>Ga0126342_10012127_pt1 | contig 15396 bp, 13 predicted proteins | sample Cyp1metagenome_FD_92528 | JGI IMG/M metagenome (GOLD analysis project Ga0126342, IMG submission 92528) | Coral microbial communities from Lord Howe Island, Old Settlement Bay, Australia - Cyphastrea 1 metagenome | ecosystem: Host-associated > Invertebrates > Cnidaria > Coral ...
AGATGGAAGTCATGAAACCCTTTGAAAATGGATTGGTACCAGGACATACCTAGCTAGATTCCATGTTTTTTTTTCATGTTTTCCATGGTTTTCAATGGTTTTCCATATATATTCTTTGTCCCTCAAAACCAAACATGCCTCAAAATTCAAGGACCAGCTGGACAGCAGTGGGCTGACACTGGATTTTGTAAACAAAACAAAACCACTTTGCCCATGTTCCCCATTTTGTAGACTGATAAAAAAAAATAATTAAAAAAAAAAAGGTGGTGTGGTGGGACCCCTTCATCTCTACTGGGAGGACTACAAAATCATAGAATAGGATAAAATATATTAAAATATATTAAATATATATTAAGCATTGTTGAACTATGATAAAATAGGGATGAATAGGGCAGCATAATGTCAAGATTCATTTGGGCTTTCACTTTTGCCTGCACCATGCGCACCTGCGAATATGCCCATGATGAAAGCGGCTGCTCCACTATGTAGAAGATGCGCCGCCCCAGGCAGGTCAACAACAGCAACAGGGTTGCCTAGGGTGCAGTGCCACAAGCAAGCGGTTCAAACTGACTGAAGCTGGTAACTTCTTGCGAAATTTCATGAAATTTATTGAAATTTAGTGAAACTTGATGAATCCCTTTACATCCCTTTACAATCCTTTACAGTGAATCAATCAGCTAAACCATTCAGCATCCAAGACATCAGTCAAACTCAAAAAAGATCAAACCCTGAACATCCCTGAGCCAAACAACCCTGACCACAACGCCGGTGTCATCCGTCAAAGGCACGAAATTGTCCCATATCAAGTTGCTGAGACGTATTTTCCAATTTCCAGTGTCGCCTTCCAGCCGCCAAGGGCGGCGGCGATGGACACTCTGGCATGCTGATACCATCAAGCTGCACGGAGGACCTGCTACTAAAACACCGCCTTCCGCGATCCTGGGCTGGATCTGATTTTGGGCAGACTTAAACATAATTAAACATATGGGTTGCAACTCGCTTTGGTTAAAGATGGTTCAAGTTAATTACATCTTTGATACTATTTCAAATTAATGACATTTTAATTATTTTTACATCTTTTATCATATTTAATAAATTTAATCATATTTATATATATTTGATTATAATTGTTTATATTTGTATATATTTGTTTCCTATATGTTTACTCTGAATATCTCGGAATTGCTAACGCTAAATTTCAAAGATCCCCCGTTCCCTGCACAATCAAGCCACGCCAGCGACATATCCAGTAGCCAGTAGAAACCGCCGCGGGACACCACATCATGGCGTGAATCCAGCAATATGTCAAATTTCAAGCTCTCGTACCCGTTCTTTTTCCACTGCCGCCTCAGCTTTGCGAGGCAACAGCAGTGGTTACATTTCATTTAAAAAATCCAGGGATTCCACATTCCATCCCTTGGGTTTGAACTGGCGGGACAACCCGCAGGTGTACTAAACAACAACTCATCATTTTTTTGGCTTCCTTTGTCTTGTTTCCACCTGTTCACCCTGCCCCACATCGGAACAACCACCAAGTAGCGCAATGGTGCCCGAGTAGCCAAATGCGTCCAAAGCGTAGATTGAACGTTCACCGCACCATGATCGTGCGTAAGCCAGCAATTCATCCATGTGATTATAGGCATGAAACCACCTGGGCAAAGTGGGGGGCGCCATGGAAGTACATTCAAAATTAGTCAAAACACATCAAAACAATTCAAAACACAATAAAAATCAATAAGATTCAATAAGAAGGAACAAAAAGGTAACTTTGATCAACATCCCTAGATCAGCTCCTCCCAGCTCCTCCCACTTTTTCCCACAGAGCATTTCCACAGAGCGTAAGTTCGAGGAAGCTTGATTGCCAGCAACTGAACCCCTCATTCATATGGGCTGGCCCCAAGTAGCTTCGCTCATTGCAGGCCAAGCTATACCTGCCCTAAGGATTACTAACAAACTTCGATGCCAGGCAACCTCTAGATCAATAAGCTGGGCCAACCATCCAAAGCCACAGGCAATTCTAGAGAATCACTAGGCGGTCCCTAAGAAATTAAAACAAGAAACTTACCACAAAGTCACCGCCTACTGCACTTTCAGACAGTCGGGGAGATGACGACTGGGTCACTTGCGCCGGCAGCATAGTCGAGCCGAACCCTCTCTCTCTTCTGTGGTAAGGGCTTCAACGCACGCATGTATCTGGTATGCTTTGTCCTCACCCACTCACACATCAAAGGCTCTTTGTGCTGATAGACTTTCCACCCGAGCATGGACATCACTGACTTCACATGGTACCAACGCTGTTTGTCATTCTTGGCTAAGCAAGCTTCAAGCTTGGCTATTTCCCAAGCCTCTTGGAAATCTGGATGTGGGTTCTTCTCAACGAAGGGGAAGTCAGTCTCAATGGAGTAGCGGCCGATCCTAGGCCGAAGAGTACGTGCTTTGGCCTTGGCCTTTGCTTTGGCTTTGGCCTTTGGAAGGGCGCCCCGAGCATCCATTGCCACGAAGGTGCAAACAGCTACACAAGCGATTCCACTCAGTGAGAAAATGTGAGAAAGAGAAACAAGGACCACAGAAATCTTGAGCCAAGAACACAAGGAAATGACATTTTAATACAGTTGATTTGAATTGATTTGAATTGATTTGAATTGTATCAAACTGTATCAGCTCATTGAATGAAAGTGCTGCTTTAAAAAACTCATCCCACTACAAAATGGCAATCTTGATGTTTCAGCCCAACACTTGTCTACAAAATGGGAAACCTACAAACCCCAAACCATATGGCAAACTACCATCAAAATATATCAACATCCATGTCATGAAGGTACCTGATTTTGTAGAGACAATCTCTGCCGACCCCACAAGAATCCCATTCTGTAGAGATCAAAGATAACTAAGATAACCCATCATCTACTCCATAGCAATCCCAATTCACCAAGAAAGGCCGCTGTTGCCGAGACACTGAAGTTCTGGCACTGAGCAAGAGGTATCATCCGGTGCAGCTGCTGATGTGGCACGCAACGCACACAGCGCACAAATTGTCCACAACATGGCCCGGAACATTCTGAAAAGGGGGCCACTTATTTGGAACTAGCCAGTGCCCCTGGAATCCCCTGGAAAGCTCCCAGCCGACTCTGATCAAAATAAATGCTGCGTGTTTAGCCACAAGGGTCGCACCAGAGTGGAGAAACAAACTGGATCATACAGAAACTGTTGAAGTTCATCATGTCTGTATATGTTCATATGTTTATATATGTGTTCTTAGTGTTGTTTTTTATTGTTTTTGTATGTTTTTGTTATGTTTTTTAAATTTGGAAAACAATGGAAAACAAGTCAGCCATTTCCACACCGCTTTTCTGGCCACAAGCGCTGTCAGCCAAGAAACTGCTTCGTCCTTTTGAGGGCAATCGTCGGATATACAACCAGTCCAAATCCATCTGCGTTCCTCCCTGGGCAAGCTTGGACTCTACAAAATCAGAGACATGGCTAGCATGTAGAATTGTGTAGATACCTTATTTCTGGTTGGGATGTGATTCTGATTTTGTAGAGGTTGTGCATGCACATCGCCTCCATGAAGTTGTGACAGGATCCCAAAATGTAGGAGCTTCCATGCAGATTGGGATGCGTTTCCCATTTTGTAGAGGAGGCCAATATACCAATGCTTGGAAAACATGAAACAAGTGAAAAAAAAACATGGAAAAAACTGCACATCTCAAAAAACAATAATAAAAAACATATGAACAAAAATTGAAAATATGAAAAAACAAACATATAAACAGAATTAAACAGATAAGAAATGATAAGAACGATTTAAAACCATAAAACCCCCCCTCTTGTTGGCAAGACACGGCCGCCAAAAGACTCGATGGTGGGAAGTTCGGCCAGTGTGATTCCGAAATTTACAACGGCCAACTTGGTCGGAAGGAGCGCGGTCAAAATCGAAAACAAATGAACAAAAACAAGAATGAATCAAGATGATTCAGATTGATTCAGAATGTTTCAAAATGTTCCACAAACATCCACAAACATTCATCATCGTTCATCATCGTTCATCGGCCAGAAAAATCATACACAAGACATCACAAGACAGTTCTAAACATTCCGAAACAACCTACAACAGTTCCAAACAAACCGAAACAACCCCAAACCAAAAAAAAACAAAGACATCAAAAAACATGTTCTGGTTGCACGACTCTGAAATTCATTAAAATTCATTAAAATTCATTAAAATTCTATGATTGTAATTCGTGAATCCTGAAATAAAAAGTGGGGGAACGCATTCCTGAACCCACCATTGTGACGAGCGACCGAAAGCACCTCGAAGTGGCTCCCATGCCGGAGGTTCCGTTTTGCATGTGCAAGTTGCGCATCCCTGAAAACAGCCGGTCGGACAAGGATGGAAAAGTATGTGGAATAAAATAGCCAGCCAAATCCGGAACCAATCTAAGACGTTCTAAAACTTTGAAAAACTTTCTACAACATTCTAAAGCATTCTAAAACCATCCAAAACGTTCTGACACATTCTAAAGCCAAAGACAAGAAACGCATCGAACCGGGTAGCCATCCGGCCAATCCGAAACATCTTTGCCCCTCTTTCCCATGGCTGTAGCTGCGAATTCGAAAATAGAGAGGGCCCCAGCCCTGCATGTATAGGAAAACAATATTAAAAAAAATACGGAGGATATTTATTCATATTTATTCAACTTTATTCAGATTTGTATAGATTTGTTATATTTATTATTCAGTATTATTCCGTTTCATTTGCTTGATGGAATGTGTGAAAATTCGGTACAATTTTGGTGTGCTGTAATGCCATCATCTTCATGGCTGCACGAACTGCGACAGGAGCGGGCGTTGAGCAAGCAAGTCGAAAACACATGTTCCACCATTTTTCTCTACAAAATGGGAAACCTGCAAAATCAACATAATGTGTATTTGAATATTGACAAACCCACAAAACCTCTACAAAATCAGGAACCTACAGCTTCAGCCAATTACAAAAGGTCCCCACTACAAAATCAGGAACCTGCATTGAGCATATCTTTGCAGGCACTTAGGCTGTCCAAAAAAATGGTTTTGGCGGACCCCCGGGGGTCCTGATTTTGGAGTGGAAATTTTTGGGGGTATTCAAAAAGACTCAAAAAGTCAGGCGTATAAAATCGAGACACCAACTTGATCCAGAGAATGAGGTTGGTTCCCCAAACCATGTCATGGGGGTCCCCGGCTTACAAAATCAACTCTGTTTCGGTATAATAATAAGGATGTAAGGATGAATTCCTACGAGGATCTCTCATTGGTGAAAGGCATGATCATCTGTAGTGGAATTTCTTCAACCCACCATCAGCTCACAACTGTTCGACTCTCAATGTCGCGGACTGCTTTTTTAAACATACTTCGAGAATGGGAAGCAATATGTATGTGCGCGTGTGTGTGTGTGTGTCAAAAATATGACAACAACATACAACAACCGTACGGTCTATGTCAGTCTATGTCTCTATGTCCAACACTAACGGTGCTGCTCGAGTGCATCCCTTTAAGAAAATGTTGACAGGCCGCGAAAGGCCATGAAAGGCCGCCAGGATGTGCCGAGATACTATCCGGCGCATTTCCACGACCGTGTTGTCGAGCCTCTCGATCAAACTCATCGCGAACAGCCGCCTTCGTCTTCGCCTGCTCCTTGAAGAGCTTCTTCCTTGGGCTATCAGGGCAAACTGAGCAGGTCTGAGTCCGTCTGAGCAGCAAATATAATCAATTGATATCAATTGTATAGAAGCATAGCAGGCAAGCAGAGGAAAGCAGTGTAAGATAATGTAAGACTTTCAACTTCAAAAACTTCAAACAGCCTCAGGTAACATCGAGTCCACGATGTTGATTATGATTAGCCGATTAGCCCATCAGACATCCTCCTCCAGGACCTTCGCATTCTATTCATGTGCTCTACCTTTAGCATCCTTCAGAAAACGACCCAAAGTGCAAAGAGTCGACTTTGAGCTCTATGCTTGAGAGTGTGGATGGCAACTTGGGGCGCCATTCTGAAGCCAGGACACTGCCACTTATTCTTGCGAAGGTCGAGCAAGTATTCGATCCTGAATCTCTCTGTCCATCATCAAAGGTTACCACTATATAAAGCAATAAGATGCGATAAGTATCTACAGAGAAAGACAGGCAAATCCGCATTTAGACATAAACGGTGTGGCCAAGAAGCGAGAATTGGATTCCTTAGGCACGACCAAATCCAGTCTCGTGACAGGGGCTGGTGCAAGAAGTCTCAAGGTTGGCAATTGATGACAAACTTGCACATGCACTGCGAGCAAGCTGTGCTGAAATATATACCAACATGTTTCATTCATATGCCACCTACTTTCTCAATATGTCTCACATGTAATTCGATTTATATTAATTTGATGTGCTATTTGTCATATTTGTCGCCGAGCGTCTCTTGCCGAAAGCGGCCTTGCCCCCAACTCGAATGGATGAAATATCTTTGAGTCTCGAAGCAAAAGAGTTCATCAAAGACTCTCCCTGCGTAGTTTCCTTGGCAGGTGGTCAGGCTGCGCAAACGATGTAGCATAATGTCAATGGAACAACACATCAATACACAAAACGAGGTCTCAGCATTGACTCTTCCAGGATTTAACAATTGGACCAAGAGTCATCCAGCGTGAACCCAATCGCTTGCAGTAACTCACAAACGCATTCGATCATGTGCTCCTCTGGAAGAGCATTTCCTTCCTTGATGCCGACCAGGTCGTGAACCACCTCCAAAGCAATCACAAAGTCAGTATGCTTCGCAGCATCACATTGCTATTTAAATTTACAGTCCGTAGATGTTGTGGCCACAGAAGACAAGTAAAAGATGGAAAATTGCAAACTTCTGACCATAGCAAAGGACCGGATTTTACGCGGCCTGTCCGATGACCTTGACAGCAAGCAACTGTCGCAAAAAGAGATTGCCAATGAACTTCATGTTCGCAAGCATCCTTAGCTGCATGAATATGTGATTTAAAGACTCATGAAGTACAGTGGCCAGGGTCCCTGCATGTCTCCAAGCGTGCCGAAGTTATATGGAATTGGACGAAACATTCCGCAGGCTCCAAGAGACTCAGTGCTTTTCGGAGAATATATATATATGTGAATATATTACTGTAACAATTGTTAATATATTTCATGTGAAATGATCCGCGTTCACTCCCATCTTGCCTTCCCAAAAGTGCATACACGTGCATACAAGGTGCTTGCCCTTCCTCTTCTTCATTTCGATCTGCAAGTCTTCTGGGTTGGGGAACTTTGCTTTGTCATCGTCTGTGGGCTCGAAAGTTGTTGGCAAACTTTCGAACTCATTCTGGACTGTGTTGAGCAAAACTCGGGTGAAACTGTGCGGCTTTTCTCCCTCATTTTCTGCAGGGAATTCCGGGTAGCGTGTGCGCAAAGCGAAAACCATGTCTGCATACGTTTCGCAATAGTGCGGCTCGACCAGCGCTTTCCCGAAAATGATCTTGATGACATACTCCAGCTCTTCAGCCTTCTGCAACTCAATGCTGGCCAGGGTTTCCACAATTGTCTTCAAGTTGTCTGGGCAAATCTTGTTCAACAAAGCACGAACTCTCCTGCCCAACTCTTCCAAACGACTAGTGGGCTCTGTGACTCTATAAGCATTCTCTCCCTGTTTGAGGACATTTCCTGGATCCCTCCGAGTTGGCCTTCTGATTTCAGTGTTGGGTGTTGATCGGGGATTTTGGCGCCTCTCTGGCACTCTTTCAGCAGGACGCTCCCCAGTGCCCAGGCCCGACACTGAAGCATGCACTTCACTGCGCTGCAGCCTCCAAATCCGCAACATCAGCTCCCTGTCAAAGACTTTGTCGGCTGGCATCAGCTTCACTTGGTTCACTTGCCTGGCCGATGGGATCTCTTCGGGGATATTGGAAACCAGAGGAAGCTCTGCAACCGGCTTCTCTGAATTCTCTTCCTTGTTCTCCTTGTTTTCCTTGTTCTCCTTGTTCTGACCCTCTGTTTCTGTCGTCTTCGTTCTTGTGAGAGCTGCATTCTTCAGCTTGAAGTTCTTCTTGGTTGTGTTCGGAGTTCCCTGGGTTGCTGGAGTTGGTGTAGGCACTGGAGCTGGGGTAGTGGCTGGAGTGGGTGCTGGGGTGGGCTTGGGCTGAGGGGCTGGAGCCGGAGCTTCGGTTTGGGCCGGGGCTGCATCAGCTGCTGGCTGAGGCACATCCAGCGGAAGAAGCTCCTTCCGTGGGATTGGCTTGATGCGCCCTGGAGCTGGTGCATTGCTAAAAAGGGGTTCCAAGTTTAAGGCCTTGATGGAAGATGCAGATCCTGAAGGTAATGAACGCTGTGACGTTGCACCCAGCGAGGCTGCAGGCGGTGGCCATCTGGATTTCTGTGCTGTCTGTGTCTGACTCTCAGCTGGCCGCTCAGGTTCAGCTGCCGCTGGCGCAGGTGCGCTAGTTCCAGTAGTTGCACCAGTGGTGGTGCTAGCTTGCTGTGAAGCGGACCCAGCACTATCTGCAGTCGCGGACGGCTCTTTCTTGTCGAGCTTCTTATTTTGAAGCCTGTTGTGATCAGGACATGAAGCACTTGGGGCCATCCTGGGACCTGCTAGCCTGATGATGCCTCATGATATTGAGTCACATTGCTTTTGGTTCTGGTTGTTTCTATCTGAAAGATTGTTCCAAGAGTCCTTCTGAAAGAATCATCACGCAAATCTTGCGGTCTCTACAGACTCTACATGACTCTACAGTATTAGGATGTATTAGGTACGACGTAACGATTCCAGAATGGTTCCACCATCTCTGGTCTGACCTCTGACCAGTCCAAGGCTGAGCTCTGCACCCTTTTCTTGTTGCCGCCGGCTTTGCCGCAGTCTGTGGCGCAGCGCTTTGCGACTGTTCGCTCTCTTTGTTGTCTGCCTCCAAAGGCTGCCACTTCAGCAAAGAAACTATATGAAACTATCAAGTCATGAGGTGAGTACTGATTTCTTAGGTAATTCTGGGACTGATGCCTGCTTACATCCACTGACTATGACAGTGTCCAGACCAACTGAAACTCCACTATATAGTGGCTGCTCAGCGCAAGTCACAAATGAATACAATTGATGAATTGCGGACAAGATGCCCGACTTTCGCCTTGCTTTTGCGACGGGGTAATCTGAAACTGCTGCTGTTGCGGCTGCTGCTGTGACTGCTGCTGCTGCTGCTGCTGCTGTTGCTGCTGCTGGGGCTGTTGCTGCACCGGCTGCTGTGACTGCTGCTGTTGCGTTTGCTGCTGTTGCGGTTGCTGCTGCTGCTGCTGCTGTTGCTGCTGCTGCTGCTGCTGAAACTGTTGCTGCATCATGACACCAGAGTTTTGGCCACTTTGGCCTGAATTGTTGGAATCCTGCCCACATGGATTCCAGGCATTGCCATGGCCTCCCTCCATCATCTGGTTCGACTGCTGCCCAGGCATATTCATCACAAGCATGACCTGCTGACCACCCATGTTCATGGCTCCGTTTGCCATCATGGTTGGAGCCTGCCCCATCTGCATATCTTGAGCTGGCACGAAGCCATACTGCTGATTTCCCATGTTGAAGCCTTGCATCTGCGAGGTATCACCAAAAACGGCCGGCACAGTCTGCCCTTGCATTGATCCGTCTCCATTCTGGGGATACTGCCCCATCTGCCCTGGCATGGCCCCTGGCATAGCCAGGTAGTAGTACATCACATTTCCTTGTTGGTTGTTCGACATGGCTCAGCCGCGCCGGAGCGAGACGGCCTCGCCTGAGATGTCGATAAAGAAATCGCTGCGTCGAAGATGTGATATGTTCCAGCGAACTTGCAAGGCCAATACGCAAACAAAGGAAACAAAATGCAATGAAGTGGAAACCGTTGCAGCAATTAGCTTGATGAAGTTGAGCTAGACATCTTTATATATATATATAATTATATATACATAAAAATATATAAATACTTATAACATCTTATAACTTATAACGGATCCCAAAGCAATTGCTTGTGAGTTTGTGTGTGCGTGTCTGTGCAAGGTGCTGAGCACCAGAGTTCAGAACGTCAAACATGCTATCTATCGTACCTTTGACTCACACTATGGCGGCATTGCTCCACCTGCTTTTCTTCAGGAGCTTCCCGCCAAAAGGCAGTAGTTTGTCAGTAGTATATGAAACAAACACATGTGCAATCCCAGCCCCTAATATTGACCCGAATTGGGCTCCAAACTAATTATAGATCTAACAGGACGCCACGGTTCTGGAAGGGGGTTCATAGTTTCCATCACAGTCAAAGGGAGGAGTGGCACTTGATGAAGTCCGCAAGATTCCCAAGTTTTGTGGTTTGTGCATTGCCTCACTTAGGAGGTTTCTTGCATCCGGAGGATGCAAAAATTTAAAGGCTAGATTTCAGCCAGCTAGTTTCAGTGTCGCACCATGCGAGCTTTGCTATTGTGGACGGTCTCAGTCTGCACTGCGGCCCGGCCGCCAGCCCTGACAGCACGAAGGATTCTTCAAGACTGTTCCACCGGTTGGAAAAAATTGAAACAACTTTCTTCCAGTGATGTATATAATCTGACATTCTGACATGTATTCTGACACCTGACCTATATTCTGACCTTCTATCTGCCATCATTCTATCTGGCATTCTTTCTGACGCTCTATCTGGCATCTTGTCTGGCATTCTATGCGGCATCCAATCTGGCATTCTTTCTTTCTGGCATAAGGTTCGGGTCCGATGCGCCGTACAGAGCTGGCAAGCTTGCTATAGAGTGGTCGTATCCATGAAAATGGCAAAGAAGCTGTCGATGACACGCTGCAGTCAGTGTGTGTGTGTGTGGTTGGTAGTTAGCTGGGTTCGTTCGGTTGTTGGTTGGTTGATTTGTTCCTCCGGGATGTTTTGAAATCTATATACAGACCCTCAACTGGCAGGTGGGGAAAAATGAACTGACATGAACTGACAAAATGGACAGGTATCAAAAGCATTCGCAACAGTCCGATGCAAACACGACACAAGCTGCAAGAGCCTACGAGAGACGTTTAATGAGCTGCTCAGCTTCCGGGTATGTGTCCAGCCTGGGTTCACACAAGATATGGAAAACGCCTGGTTCATCCTCCTTCCAACATGTTCCAACATGTTGCAGCGCTTTATTGGGATTCTCTGTGAATTCCTTCATCTCAGGAGGGTCCTGAGGCCCCCCGCAACAAATGTCTGACTGCCATCTCAAAATGCTTGAACTCAAAAGCTGGGCCGCAAGTGCAGCCTATCACAGCATGTCAGAGCATGTCACTGCAGCGGTCACTACTGGCTTGCGATGCTTACGAGATCCTCCTATAGCCTCACAGGCCTAAACGTTCAACATCGTTCAACATCGTTCAACTCACATGCCAGGGGTGAAACCGCGGCCTACGAGGGCAAAGGCACCCTCCGGAAAGGCTCCAAACCTATATGTCAGAATATGTCAGAAATTGTCAGAAAAATCCAGAAAGTCCAACTCAGGTTGATCCTCAGCTCGTTTGCTTTTTAACCTTGAAAGGACTTGAAAGGACTCGTGAGTGACACAGTAAGCATTGTACAGTATTAATATACGGCACTGCAATGTACTAACAAGGTGGGCCCGTCTGAGGCTGAGCAGCTGGCCAAGTTCCTGCCTGGACAGTATACTGCGGACCTAATATGAAATGACGATGAAATGTATTGAAATGTATTGAAATGTATTGAAATGTATTGAAATGTATTGAAATGTATTGAAATGTATTGAAATGTATTGAAATGTATTGAAATGTGATCTAACATGATGATGTCTGCCTTTTGGTCCTGCAGGTCGATCATGATCTCACCTCCACAAGGCGCTGGGCTCCGCACAAAGACCTAATTCAACAGAACCCAGGCCTCAAATCCAGATGACCAGATGGGGTTTGCACCGACGTCGGCCCTTTGAATCGCTGTCAGGAATCCTCTTGGAATCCTCTTCATTCTGTTTAGTCTGTGCCTTCATATTGATCGTCTTCATTGCTATCTTTCTAGATGTCTTCAGTGCCTTTGGAATCCGATCAATATGTACGATAATTGATGCATCTTGACGCAATCACTCTGTTGGTCACTCGATGGTATTACTAGAAGCTGTATATGTTACTAGATCTGGTGCTCATTTTCACTGTGTTTCCTCGTTATTTAATAGCATATGTTCAGTTCCGTTCGATTGTATGCTGAACTCTAAGCACAGTGCGAGTTGTCCTGACATGGCCATCAACCTGTTCAAGGTGCATAAAGCTGCATCAAGCTGCGTGTGGCAGAACTTGCGCCGTAACATGCTGTGATCTGCTATAACTTGGCTACGGCGTGTGTTCTGGGAAACTGACTGAGCTGTCCAACTCCACAATCGTGACAGGGGAACCTTAGAGATGATTTGTCAAAGAGCTGTGAATACGCCAAGCGACAAAATGATTCGTCGACTCATCGCAGTGCCACAAACCCCATATTCAAAAAAAATGGAAGGTCCAGGTCAAGTTGTTTGCAGCCAACCTCAACCCCCCCAAGCATGGCACCGTGGTAGAAGTGCCATGCCTCGTCTACCGTTAACCTGCATCAGCTGAATAGGGCTTACTGACATGACATGACGTAAATTCTTGACCATAACCGATGCAAAGGTGATAAGCATGGTTACAAATTGGATCACGGAAAGTCTTCACTTTGTGAACCACCTTGCTGCATGTGTAGCAGTGTAGCATCCATTCGGAGGATGTTCAGATCTTGACCGTGACATTATGACATTGGACACCCAGGACCCAAACGCCATGGCAAGAGGCATGCGGCCTGTGGAGTTTGGACACGTTATCGCCTTGGCCCATGGATGCAGAATCCATTCTGTACTCTGCCATCGGTAGACTCTATACATTCAATGCTCAGCATCAAAGTTGTACAACCCTGAATGCTGGGAATTCAGCTCAGCATCAGGTACAGGATTGCACTCAAGGCTTGACCATCTCCATCTGGCCCCTCAAACAAGGCTTTGTCATTGGCGACGGGTTCAAACTCACACTTGCACAGCAGGATACAGCAGGCTGTGGTGTGGCCGGCCTGTACTTGTGTGCTCGAATAATGGGTGCGTCTGAAGAAGCCACCTGCAGCAACGTCACTGCAAAGTTTTGGGCATGAAATCATGCAGCAGAGCTGAAATTCAGAGGTTTGATTTCCCGCACATCTCATCAAGGTCTCGAACCTTCAGGTTCTAATGGCTCCAATTGAAGATCTTCCACCAACTTTTGCACCTAGGAATGCCAAACAAAAGCAAATGAAAGCATTCATACAGGCCAAGCCTCAGAGAATGGAAAGGGTTCTGCGGCACTCTGGGCCCCACTCTGGCCTCCAACACGTGGTGATCTGGCTCTGCCGCCATGCCACGCCCTATTTTCCACTGTAAACTACTGGCTGCGTTACTGGCTAGAATCATATTGCAATTTTGTGCCCCACTGAGCCCCACTGTGCCCCACGGCGGGTCCAAATAATTCCAAATATCCTCCATCTTGCAACTGATCACATGTGGATGATGTTGCGCACGTCATTGTATGTCATGCTATGTCGTGATATGTCGTGGTTTGCATTACGACGCCAGACACTGGCAGCTGCATGAGAAAGAGCATGTCATGATGAAAGTGCTCCTTGATATTCGGTGATGTTTGCGTATCTTCCGTTTGCACTCTGCCTGCTCAATGCTCCAGGGCCGATTGCACTCCTTACACCCTTTTGCTGCCCGTCTTTCGGCAGGATCTACAAGTTTTTGGTGGGCCTGCTAAAAGGCACTCTTTCGGGGAGCTTTCCTATTTCTTCAACAGCAATTGAGCGCAAGAAAACGCCTAGAGCAGGAGCATTACGCAACCTATTTCCTGCCCCCCAGCAGAGTGCACCGCACAATTCATGAAGACAAAACAGAACAAGGCGGCTCTATCCCAGCTGCATGTTCCCACTTCCAATTCAAGCAGTTGTACATCTTTGATTCACGCATGCGGGAGGTTGCAATTTGGGAATGCAGGAATGCAGTTGTCTGCCACCATTTCCAAAGGGAGCTGGCCAAGTTCACGCTTCTGTGGCCTGTGGCACCAGACATTTTCTTTTGCCCCAGAATGTCACAAAAACAAAGCGCGCAAACAACATTGGAACTTCTATTGAATCTCTACCGATCGCAGTTGCAGCAGTCCAATAAAGCAAAGAGATGCAAAAATTGAAGGGAATGGGGCTCAAGCAGCTAGCACCAAATATCATATCATCTCATGTCACAGAATACAGAATTGCTCAGTTGCCTAGCATGCTGGCCGCACCTTGCGTGCATCCTCCTCTCTCTTCTCTCTGTTCACACGCCTTCGGTATACAAAAGAAAGCCGCCTTCACCATGCCAACATGCTGGCTAAAGCCTATGATTTCAACGCTCATGCGAGGCAGTTTTGTGGAACAACCAACTTAGGCTGACACATGGCATCCCGCAATCCAGCACGATCCTCATCAGAGGCATTTTTGTACATATCTGCAAGAAGCTCCTGGCAGAGCAAACAGTAAACCACGGCTCGTGATCCCCAAAAATTGTGAAAATGAAAATGGCAAATGGCATGACAAAGGCTTGCAAACCGAAAACTTTCACAAGCACTAGCCTCTCAGCTTGTTGAGATCTTCCAGGCGGTTTTGGTTTCGGGAAAGAAGAACTGAAATTTTCCCCCTTACGCCGACAGAATGTCATAGGAAATGAAGTAGATTTAGGAAATTTAGGTGTTGGCAAGCTGGTCTCCTCAGTCGTGGCTCCCTTCAGATCGCCATGCTGTATTCCTACGCTGACCATTCCGAATGACCATCGGGATTCACATCTATGTCACCACTGGCTGCAGACTTGGGCGTCCAACGGTATTCTCGCCTTCTTTGCTGCCTTGTCAAAGTCTAGGCAGAGTCTGGGTCCAGCACCACCGACTATGCGGTGTCTTCATGTATACTCACACACACAATTAAATGATAATATATGCACAACAACCTACATAGATATGTATATCGAATGCTTGAAGGTACAGATTAATTTTTTATAAACATCCTTTAGAAATCATTAAGATATCTACCAGTACCTCGAATGCAAGCCGTGAGCATGTCCTGGCCTGTCTTTGTCATCCGTCAAGTCAGACCAGCCTCAGCACAGCATCCCTGACGACATTCTTACTATCCGTTTCTTGTTTTTTCTTATTTTTTCTTATCTTTTCTTATCTTGTCTGATCTTTTCTTATCATCTATATATTACTCGAAGGAAGTTTAGAAGTCAAACTTCCGACAATATGGGCAGATGAAAAGCAGAGCAGGGCAGAGGCAGAGAGAAGAGAAAGATTAGAAGAGAGAAGATCAGAGAAGAGAAAGAGTCAGAAGAAAGAAGATGCAGATG
>Ga0126342_10012128_pt1 | contig 15396 bp, 16 predicted proteins | sample Cyp1metagenome_FD_92528 | JGI IMG/M metagenome (GOLD analysis project Ga0126342, IMG submission 92528) | Coral microbial communities from Lord Howe Island, Old Settlement Bay, Australia - Cyphastrea 1 metagenome | ecosystem: Host-associated > Invertebrates > Cnidaria > Coral ...
CACCAGGAGCCACAAGGAGCCGCAGAAGCCACCAGGAGCCACCAGGAGCCACCAGGAGCCACAGAAGCCACCAGGAGAGGAGGAAAAAAAAAAATACCCCAAAAAAATAAATAAATTCCCAAATTAAATTACCCTCCTGTAAGTAATGTAAGTAATGTAAGTAATGTAAGTAATGCAAGTAATGTAAGTAATGTAAGTAATGTAAGTAAGTAAGTAAGTAAGTAAGTAAGTAAGTAAGTAAGTAATTAAGCAAGTAAGTAAGTATGTATGTATGCATGCATGTATATATATACTATATATGTATAATGCATATATATATATACATATGTATATATATATATATATGTATGTATATATACATACAAAAATACATGACAATGTGACCACATCATATCAAAATACATCGAAATATATCAAAATCATATCACTCGAAACATCACAAAGATATACTGTGACAGGCCTGCATCCTCCCTCGACCCTTTTCCTACAACCAACAGAACCATCCACACTCGTCACTCGTCTGCCTCGGGACTCTCCTTCACCTCACGTGACAACTCCTTCTTCTGATGTTGCATGCCTCCCATGGAATGCGAAAAGCTCTTGCAAGCAGTGCTGCAGTGCTGCACCAAAAGTTTAGACACTTTTTGGATGCCAATCACTTCTGGTCCTGAACCTTTCATCTATAGAATTCCTCTATCCAACTGATACCAAATGACACCAGCACCTGTTCTCCATCGGTGACATGGACCTGCCTTCAAGGAATTCCACAAGCACTGGATGTTCAAACTCCGCTGCACGACACGCCGCCACCACTGCCTGCAATCATGGGCAACCATTTGAGATTTGGAGCCTCCCACTGGCCCCCGCCCCGACCTCGGCTTGAGGCAATGTCAAGCGCTGCGCTCGTCGCAGGCCCTAAAGCCAATGGCTTTGCCAAACATGTCGGATGCCCTGGAAATGGAAATTTGAATGGGAAAAATGTGAAAAATGATGACAAACCACATTTCCTCCCAAAAGTTTATATAACTTGGTCCCATTTCAATATATTTCAATCATGTACAGATCCAAAGATGTGACAAACCGGACAACGTCAGGCCTGCCGCACGAGAGCCTCCAAAACTGCTCCGTCGTTGAGCATCCTCAGCAAAATCAGTCAGCACCAGAAGATAGCCGGAGAAACCTCGATCACAGCTTCATCATCTCTGAAACAAAGGCTCCGAGCCCTGCCCTCAGAAATGTGCAGCAGATGATTGTTTTTTGGGGGGATTGCATGACCAACACAAACAGACTTGCGAAAGGAGAGTTGCCAATCCTCGAAATGGTGGGCATTCAGGTCACAAGCTTCGAAGCATTTCACAACCTGAAAATCTGCCATCCAATTTCGATCACGTGAGTTTCCGGACAATTGCTGACAGGCTGAAGCAGTTTTCGCCACATCTTTGGGGCTGAAGTCCACCTGACGACTCCAAGCTGTTGTTTCACAATGGACTGTGGCGTGTCTCTCAAAGTCGAGATTGACTGAGCGCTTGCTTTAGACTGTTGTTCAATCACCCAACGCACGGCTAGCAACAAAAGCAACCAAGAGCAACAAAGGCAACAAAGGCATTAGCCGAAGATCTGCCAGAAGATCTATCACCTGAGGCCATCACCATGTGATAGACAATCTTCAGTCCTAGTGGCTTCAAAAGCTCGGCCTCGGATATCATGGCGCATCTCTTGTGGCCAGAAGATGTTTCCTAAACTGATGATTTCCTCACGTCACAGAAGATATGTCTGGTATTAGCATTAGTAGCTGTTGGCATTGTCCTACACACTGCACGGAAACTTTTTGAAACATGTCGCACGTTTGTCCAACTATAAATCTACCGAGCTTGCTCTGGACTTTGCTTTGTAAATGACCAGGACGTTCGGCATAAGATCCAGCTCTCTGAGCGGCACGAAAATTGTGAAACACTTGGAAGGCTCGGAGACAAATACAGAAGGCATCAAGTGGCAACAAACATCAACAAATGGATTCATGGATTAAATGGACCATGAATTTGCAGAAAACACCAAACCGGTGGTAACCAATAACCAATATGTGTTCATTTCATTTCTTGTCTATAGGTGTGGCATTACACCTTTGGAGCACTTCCACTAGGTCAGTCTGTGCCTCCAGTCAGTCGCAAATTTGCGACAGGAGGCATGACCCAGTGGCACTGATCTGGTGCCACGACTGACAATCGCAAGACATGGCATTCCCCTGTCTTTAGAAGACGCCAAGAATGTCTAGAAACCTACTGCTTGGGCTACTTTCGCTTGACTCACTATTGTTCGGCATGTTCAGTACCAACATCTATGACTACACCTTCGAATCTGTTGCAAAATCATGATATGTTTCAATAAACGTAACAATGTAGGTCAAAAAGTGTGACAGAGCGAAAGCAAGGTATTGGGAAAGGGGGAGATTCCAAGCGATGTGCCGTGCAATCTGCCCATGTGAACCACAGTTGACAGCTGGACAGCTGGCCCTTGATATCTGATAGTTCCTTTACATAGATTTGATCTGACTTGATGCATTGCTCCACATGACAGGGAGAATATGGGGGTGAGGGTTGGTGCTTCATTTGGTTCCGACTTTAGAGGAATGATTTGACATCACCAAAAAAGGACACCAAGGTAGTGGTGTTGTCGGTGGATCCCGCTCGTAAAGCGGCCTTGATGAGCAGCTCAGGCGTTTTCTCTGGGACTCCTTCTGAAGCGGCTCGGTCCACCACCGTCCTCACGTCCCCATCTGACAACACATCCCATAAGCCATCCGATCCAATGACCAAAACTGAATCCAAAGACACTTCGCGAGCAGAAACATATGGACACCAAGTTACACCCAGACTCTTCAGTGAGTGATCACCCAAAGCACGGCTCACACCTAGTTGTCCCACTACTCGACCTCGCACCACAAAACCACCCTCAGATTCGACTCGTTGTATCTCGGCTGGATCTGTGGGTCTGTGATCACGACTGAGGCGTTGGACGTCAGAGCCGTCAATAACAACTGCCCGAGAATCTCCCACGTTGGCTGAATGGAGACGCATCTTTTTGGAACTCCGATGGGCCAAAACCACGGTCACGGTGCAACCACAACGCCAAGTCCCCAACATCTTCAGTTGGTCGTCCATACGACGAAAGGTGCGTGCAAAGGCTTCACTAATAGCCTCATCACTGGTGTCATTGGACAGTTTGCCAGAGACTTCGTCCAAAAGTACCGTGTGGAGCTTTTGTTCGCAGTAGTCAACTGCCTGGCGGCCACCATGGCCATCATAGACTGCAAAAAATCCCCACTGATCTTCGGCATCTCCAAAGAAAGGATCAATCACCACTGAAGTGTCTTCCATGTGATTGCGGAAATTGCTATTTGCCTCACAAGCCGTTCTGCACAATGTGGCAATCGGTTGCAGTTGCGGAGCACGGATGCCCCGCGATGCACCAGCTGTCTGAGCCGTCGCCGTCTGTGTCTGACTTGCCCGTGTCCGCCCAGTCTGCCCAGTCCCAGTCTGCCCAGTCTGGCTGAAGCTGGTCCCTGCCCAGTGACTGAAATTGTCCTGGCGCTCGGTCCGTTCCGAACCGCGACTGCGCACTCCTCGAAAGCCGCTGACACCGTCTCTGACGCTATCTCGATCATCTCTGAGAGACCGGGCACCAAGCCTCCGCTGTGGTGGCGTCGGTACCTGACCTGGTAATCCTCGAGATGAAGCCCGATCAGTTTCACTGCGGACCATGAGATCATAATTTCCAGTCTGTTTCAAAGGAAGAGGGCTCTCTCGGCTCTGGTTTCGATTGGGACAACTTTGCTCCCTGGTCGACTGCGAAATGGAGGTCAAGAGAGTTCGGCCTGCAGTCCGGACACTTCGAGCGGCATGCTGTTCGGGGGCGAAAGACATTCTCTCAAGACTTTCGGTTGCATTGGAACCAAATGGCTTTTGCTGTTTCCGGAGCCCTCCAAAAATGGCTCGATTCACACCCTTCCAAAAAATATCATCATACGGTTGTCGATCAATTCGTTCCTTGCAGTCTTCTTGCGTCATATCTGGAAGATCCCAAATCTTACCTTGTCACTTGCTGAACCTGGTCGTCTTTCGTTTCAAAGAGTACTGGACTTCCTAGACTAAACTCTAACAGCTAGCTGCTCTTATCACAAGTTTGCCGTGCACTAATGGATCAACCATGTTTTCCTGGCCATATTTCTGATGAAACCCCTCCAAGACCCCGCGCCTCGCTAAGTCTTGCCTTTGCCAAACCATCTATTGCCTTGTGGCTTCACAAGTGTGGATGCCAAGATTTAAGTGGTCCTGCCCTGACACAAAATGGAGAAATGGGCGTCAAAGGTGATTAACTTCAAAAATCTTAAACTGTCTATTGACCCAAGTTGATGCATGAAAATTGAGGAAACGAGCAGGAAGCTCCAGAGATACCCTGTCTGTGTCACGAGTCAGACAGGTCATGCAGCTGCACTTCCGGCATCTTCCGGCGCCTGTACCAATCGCCTGGGATGGTCCAGCTCATCAACTTGCCCAAAGAGCTTTTCTGCAATGGCTCTATGCCTTGGTGCTGGCATCTCTCAGTTATCTGCGCCGTTCCATGTTGCTGGACGTTTAGATGGTCTGTATCTCCATGACTTGAAAAATTGCATTCATTCGTGCTGAGCTACGAATTGTACATGTCCAAAACACTGAGCACAGCTCGCATCGCGTGCATCTCCCAGGCAACTCAGCAGCTTCAGCAGGACGTCCACCGACAAACCTGGTCTCTTCTGGCAATGCTGGCGACCAAGTGCAAACTCAAAATGATGAAATGCCAAAACAGTCCAAAACATTCGATAATAGCTCCATTTGAGAGTTCTGTAAACAATTCTTTGATCTGGAATCTGGCAAGATAGGGCTACTCCCGCTACTGACTCCTGCCTTCCAATTCAGCAGGCTCGGAACAGCGGGCGGCCAACCCTGCGCCAGTACCACAAACCTACAAAATTCATCATCTCTGGTATCAAAGTATCCTCAAAGTATCCTCAAAGTATCCAAGTTTATCTCTGGTGCATCTTGAGCCCATTTTGGGAGTCTCGAAGCCTGCCATGTTTTTCCTGCCAGTTCCTTCACCAGCGGGCCTAGCTGCAAAGTCCGGCAAGGCATGCTCAAACGGAGCATGGCCTGGCGGCTACATTGGGGCCGCTAGGACCGCTAGGATGGTCGATGATCATCCATAGGTACCAAACATTCATGTCTGCCAATATGTATCTGTGTATACTGTATATATACTGTGTGTATAATATATATATATAGATAGATAGATAGATAGAACTTATTAATCGATTTATTCCTATCTATAATATATATATATATATATATGTTAGAATAGAGATTATGATATACACTATGCTTGGTTGGTGTAGTATACTATAGCCAACGTGGCCAACCTATCATGGGATTATTCGCGTTGAAAATAGTGGTTGGTTGATTTGCAATCCCCGTTACCGGTTGAACAGGTCCTTGCGCCATGGCTTTACAATGCTCAGTGCAAATGATCTTGCCAGTTTTGTCCACAGAGTGAATGAAGCAATGGACTGCGCAAAACCGAACCTGGTGCGCAACCCATCTTGGGCTACGAAAGCAGAATAGAGCCTTCTTTGAAGCAGTTCAGACATGAAATTGTCATTCCTAGCAATTTAACTACGTGGGTATGTCGAAAAATGGGATACCTCAATTCCAACAGATCATATTGTATTATATATAATATACATTAATTAATATCGATTATTATCATCATTCCCCCATTGAAATGACGACTTTGGGGCTACGTCCCATTTTTTGACAAACCCAATCGTTGAGCTGCTCTCACATGCTCGCTGTGCGGCGAGCTGGGCCAATCTCTTGCACGGGCCAAGCCCCAGACTTCCTGGGTGTATTAGTTGATAGTCAAATGTGAGGTGATAATTTCGACCCAGTCTTAATACATGTTGGTTTTCAAATGTTTTCAATGAATGTGCCAAATTCTAGTGGTACTGGTGGTGCTGAAGACAGGGATTGGTGCGATCAGCAGGATCTGTGAGAATCCTTCCCAACCAGTGACAGATTGAAAGACCAAGCAGCTGCATCTGCGACCTCATCAAGCAGCGATGCAGAGAGATGGCAGCCTGCGGATGTCGCTGTTCGGCAAGCAAGAGGTTGTCACCTTGAGACGAGAAGAGGGAGATGAGACAAGCGAACATAAATCCCATGTGCATATGCACGTGCCAGGAATCATGGGAATCATGGTGTGTTCTGACAACAATCTTGTCCTAGTGGAAAGCAATCACCTTCTAAGGAAATGTGTGTACCCAAAATGAGCACTGTCCCAAAATGTGTAAATGCTAATTCTGACAAGGACTTCAAAGCAAAAAGCTTTGAGACTTGTAGGCCCATTGTAGGCATTCCGTATTCCCGTGGGTTTTCTCGCTCTTCCCTCAGTGCTACCAAGACACGTCGCAGCAATAGCAGCATGCTCGGGGCGCTGGCTACCAAGGACCAGCTGTGAAGGTGAGGTGCATAGAGTGCAGCCTGCAAAACCATCTCGACCAAGATCAGTCCCAAATGTGAGAGGAATCCAGGGGTTCACAAATTGTTCCAAAAGGTCAAGACATGTCAAGACTAAGTTCTTGTTCTCTCCGCAGTGAACAAAGAGTTTCCTGCAGCTCTCTCTCTCTCTCTCTCTACACGTTTTCCATGCCCATCAATTGCTGTCAATCACAAAAACAAAAACAAAATTGATAGAAGCTGTTGACCGAAATCTGAATCAGGGACCGCGCCTCACACAGAACCTCTCCGGCAGTAACAGCCTTGCCACGGCCCGGAGAGCTGTCTTGGTCCGGCTGACCAAAGCTACGGTGCAAGTTCGCGTCAGCAACCACCTCACCTCTGCACATCAGTTCAGGAAGTGCTGAAGTTCACCAAGTGCACGGGAGGATCGGGAGGTCAGTTTCCAACTCATTTGCTGAACAAAAGATTGAAGAACTCTGCAAAGCAATATACAATCGGAAAAGGATGGCCAAAACTGAAAATGTTTGCTGTCCACAAAAAACAACGTCCGTGCAGCTTGTATCCTATCAAGTTTTGCAATTCATTTCTCATCTGCGCCTGGACCAAGTACAATGCCTCGTTGGTTGCCATATTGGATTTGTAGAGCACCTCTCACCACAACCTGGTCTCGGTGGGTCTCAGACTGCCAGTGATCAGACCCTGCTTCTCTCGGTGATCTCGGTGATCTCGGTCTCGTGCAGCTGAGAGGCATAAAGGCCTTCTGCTAAAGCCCCTTCGTGGAAAACCACCTCATGTTTCTTCACCTCAGTGGATCCAGAATTTGATCGGCACATGGCTACCTCGGGTACCTCGGGTACCTCGGGTACCTCGGGTACCTCGGGTACCTCGGGTACCTCGGGTATCAACATCCCATGGTTCATGATTTTTCCCTATCAAACTTGCCATTTTGGGCTTTTGGGGTCCTTGGTTTCTGTGGAACCCATTAAGCGCATTAACAGCCAGCTGACCGGCAGCTGAAACAGCAACGGCTCCAGCTCTTCCAGGTTGCTGCCCAAGGCCATCTTCACTGCTTGGCAAACTTCTGCGGGAGAAAGCCTGGAGAGAAAGGGCCAACTTGAGACGAATGGAAAAGCTTGAAGGTAAAACAAATGGTTGTTTCAAGTTGTTTCTCTTTGAAAAGGTGCAGCTTTTGAAAAATGAATCCCATCGTCCCATCGTGGCAGAATGCTCGACTACTTTCAAAGCCCACTGCTGCACGAGACTTCCATTGCACTACCCCAATTTCCGGTCATACAAATGAAGAAAATCATGCTCGACCCTGTTTTTTAGACAAGTTATGACGTAGACAGTCCCTCCTTGGCACATCGCGCGAGGGCAAAGACGGATTGTTGCTACTTGGCACCAACAGAAGGCTCGACAGGTCAGAGTCGCCCAAGTGCCTGAGGCAATGGTGTTTTCACCGAATTTACAAATGGGAGAAATATGGAGAAATGCTATCCTTCACTTCAATCTTTGTGGCATGGACCAAATCAGTAGATCGAAGCCTGAATTTGAGGATGCGGTCTTCACACCACTCCAGGCCCTCATCAATGCTGCCAAACAAATTCACTGCCAATCCCGCGCGGCGAACTTGCGCTTCGAGATCCGGTGAAAGACCTATCGCAAAATGGGAGGACAGTCGACAGGAGCCAACTTATCGTGTGGATGACATTGCTTGATTGCAAAGTTAAGATGGGTAAATTTTGATTTTAATTTCAGTTATTGCAAGGACCAGGCATGCGAATACTGTCAGTGTGCTCCCCCTTGAACCCCTGAAGCCCAACTGAGGCTGCCACACACCAGAACAGTTTGAATATGAGGAGGGACTTTCTGAAAGCCCACCAGACCAGAGGAGTCAATAGTGCCTCAGCATTGATATGCATTGATCAAGTGATGCAAGTACAAGGCCTGAAAAGAACGTCTAATATCTCAGGTCGAGCTGCGCAAACTCGACAAATCCACAAGAAGGAACCGGGCATCGTTTGACAGAAAGGGCTCGACCTGAGGTCGCTGTGGAATTTTCTGCCAACCATTCTCGACAACCATCTGCCAACTTGGAGCGGCGCAGAGCATGTAAACACAGCACAACTGGGTTTGTTTGAGAACAGTGTTTCAAACAAAATTGATGGTTGATCACTTTATCCTCATGTGTTTTTCCTCATGTGTTTTCCATAATAAAAACTGCCACAACATGGAGTCATTCTAGAACTATCTATGATCCCCAAAAACTTCGAGAAATCTAATTGGACGCAACTCCATCTACGTTCTTCAAGGCACTTCTGCCAGGATAGATGCCATGGTGCCAAAGAAGAGCTGACTACAAAAGGTCCGCACCACTACAATGCCTCACAAAGGTGGTTCCAATCGTAAAGCAGTCAACATAAGTCAACATACTGTAGATTTTTTTTGCCCAACCTAGACTACAGTGTGGCCTCTGTTTCAAACAGGATTGACCATGATGATGAAAGAAAAATAAATCAACCCTGGCTCAAATACACAATCCCCAAAGACAGAAGGCCAGCATCAATCTGCCATGTCACCTCTGGTGCTTTTCAAAAACGCATGATCCGTAGGAGGCCGAAAGCGGTTTGAAAACATTGCTGCTTGACCTGCCAGAAGTCTCTCACCACGAACGTCAAAACACACGAATCATCTGGTTTCAATTCGAGGGTTTATTCCGGCGAAAACGTCACATGAACAAGAGCTCTGAAGCGTGGGGTTTCTGGCAGTGGCTGTGGTTGGTGTTTTGTTTGCTGCCATTGCCGCGAGTTCTGGTCTTCTATTGGTTCGCCTTTGCTCCTGCTATTGGGCATACTTGATCTGATTCTTGACATCACGTTTTTCTCCGTTTCCTTCGTATTTTTCTGTCGCGATGTTTATGTGCGTTTTCTCTGTCTTCATTTCATGTTTTTTTCACAAAGGAGCTGACGTGCCGTCGCGCAAATCCGCAGGCCCTACGAAGACAAACCATACCAAGTCCTTTGGATCGAGTTTAAGAACGTAACTTGGATTCAGGAAACAGGCTCAACAAAAACGCACAACGCTTGTTTCTACACTGCTGTCTGAAAAAGTTTTTGGTACAAATGACCTCAGTTTTTTGATCGGCAAACATGGCCAGATGAGGATGAAGAGCACAAGGAGAAAGTCAATGACAGAACCCCCGTGCCTGCCACAGTCACAAATTCTAGATTTGAGCTCTGAGAGTAGCGCAAAATGAAACTGAAACTGCCTCGGCTCCAGGGTCTCCCAGATTCCGATCCCAAAATCCACACCTGTTTTGGAACCTCATGTCATGCAATCTCTACACTCTAGGATCTATAGAGTGTATAGACTAAGTTGGAAGAATGTGCAGCGCACGTGTACGTATATTGTACATAGCACATATATATATTATATTATTACATTATATCAAAATTTATGTTATTTTATTATTTTATATTAAATTATTTTTTTACATTATTAAATTATATTATATTATATTATGTTATATTATATTATATTGTATTATTTGTTATGTTATATTATATTATATTATAGTATATTATAGTATATTATATTATATTACTGTATATTATATTATATTATATTATATTATGTTATATTATATTGTATTACATTATGTTATTTTATATTATATATATATATATATCATATTGGGTATATATTTGATAATATATATTTTTGTATTAAATATATTTTTAGTGTATATATATATTGCATATATATAAATAATATAATATATATATATATCGATATATATCTAAATTTTGATATATCTATATATATCTATATCTATATAGAGATATCTATATCTATATAGATATATATATATATATATATCCCCGTCCGAATTGCAAGGGGGGTTGACGAACCCATTTTCCATATAGAGTGACGGTTGTCTATAAAATGCCCTCGACTAAAAAACACCTCAAAATCAGATTTCTCTCGTTTTTTCTAAATTCAATTTAGACTTAATTCAATTTAAAATTAATAGATTTAAACACTAACTGATTTGACTTGATTTACTTTTATGATCTATTATATGTTATTAAAAATTACTTGCTACCACCAACCCAAACCACCACGTAAGCATAACCTGAAAAATGATACTTTAAAAACGTAGAAAATGGGTCCAAAATGCGCGCTAGGGTGAACCCATTTCCTAGAGGAAATTCGGACGGGGATATATCTATATATATATAGACATACACCATGTCTTGCAAAATGTTAGTGACAACTTGAATCGATCTCCAAGTGGGACTCAGCTGCATAGAGCCAGTCCCAGGAAAATGGCGGGTGCCAGATCTGTGATGAGGTAGTACAGAATGATGGCCTGCCAGACGAAAAGCTCTATCCGTGGAGTTTTCCTCCTTCAATCTGTGGGCAAAGCTCAAATCAACACACGGATAGAAAGCAATAGATAAATTCAGGTCAAAATTGCCTTGATTTCTTCCTGTTTGGAATCTAGAAAACCACGGCCCAACACAAAATAAAACAGGTGTTTGGGGTGTTTTGCTGGTCTGGGAAATTGCAGCATGTTGGAGCCATTTTTTCCTGATTTGCATCGTGTTTGCAGCATTTCGAGCCGGTTTTTTTTCATTGACACGGATTTGGAGGTAAACTTGTCAACATGCACTTTTTTCACCGCACATCTCTCGTTTGCGTGAAATTTGTTGCGTTTTGGAAATGAAATCCAGCGCATGCACGGAATCTGCGCAATTCTGGAGATCGAACTTGTTGCGTAATTACTCTGTGTGGCATTTTGGATTTATATAGATTCCAGGGCTCTGTTCTGGTATCAGTAGTTGGATATTATATAGGTGTTGGTCATCTTCTTGTTGTTTGTACTTTGCTTCTTGATACGTCGTGCCCTTCTTTCTCTTGTTTTGGTTATTGCTCTTGTTTTTTATGTTTTTTATCATTTTTCTTGTTCGTGCGTCTGTCTTTGTCCCCTTTCTTGCTGCATTTACTTTTATGAATTCAATTTGGTGTTGCTGTTTGTGCTGTTGTTATTCTCCTCCTCCTCCTTCTTGATGTTGCTGCTGCTGCTGCTGCTGCTGGTGGCGGCGGCGGTGGTGGTGGAGGGGGTGGCGGCGGAGGTGAAGTACAGATTTCGAGGTGTTGGGATGGTTGGGAAGGAGGGTGCTACAGAAAAGCATCCAATCCAGCCACTCGTTGGTGTTGTTTCTGCTTTGTTTTTGCTCTTGTTCAAGTGCCAGCCGCTGGATGTTGCAAGTTGGATGTCTGATTGTTCTTCTTGTTCTTCTCGCAATTCAAAGAGGGCCAAGCATGCCAAGCCAAAGAGCAAAAATAATCGAAAGCATAAAGAGGAAAAGCCACGAGCCAACAGTCAAATTTCTCGAAGCCACAGCAAGAAAGCCAAAGGGCACGAAACCAAGGAAACCAGAAAGCCACGCACTGAAAAGCTAACAAAGGTAACAAAGCCAACAAAGCCAAGAGAAAGCTAGGAAGGCCAAAAACCAGAACAACCAAAGGATGGGACTAAGATGCGCACACCACCAAGAAAAATGCCTGCAACACAATCACAGTTTGCAAAAGCAGTAGCCCTCAAAATCGAATGTTTGGAGTCGCAGAGTTTTGAAGACTGGACTGAAGATTCTAAGATTTTGCCCGGCCAGAATGATGAGGTACTCACCCATCGACAGCAAAGATCGAGGCTCCCAAAATACATCCAGCACGTAGCCAAAGGCCAAATGGCACAGCATGCCTTGCAGGTACCAGGGTCAAGCTCACATCAAGCACTGTGAGATCGTATGGACCAAAATGACCAAAATATGTTTCGTCAGCAACATACACTTTCTTAGAGATCCTTACAATGCTTTTTTTGGGGCACCACAAAGGATCAGCCAAAAACCGCCGCCTCCAACGACAAACTTGGGCACATAGGCGGTAAGCTCTGGTCCCAGGAAGATCCAAAGGACGCAGAGCGCAGCAGCAAAGAGGCCACTGCCACGGTCCACGCCACCAGCATCGGCATTGAAACGGGTGGGTGACAATGAGATGTAAGAGACATTGCCAAAAAGAAGGCCTGAGGTGGAAAAACCCGCATCAAAACAGATCAAAACATCTCCAGCTTTGCAACCCAACAGGTTCCAGGGTTCCAGGATTCCATTCCGGTTTTTATTGGATTTGGCAACAAATAAAAACGGTTCAAGAAAAAGCGGTGCACCACTCCCAGACCCAGAGATTGAAACCCAACAGTCACGGAAATTGGGAAAATGACAAGTTAAAGATCAGTATTGTCATGTTGCAAAGCCGGACCTTGTTATCTCCTTTAAAGCTCAGCAGAAATCTTCTCTCTTAAGATCCAATAGTTGCCAAGAAATTGGTATTTTCACACACCCAGCCTGACAGTAACGATGAGTATCCAGCGGTTCGGAGCTCTTCTTCCATTTTGACCGATTTTGTAGGCGTCATCAGCTCAATAGGAAGAAGGATAGTGAGCACGTCGAAAACAAGGACTGACAGCCTGGAAAGAGAGAGAGAGAGAGGGAAAGGGCGTCAGAGCAGAAAAACTTGAAACTACTCTACAGTCAAGAGATGTGAAGAGGCCAAAGAGAGTTATGAAGTGCGTGTGCTCGCACGGCAAACACCGACATTGCTTTGCTACTTCTCTCTCTCTCCCTCTGTCTGCCCTGGTTTTGGATTTGTACGGAGCCTTTCCTCGTGACCAAATGCTATGAGAAGCTGCAGCTTGGGAACAAGGACGAGATGGCATCCCACTGGCCCAGCACCACAGACAATCTCACATTGCCCAAAGATAAACCTAAACCGTGCAGAATGCGCAAGTCAACTTCACTTCAACATAAAGATGCAAATTGAACGTAGATTAGAGACTTCCGGCCATAAAGCGTGGGCAACATGTGCATGAGCTGCCTTACCAGTTTGGAAACTGGCCATCAGCCATCTTGATCTGCAAGGGGCACAGTTCAACCACTCCTCACTTACTATCTTTGTTGTGCCCCTCCTTCGGTCTCGACCAAGGGACTTCGAAGATCCAATGCTGGGAAAGGATCCCACAGCCAACCAGCTGTCCGCACGGCAGCAACGCTTGTGAAGCATGAAACTACGAGATAGAAGCCAAGAATCCTTAGGCAGTAGAATCAGCGGTTTCGCTTCTTCCATAGGTACACCGAAAGGCCTTGTTTGCTTTCATGCTGCAACCTACTTCCGGAAAAATCCATCGTAAAACTTCGACAACAGCAGTACCATTTGGGTCCTTTGTTCTTTTCCCAAGTAGACCATTTCCACATTTGTAGGGGTCCCCAATGTCAACATACACTCTTCGGAGTGTACCATTTGGTCCATCTTCAATTCCTGAGCACATCAACCAAGCGACTGAATCAGCAAGCTTGCAGGTAGAACTAAGTAATGGCGCCTCAGTGAAGCAAAATTGTTGCGTTTTTGATCTGGAATATCTGGGCCTGGACCAGGATGTTGCTACCAAGTTGCAAAATCTTTGGCGCCAGGCGATTAACTAATCCCGACAGGAGGGTCAAAGCCATGGGGCCTGCAGACACAAAATTTGCAGCCTCTTCGTAAAAGCATAGGCAAACTGCAACTCAATCCGTTTACAACTTTTGACAATCAGAATCTGCCGGGGTTCTCAGTATGACTCCTGCAGGTTATCAGCCGCTATCAGCCGACTTTATGGGTAGTTTTGCCGCCTGCGTCTTCTTCCGGTAGTCCATCCAGTAGTCTTTTGACGGACCTCCAGCGATGCAAAGGAAAGGAATCCTTTCGAAAACCAACAAAACGCGTGGGCGGGTGAGTCCTCATTTGATGCGCGCGATTGTAGTACACAATGACAAAGACAACACTCTATGCAAACATGTAAAAATACATATTATTTATATATATACTATATTACTATATACATTTTATATAATATGTCCGCCAATCCCAACCGATGCAAGGGGGGCGCGTCAGGGGTCACAGGTTTGTTTCTGTGCAGCGACCACATGAACAGCATCCTGGACGCAGACTTGGTGTCAAACTATACACAACAGCAGCAGCAGCAGCAGCAGTAATAACAGCAACAATAACAACAACGACGACGACGACGACCACAACAACAACAACTACAACAACAACAACAACAACAACAACAAACACCACAACAACAACCAAAAAAAAACACAACAACAACAACAACAACAACAACAACAACCACAACCACAACAACAACAACAACGACAACGACAACGACAACAACAACAACAACGACGACAACGACAACGACAACGACAACGACAACGACAACAAGAACAACCCCAAACACAACCACAACCACAAACACAACCACAACCACAACAACAGCAGCAGCAGCCAGCGGCAACAAAAACAGCAGCAGCAGCAGCAGCCGCAGCAACAACAACAACAGCAACACCAACACCAACAACAACACCGACAACAGCAACAGCAACAGCAACACCAACACCAACAACAACAACAACAACAACAACAACAAGAACTACAACAAGAACTACAACAAGAACTACAACAAGAACTACAACAAGAACTACAACAAGAACTACAACAAGAACTACAACAAGAACTACAACAACAACAACAAACACCACAACAACAACAAAAAACACAACAACAACAACAACAACAACAACAACAACCAACAACAACAACAACCAACAACAACAACAACAACAACAACAACGAACACGACCACAACCAACAACAACCAACAACAACCAACAACAACCAACAACAACAACAACAACAACAACAACAACACCAACAGCAACAGCAACAGCAACAGCAACAAGCAACA
>Ga0126342_10012129_pt1 | contig 15391 bp, 18 predicted proteins | sample Cyp1metagenome_FD_92528 | JGI IMG/M metagenome (GOLD analysis project Ga0126342, IMG submission 92528) | Coral microbial communities from Lord Howe Island, Old Settlement Bay, Australia - Cyphastrea 1 metagenome | ecosystem: Host-associated > Invertebrates > Cnidaria > Coral ...
CTTGGTGAGGGAGGTTTCCGCTTGGGTCAGAGGTCCGAGGCACTTGGCCGCCCAGGTTGCAATCTTCACGTTCTCGGTGACAACCTTCTTAGCCTCTTGGGCTTTCTTGCGGTCAGCCTTCTTAGACTCCGCTTCCTCCTTACCGCTTGGGCCAGCGAGAGGCACGTCCATGTCTTTGCTCCCCTTCTTTTTGCTTGCTTGCTTTTCCCTTTCCAGCAAAGTTTCCTCCGAACTCTGAAAAGCTTCCGCCCATGTGCAGGTCCGCACTGGCACCTTGAACAGATCGCAGCCATGGGCTTCGGAAAACTCCGAAGGAAATTTCCGCACCACCTGTTCCTCCCATCCACGCGTCAGCAGCACGGACAAAGGAAGTTCTTCCACCGCGACCTTGCTCTCAAAGGACGCAATCCTCACTTCGGTCATGCGCTTCAGCAGGGTCGCCCGGATGGTTTGCCAAGCAAGCTTTCCGTCAGGGCATTTGGCGGCATGTGTCGCCTTAAAGAACTTCTCACTCTCCTCTTGGGAAAACTCTTGCAAGTCTGCGGTGGTGCCAAGATGACGCCGTAACGTCTGCTCCACATTCTTGCAATTGCCGCACTTGAAGTTTCGTCCATGTAGACGACCTTCCTCTTGGGAATACTCCAAGCCACAGCTGCCGCACTTCGCCTTTGCCTCTTGGGCTTCCTCAGCTGCCATTGCGACAGGACACCGGGACAACAGCACAGACACAAGTCAGAAGACCGAAGGCTTGAGGATCCAAATCTGCGGAAGGCCGTGAAGAATTTTTTTCTCAGATTTACAACTTTCCACTAAAATCCCGCACTCATGGCTCTTTTTGAGGATTTCGAAGGTTCAAACGCCCGCGCTCAACCGCACTCATGACCGCCCTAGGTTTGAGAGGGGTTATGCCTTGCCGCACTCAACCGCACTCACGAAAACCTCCTCACTGCTCACCTCTTCCTATCCGCACTCACGCCCCGCACTCATGCCAGAAGTGATGGTATTTTCCCGCACTCATCCGCACTCAACCGCATTCAACCCGCACTCATGGCATTTTCTACAAAAAAACTATCCTACCGGGAGACAGCGCATCTCCGCGTAGGAACCTCTTTGGCTTTCGCGCTCTTGGCGCCAACGCTGCCGAAGCTTTCGCAAAAGCCACGCAGCTCTGCGGCACCAGAGGAATTCCCTCCGCATATTCTCCCGCGTGGAGAGATGCCAGGCCTACGTGGAAAGCGTCTTACGCGCCTTCACATATCGTTGGCCAAAGAAGTCATACTGCAGGAAATAGCTCCACTGCTCTCGACTTTGCTGTGGCACCGTCCGCGCTGGAACCAGACAGAAGCCAGGTAGCTTCGGATGCGTCGGTAAATCCAACACAGTGGCCTGCCATTCTCCGTGGAGAAGCAACGCCATTAGGCGAGACAACATGCGCACATCGTCTTGCATCGCATGGCTGCAAGCGTCTTCCAGTGACGCCCTTACATCATGCCACGTAGACACGAAATCTTCTAAAGGCTCCGCTGGCTTCGTGGCCGTCATCGCTTGGATGACCTCTTCCAAGGCACTTGGCCGCAGAGAGAAGGAAACATCAGCAGACATCAGCGGAGACATGCGACCGGGGCCACCGAACTACACAGAATCGCTACATTGAGCCAACAGCAACAAAGCAGACATGTCAGAACCAGAACGGACACACCGACGAAGGAGACATTCAGGAAACCGAGACCGGCGTCATCTCTTGTTTTGCTGCTCAGGCTCACATGCGCGGAGTATTCTCCCCTATAGGTCTGCAACCACGGCCGCTTTACACCATGCGCACTCTCTATCCCATATATCTGCATGTCCCGTAGACATGCACCGGCCGCGTAGGCCATCACCACACCATGCTGGCAGGAACTCGAAAGATCAGACTGCCCTGCGGTCCCCGGAACACTTTTGGCCCAGCATCTTCGTCCTCACTTGGAGGATCTTTTTTCCTATCTTTCTTCTCGCGGCGCTCCACTTCCGGCGTGGGACTGGCGCGCCTGCGTCGGTGCTTGCGACGCCTCTTGCGTTCTCCCTTTTGCTCACGCAGCACCTCCATGATGTCATTCAAGGTCACCCCGCTCTTTGTTTCTTCCACCTCACGGCGCTGCTTCAGGTTCGGCGCAGGCGTAACCTCCTCCGCACCCTGCTGCATCTCCCGGTCTCGCTTCAGGCGCCTGGCCTGTCTTTCCGCCTGATGCCATGGCAGGCCATTCTGAACATGCAGGCGCCAGGTGTTGCAAAGCTCGGACCAGAATTGATGCTGGGATAAGCCAGCGGAAGTCTTCGCCGACTTCTTGCCAGCAGATGGGGCATTCCAGCGTATCGCGCTTGCGCGTAGTCAACGCTCGGGCACCTCCACGGCCCTCACGTGCCAGAGGAGCCTCAGGCTCTGGCTCCTTCTCCCGTGGCGCGGCTGCTGTCGGGGAGACAGTGCGACCACGGTGCCGGGCCCCCTCCTCCTTGCGCGACCTGCGCGCACGCTGCGGCGTCTCTGGATCCTCTGCTTCCGCTCGTGGCGGTGGTGGCGCAATTGGCGCAGACTCGTCCACGCGCGCGCGGACCACGGTCGGAGCATGGGCGACCGTGGCGAGTTGGGCACGTGCACGCTGTCCCCACGACACGTGGGGGATTGCGTGCCGGGCGGTCTGGCGCGGCACCCGTCTCCTTGTCGTCCGCCTCCTCCGTGACATAGGAGTAGTCGTCCGAGTCGTGCTCATGCTTCACGTCCTTGGACGCCATTCAGCACCTGCAGGGGCATGGTTGTAAGCAAACAACATCGACGCGACCGACAACATCTAACTATACCAAACACTGGACATGGCCACAACCATTTGGTCTGTCCCCCTTGCCTCCACCTGTCGCCAGACCCACGGAGTAACCCCCTCGTCCCGCGTGTCCTTGAGCCGCACCACTCCTCCATGCAAACCCACATGCCCGGCACCGCAACATGAAACCTATTGCAGACCTAGACAGCGAAACACAACCCAACGCAGCATATCATTTTTTCTCAGAGGCTGACCGAACATCCATGATCGTCCTATCTATCGTCTCCTACCCTACTTGGATGACCGGACCGGTTGCTAGCCACTTATGAGGTTACTCAGACCTCTAAGTGGCACATCTATGATGTCTAAGTCATCATCTATCATGCATAAATGCGTCCTAACTACATCTATGTGGTTCTAGCTGGTGGCGACCACATCTACGTACATCTATGCACTTACGTTTTTTTAGAGCAGATAGATGTCCTCTTAGCCTATGTGCTTAAGTCATTTAGGGCACTTAGCTAAATGCATTCTAAGTATATAGATAACATGCACTTAGCTAAGTGGTTAGAGGGGGTGCTAAGTCACTTAGCTAAGTGGACTTAGTGCGGTTAGCTAAGTGGTCGAAGTGCACTTAGCTAAGTGGTCTAAGTGCACTTAGCTAAGTGGCCTAAGTCACTTAGCTCACCAATGATATATGGCAAAAAATCTAAGTTTTTTCTGGTAATTTTCGGTTGACAATAGACGTGACAGGTGACATATATGCAAAGCAGAGGATGGTTTTCCCAAAGATTTTTGTTGGTTGGTGGTCAATTTTGTTTTCCCGGTGTGATCCGTTATCAATGCCATGGATTTTTTTCATGCATGGCAAAGGGCAAATCCATGGAAACATGTACAAGTTTTGTTTTTTTAAAGAGGCATTTCGATGCGTTTCGTGCTTTTGTTTTTTCAGGTGAGAGAGTTTCTTGAATGAACCGAAACAAACATTCATTTTTAAACTGTGTTTTGTCTGACCTTTTTGGACTTTGATCGAAGAAACATGATTTTGATTTTTGCCAAAGAGATTGTTCACTCTCTGCCCCGGCTTCATGTTGGACTTGTGGCAGCTGCTGCCGCAGAGCAAAGGTGCGCCCTCCCTGCCCAGCTGCTTGCATGGTCGCCAAATCATATGGGTTTCCAGGGTTAATTGCCCTGATTGCATTTCCAGACTTAACTGACCGAACTTTCGTTGTTTGACTGGTTTTCTGCATCGTCAATTATTGAAGATTTGGCATGCATGTGCATATATCAGATATTATATATATATATGTATCTCTCTCTCTCTCTGTGAGTCAGTGACATCATTCTCGCACTTCATGTGTTCGATTTTTTGCGTGGTGGAGTGGTTGAATTCAAAGATTCATGCCCTCAGCCATTTTGCCAACATTGTAGAGGCAGTGATTTCACGCCTTGCAGGGTTCTTTTGAACTCGCAACATGCCTTTGGGCCAAGATGTCGTTGAAAAGGTGAAAGCCTACATCAAGCAGGCTGAGGACGGTGGGCATGTAGCCGCTATCTCCAATTTGTTCACTTACCTGAAGTCCCGCAATTTGATGTACACCCAGAGAGTGATCCCTTCTTTGGTGCACATTCACCCTGACAATCGGGATGGACTAGGTTGCTATCCCACAGAGGTCCATGGACTATTGACTGACATTGGCAGTAGTGGTTGGTCATGGTCCGAAGTGAAGGCTATAGCAACTGAAGTCCCGCATGGTGACACTAAAGTACAAGAGTTCAACCAGAAATTGATCCAGTCTTCACACGGCATGCTTCCAGAGGTGCAACCAGGGACTGTGAAATTTGCAAGCCTCAGCGCCACCCACACCAACTTGGTGTTGCGCTTGTTTGCAGCTGAATGCAAACACAGTGATGAAAGATTCTGCACCTCTGGGCATTTGAGCATGGAAAAACTCCAGCGCCATGACTGCAACTTCCATGATGCAGTGACGCATGGACTTTCATGGGACATTTTGTCATCAGAGATTTTGGGTTCATTTCCAGAGCTAGCTTCCCTTATCCAGCTCACGGCCAACACATCCGGGCAATTGCAAAGAAAAGAGACAGAACTCCAGCTAGCCAAGAGGGCTTATGCATGCTGGGAGAAAAAATCCAAGCAGAACCCCCAGGTGAAGTTTGAAGACGTGAAAGCCGATCTACTTAGGAGCAAGCCGGCATGCCAGGAATCACTGGCCAATCTCTTTCGGTTCGTCATGCAGTATGGCGGGGGTCAAGGCTGCAGTTTTTTGAATGAAACCATCCAAGTCTGCTCAGCATGTCCACCAAAGACCTTGGGCAATGAATTTTGGTCTGCAATTTTGACGCAGCCACGATTTTTGGCTTCTCTTCAGTCATATATTTTCTTGTGACATTTGCTTGTCTCATGTAAACTGATTTCCGGGTGTTTTTTCACATGGCAGCCATAAATTCAATTTGAGGACATGCGCCACCATTTCTTCGAACCCGGCATGCGTGCATTCAGTATGCACTGCATGGGGGGCACATTTCCCCCGGTGAGATCAAGAAACTTTTCAATTCCCAGCAGGATCGGATCAAAATGACTGAAACAATCATGAATAAATTGAGAGATTACACCAATGCAAATCCCATTGGCAGCGAGAATTGGGAGCATGTGCATCAGTTTGACCGTGATGCCATCAAACTTCTTCTCCAACAGAACCCCAGTGAGTCTGTGGAGAGCCGGGCATGCATGCTGGTTGACCAGATCCAGGAGAGATCGGGAGTGAAGCTTACGGATGAATTTGATTCTTACCGTTTGCAGTCGGCCGATACGGCCCCATCATCCTCCAGCAAGGGTTCTTCGTCGCAAGGGGATGGCACGGTGACCCTCAGTTGCAACAAAACAATTATATTTCAAAACCATATACTGTGCAAGTTCATTTTGTTTTAGTTGTTTTTTTTTTGCGTGGTTCCTGCGCAAACTGCGCAAACAATAATGTAATTATGCGCCAATATGATGACAGTGGAACTTTGGTGAACATGCAAGAACTCCTGAAAGAACACGGCTTCGAAGTCGATTGTCACGTGTCACGGAAGGATGGAATTCTAGCCAAAATCAAAGCTTTTGAGGATGGCTCCTCCAAGGTTCTCCTGTCTGTGAATGATGCCAAAGGTGGATCCAAGGTTGTGAAGGTGGACGCTTCCAGCTTCTTGAAAGGCCAGTGGACGAAGTACCAGCCCAAGGCCTTGCCACAGTACTTGGAGAACTGGTGGAAGCCAAGTTGTGTGGAGCACAAAGACTGCATAGTCTCCTACGTGAAGGGGAAGGTGGCAGTGGAGTTGAGGGCAGCTACCATGAACAGTGGTAGCTGTAGCTGCGCTCCACATGGGCTTCTGATTCGAAGCAAGCCAGGCAAAGGTGTCGTTTGTGCCCTGAAGATTGGCAAGGGACAGCTGAAATTGTTTCCCTTCACCAACCGGGTTGACACCGGTAAGGGGGGCGATGGGTCAGTTCTGGTGACAAAGGTGGGTGACATGGAGTTCCACCTGCGCCAGAGCACTGGCATCACTGTGCCATTCTGGCACGTGGCTTCGGTTGCCGATGCAGCCATGGCCAACATGGAGATTGTCAACATGCCTGCCAAGAAGCATGATGGGTTGCTGGAGAGCATCAAGATTCCCTATATGCGGAACATTGCACCTTTGGAACCCGACACCGAGCTGTTCATCTACAAGCCTCCCAGCAAGGCGCGTGTCAACCCTGACTCCTTGGACGAGCTGATGCCGGCCAAACGACTTCGTGCCAAGGAGAATCTTTGCTAGGCTATATATGTGAACTTTTGAGAACAGTTCCAGACCCGTTGGCAAATGGTGGAGGGGTAAAAGAAAAACAAGCGGGCCAAGCCCTGCTAGCGGTTTTGCAACCTGCTTCCATTGAGATGTCCATGCATGACATCATCACAGTAGGGATTGGGAAGCATGTCTTTGGAAACATGCAGTCATTCACATTTTATGGATTGGGAAGTGCATGTCTTTGGAAACATGCAGTCGCTGATACTGTTACCATGCATGCAAATTTCACTGAATATCTTGCTGTAGCATTTGAGGCTTCAACACTTTCAATTGGCAGGGCCGTGTGCCCGCCATCGGCAGGGCTTTAAAGCCCGCTGTAGTCAGGTGTATTACTATAATACCTGATCATGGAAATTCAGAAAGCTCACAAGTTGACCATCGAGACTTTGGTGGGGTGCAAGTTGAATGACAGTGAGATCTGGATACCGAAAACCAAGATGATTGGAAACACCAAAGTGATGCTTTTGAGCAAGTGGGACCGCGGCTTGACACGGTTCATGACGGGCAAGAGCTTAGATCTTCGAGCCACCAAAACAAAGTCGTTGAACAACACTGCCGCTGGTGCGTACTTTGACGAGCTATGCCGTCAGAGAAAGGAGGCATGTGAGAAGGCAGTGATCAGTGCCCACTCCACTGATGATGACAACGGCACTGGGAAGCCAAAGAGACGCAGAGTGACTCTCTCAGACAGCATGTCTCACCTGAGTCCTCTGGTTGACATCTCCCTTCCGGAAGTTGTTGAACCAGCTATGCCGAAGCGCATTGTGCAGGTTGCTTTTGGCACTGGGCCTGAGATTTGGCTCGAAGTCAACGAAACCAACCTGCTTCAGGTCATCAGGGGCTGTTGTGAGTGTACCATGTCAAAGGGTCGCACTCGCAAGAAGGTCAAAGCTGAGCCATCTCCTGCAGCAGACTCAGCAGACACCGTTTTGGACAGTCCACGTGAACCTGGATCCATTGCCTGTGAGGAGTCACAGAGCTATGAGGTGAAATGTGAAGTTGAATCATTGCAGCAGGAGGAGGTAGAGTCTCATGAGGGCAACACCTGGGGTGAGGATGCTTACGATGCAACCCTCGTTGATGACCAGCACTTGGATACTCAGCCTTATGGGGAGCACTTGGAGATCCTTAAGCGTCAGAATGCCAAGGTTTGGCAATGAGTTCAATGCTTACCTTTCTGATGCCAATTAAGAGTGATTTGAAGCCATACATGCTTTACCGCGGGTTGTACTCACAACCAGCACGTGTTACAATTCTATTTTGGGGTTTGCTGCGCACTTCAAAGTGCATAGACAGCAGTGTTCAGCAGGATTTGCTTGGCAAGAGGGAGAAAACACGTTTATTCAGAAATGTTCTGAGACCTGACAGTGCAACAATATAACTTCATTCTTTGAAAAAATCTGGAAAGCCATTCTTTGTTTTTGGTGGTGGGAGTGGAAAAGGGTTTTTCAATCACATGTCGCCAACCATGTCAGACTATATTGCATATACATGTCATGTCAAGTTTCGCAGATGCACTGAAAGTTTTGAAAACATGTTTAAACCACAGTTCTGTGTTGAGATGAGTCATATATTCCATCATGTCCAATCACAAGCGCAGTCCGACCTTGCAAGATGAGGTGCTCAACTGATTAATGCACCATGGATCATCAAGGTGTTTTTCATCAATGAAGCTTTGCAAAAGTTTTTAACTCCATGGATATGCATGTAGATATATTGAAATATATATAGAACATAAACAGATAAGTACTTAAAAAACATATTGATCTCAAAATTCTGCAAGTGCAACATCCACACAAATCACACACTCACCTTCACATGTCATCACCTGGCATTAACATCATGGATTTTTGAAAACATCCCTCGCCGCGTTACAAGACTGAGCCATGGCAGCCACTAGCACTAGCTCGAAACGTGGCCCACCTGAACCTGCACCTGAACTGAGTGAGCCTGGATCAGCAATCAGTTGGCTAATGAAGGACAGGATGGTGTTGGGTGACTGTTTTGTGTTTGGTTGTTTGCTGGCTATTGGGTGGCCCATGTATAGCCTTCTAAACTGTTTAGGAGAAAGGTCTTATCTCATTGGTTTCAAAGTCAAGTCATGCTTTTGTAAGTTTATGAGCGGCTTCTGCAGGACCACATGGGGCAGAGCGCCAAAGCAAAGGCAAGGCGGCCTGCTGAACCTGCTTACCCACCACCGTGGCATGTGAAGAACCCAAAGGCCGAAGATACCCAGCTAAATTAGACCTTCAATGGCAGGTTTTGTTTTCCCATCAGAATTTCTTTTGGTACTTTATTTCCAGATGGAGACGTATACAAATTTATAGTGATCCCACATCACTCAGGAGATGACAATTGAAGAGAAGCTTGCGTTCTACCAGGACCGTTATGATCGCTTGCTGGACCCCGACCTTTGGATCTTGAGTGGGACACTTTTTTTTTGGCCCAAAACTAAACCCAAACCAAAATCAATGCTCAGTTCACCCACTTGCTTTTTTGGCCCCAATGTTTGGCTCAACTTCCAGCTTCCCGATATCAGGAAGACTTAAAACGGCGCGATGCCTTGCTGGTGGTCTTGAACATGCAAAAGGAGGAGAAGATGGAAGAAGATGCTGAGAAGGAGGAGGAGGGGGCAACACCCGAAGTAGTTACTTGTCCTGGAGTTCATGGGTAACAAAATTAACTAGCACTGGAAAACATGTTGGAACAGCTCAACTTGTAGCTCAAGGTTGATGTTGTGCTTAGCTTGACTTGAGTATACAACATCTATATAGAATCTATATAGAAGTTGTGCTGGTTCTTCCATCCCCCAAGGCGAGCAAAGCCCTGCCAGCGGTTTCATAAAACCTGCAGTGATTCTGAGGCAAAGGAAGAACAGGATGATGAAGCCTATGATACAGTTGGACCCACCTATGAGACCGAGCCTCATGAAGACCACCGCGATGATGATGATGATGATGATGATGATGAGGGATGGTATGTTGCTGACCCGGGCGGTCGTGGATGGTACTGGCAGCACACGGATGGACGAACTGCTGCAGCTGATGGAGGTGATGGAGATGGAGGTGATGGAGCTGCAAATGATGCCCGACCCCATGCAGCTGATGGAGGTGATGGAGGTGATGGAGGTGATGGAGCTGCAGATGCCCGACCCCATGGAGATGCAGCTGATGGAGATGGAGCTGCAGGTGCCCGACCCTATGATGGAGGTGATGGAGATGGGGCTGCAGGTGCCCGACCCTATGGAGATGGAGGTGATGGAAACGGTGATGGTTGGAAAGGACACGGCAATGGCCGCAAAGGGAAGGGCAAAGGCAAGAGAGGAAAAGGTCGTGGTAAAGGCCGCTATGGAAAAGGCAAAGGGAAAAGCAAAAGCCAGGCGACCAGCCGTGACGGCAGCGGCTACTACGTGCATGGTGGCTTCGTCACTGCCCACGACGGCATCTTCCATGCGTGCCTTGGCTATTTCAAAACATACCTGTTGGGAGTAGCTGGAGTGATCTAGTTTCTTTGGCGCAGGGTGAGTCATAGAAACATCTGGGGTCCTCCTTCAAAAAAGGACATATGACGTTTTTGCATGGCATGTTGTGACATCATTCACCAGCTGAGGTTTGGAGAAGGTCGCAATAGAAACCGTCGCCGCGCTGGACAGCAAGTTCAGGTGCAAAGGGCCCTGGTTGAATCTTGGCTTAATCAACATGGACTGCTTTGGTTCATGGGATATAGTTCTCATTGTTTTGAATGCATTCATGTGACGGAAACAATTCATTCGGCTGACAGAAACATCCCATTCATTTGATGGGTGAACGCACTATAAGCTTGCAGGGTGGTTGCACTCGCACCTGGCAGGGCATACGCCCGCCCGGCTTCAAGCCATACTCCTGGGGATATCCATTTGGTTACAGCCACATACATCCTTTTTGGGGAAAACTAGAAGGGGCAACGCAATGTGTCCAATGAAATTGATGAACCGTTGCATGGGTGTGACATTATGTTTGACAAGAATATCTGATGTCAAAACTAAAAATCCTTGCTCTATATGGGTGCGCCACGGTACAATCCTGTGAAGTGACGGTATTTTGTATTCTGCCGGCATTTTGTCAAAGAACATTTCAAAGCTACGGTATGTGCCATCATGTTGGCTTTTGCCACCCACTAGAACATGCCACTTGTACTATTTTGTGGTGCTGTCAGCCTCAGTCGTCCATCTAAGGATGCTATCCGTGGCTTCCGTGACATGGCAGCGGTGCAGCGACAGATGGCTGAAAACAGCAGTGGGCCGGCTGGAGATGACCTCACTTGGCTATAATTTGGAGATTTAAAATATATTCCCAAAAATCAATTTTATATAGATTGATATTATTTTGGTTTCCCAAAATGCAAATTTCATATAGATTGATATTATTTTTGGCCCAAAAATGCAAATTTTATATAGATTGATATTATTTTTGATCCAAAATGCAAATTTTATATAGATTGATACTATTTTTTGCTCAAAAATGCAAATTTTTATATAGATTGATATTATTTTGGCTCCCCGGAGTGCCAACTTTATATAGATTGATATTATTTTGGCCCTCCAAACTGCAATTTTTATATAGATTGATAGTATTTCGGATTTGGGGGTTTCTTGAACCCAGAGGGATTTGGCTAGGGAGACCGCCAGAAATATTGAAAATTCTTGTGATTTGTGATTGGGAACCCCCACACACAGGGTTAGTTTAAACATTTTTCTGGGCCTATGGATGGTTAGATGGAATCGGAAACACCTCCATACCGACGTGAGTTATCATTACCTTTGATCCGGGGAGCTTGGAAAATATTTATTGTCTCCTGGGGGGAAACCAAATTATAGTCAAGGTGTTTTGCAGTGCTGCTGCCGCGTTGTTGCAATGTGGCTGCCAGAAAAGAAAAGGTAATGTACCAAAATACATTTTGACTTTGGATTCCTCAAGAGCTGTTGTTTCCTCACATGGCAGCCTCATTGCCTTTCACTATAAGAGCTCAGACATGTATGCAAGCTGTAATTTGCGAGATTCAATGTGCACGAGCAAATGCTAGCATGGCGTGAGAACCAAATGAATGTCAAGCAGTTCTGTTTGTGTGGCATGAGATGGCATACATATACACATCATATCGGCACACGCACAGTGTATACATATATATATATAGACTATAGACATATTCATGCTGCAAAGTCTGAGCCTGGAACAGACTCACCTGATCGGAGTTTTCTCGGAGAAAAAAAATGCAGCCTTGAGTATCAAACCTGCCGGGCAAAGTCCAATTTTTGCAATGCCACTTCTTCCATGGATCTGGAAGGAGGCGAAGCGCACGGTTACGTCCAAGTATGTCTTTGGCCATGAGATACATATGGTAGAAGGATGGAGCTCCCTCGGACCAACCGCACAAACCAGAATGGATGACATGTGGTTTCGAGGGGAAGTTGGCAGTACCTGCTTCATCACCGTTTCGCCGATGAGGGCCATCAAGGTCAAGCTTATCATCCGCCAGCCCTTTGGCATGCTGTTTGGTCGAACGGCAGGTGGTTTTATGATCTATGTAAGAAAGGAACACCGTGCAGTTGAGCCACAAGTCCCTTTGTTGGTCAACGTTTCCTTGAACCTAGATCGTCAGACTGAAAACTACCTCCGGCGTAGCTTCGAGACCTTCAGTGGCAGAGGCATTCTGAAGGAGGAGCCTGTCCCAAAGGAATGGACGTGGCATGAGCTTGCCTTCTATGTGGCAAGAGCAGCCACAGACCTCGGAGAACCATTCTCAAAGATGGACCCCTTTTACGTCCGCCTGATCATTGACCAGAAGATTCTCTACCGGCAACTACAGCAGAACATTGCTTGCACCGCTGGTTGATGATGACATCACTCTGGCGATTCAGGAAGGGCTGCTTCCTCGAGATTGGGCTGAAGAACAAGGGCACGATCATGCACCTGCTCAAAGTCATGGGGATGGAGTTCAGCCTGAGCCCAAGGCCAAAGCCGATGCGAAAGCAAAGGCAAAGGCTGGTGTAGCTAGGAGCATCATGAAGCGTCCAGCAGGGACGGGCAGGGCTGCCTAAACGATGGGCACCCGCCAGCAGTGTCATGTGAGACACGCTTGTTTTTGTAGGCAATGTAGCCATGGTTTTTGAACAGTGCGAATCTTGGAGCTTGGCATCTTGGCATCTTGGCATCCTGGCAGCTGAAAAAAGTTTGACACGCATTGAATATTGGAATTTGTTGAAAACTTTCATGATGTTCCTCACATTCAGCAAGAGATGGAACTTGTGCGCAAGTATCATACTTAATCCAGTTCCTTTTGCGCAGCTGCAGTTGCAATGATGATTATACCAATTTGCAGCAAGGGCGGGCAAAGCCCTGCCAGCGGTCTCCATGCTATTTGGGAAACCTGCTTTCGTTACTTATGTATTTTCAAGATTCTCATGTAGGTTGCCCATGATAGTTTTGCGTCCCTAGTTGCCCGTAAGCAATGGATGCTTTCAAGAGCGCTTTGGCTGCCACTTTAGCGTTCTTGTCAAAGAATGAGAAGCTCGACAAGGTTTCCTATGAGGCCATTGAAGGTGCCCAAGTGGCAACTCTCTTGAAACGACTTGATGCCATCAAGTTAGAGCTGGGGCATGCATCAGAGTTGTCTGAACTGGTCCAGAACAGTAGCCTGGCTGAGTGCCACAAGACTTCGCTGATCAAAGCCCTGTCTGCAAGTTCATGCAAGGAAGTTTCCCAGAAGGGTGGGAAGCGGGACCATCAGTTTCTCCTGTCAGGTTTCTTGAACTACTTGACCCAGACCGAAAAAGAAGCCCTCAGAGATGACTCCAAGCATGCTTTCACGAGGTCCAGCATCCCAGTGGCACGCTGCATGAAAATCGAACTGTTCATGCCGTGCGAGAAAACGTATGGTCATGTTCTGGCAACACTCATAGAACATTTCCAAATGGCTGGCACTGCAAAGGAAGCAAATGATCTCTTGGTGGAATTCAAGAGGCTTCTTCGACGAGCCAGGGGCGACAAGAAACCGTCCCTTCTCCACTACCCAGCTGATCCAAGAGAAATGCCTGTCAACTTGTTTCAAGCTGCTTATATCAATGCAACCGAGCTGGATGCTGCGCAAAGCGCAAATTGCAAACCCGGCAAGTGGCTCAGAGCCAGCAGCAAGGACCTTCAAGAGATGGTGGTGCCTTTTCAAGGCCATGGTTCGATGAGAGGAGGGCAGATGAACTTCATGCAGCAGCAGATGTTGATGCAGCAGCATCTTCAACAGATGCAGCTTTTTCAGCAGCAGCAGCAACAAGGTGACCTCAATGGTTTGGTGCTTATTCCCAAGAAGAGGAAGAGCTTGGACAACGGCAATGTTTCTTCGCCTTCTGGGCAGTCCAATGGGCAGGGTGGTGCGCCACTCGCCTTGCAGGACATTCCTGTCCGCAATTCTTTTTCTCTCCCAGACCCTGGTGCGCCTTCTTCTGAGCCATCTACAGGGCCAGGCGAAGCGAAGCAAGAGACTTCAGCTGCTGCTACTGCTGCCGATCATGAAGTTGATGCCCACCTCAACGCCATGGATGACGCCTTCAATGCTCGAGGTGACCACAGGGCAGCATTGAAACGTCCAGCCAGCAAAATGGACCAAAAAGGAAAAGGCAAAGGAACCAAGAAGAAGAACCAGGACAGTTCCAAAGGCAAAGGCAGCAAAGGCAGCAAAGGCAACCCCAAGGCCAAGTCCAATAGCACGAAGGGCAGCCCCAAGGGCAGTCCTGCAAAGACGAAGCGACCTCCACCAATTCCTCAGGGAGGACCTACCTGTTATTATCTCCAAGGAAAAATTCACCGCTCCGACAGCTCCCAGTCGTGGCGCACATTCAAGAAGGCAGGTGGTCGATGCGACACCAAAATTGCTTGGAAAGGAAATCCCAAGGCAGCTTGGGAGCGTGCATTGGATCTGATCGAGGCCAGCTCCAAGAAGTGAGTTGTGAGAACTTTTTCGAAACCTCATGACTGGAGGTTATATTTTAGGTATAGCATTTGGATCTTTCACTTTCCTGGTATATAGCATGACTGTGCACAATGGTTTCGCATTGCGCCAATAAATCATGTTCCGTTTCTCTCCCAAGGTGTGTTGCCAATTATACTTCAATGGATTGAGATATTCTTCCGTCTATTATTTGTTTTCAGCAATGCAGGGGATGCACTCTTCATGTTTCGCGATGCGATGTCGTGTGAGAAGGAAAATCAGCTAGTTGCTGCAAGTGACTGCAAGTGGTTGTGCTCCATGACTGTGATGTATATAACAAATATGTTTTTCCTTCAAAACATGAACAGAGAACCATCTTGCGTGTCTAAATGAAACTTGGTTATAGCTGGCATTTGCACAGGATTTGTGAGTGCTTCGTCCGATGTCGGCTCACGCGTTCTTTCGAAAATTTGTGTGAGCATCAAACTATAGAAAGATTTTGTGAGCAAGAACATGTATATACAGATTTTTGTGAGCATGAGAATGGAAGGGGTTGAAATCTTGTGTGAGAAAGAAACATGAATCAAGTGACTTGACTATTTATATTCCATGATTTGTGAACCTTGAAAACCTTTATATGTTCTGCTGCAGCCGTTTGCATGAAACAACTAGACGACGGATGGCCCGAGAGCGTAGAGGAGCAGGGTCTTCTCTTGTTAGTATGGAGACGCAATATTAGAAACGATATATGAAAGCTGTGTTATAGGCAGTCGAGAAGAGGAGTA
>Ga0126342_10012130_pt1 | contig 15390 bp, 10 predicted proteins | sample Cyp1metagenome_FD_92528 | JGI IMG/M metagenome (GOLD analysis project Ga0126342, IMG submission 92528) | Coral microbial communities from Lord Howe Island, Old Settlement Bay, Australia - Cyphastrea 1 metagenome | ecosystem: Host-associated > Invertebrates > Cnidaria > Coral ...
AAAACATGGATGATCTGAACAAAACATGGATGGACACGAAACTGCAAAATGATGGGGAGTATATACGTAAAAAGTAAACACACGCACAAAAAACGGATCTTAACCATGTTTTTCAGTTTGGAAACAACAAACTAATGAACTTAGAAAAATTCATGTTAACTCAACACGTATGGCTTCAAACGATATGCAAAGTTAAGTTCCAACACCCAGGGCTGTAATTCACTCTTATTTTGTAAATGTACCTAGTGTTCATTCAGTTCAAGCACGCAGTTTCAGTCAAATATGACTGTCCCAAAACACCATGAGGTATTGCCTGCACATGTCTCAACACATGTACTCACAATTGCGTGCTCGCACGTTCACCTGTATGCTCGCCTGTACGCTCACCTGTTCACCTGCGCGCTCACATGTTCACTCACCTGCGCGTTTTCGCTTGCGCGTTTTTAAGGTCATATTTGAGGCCAGAATATGGGCTTAAATATGAACGGTTCATTTTTAAGCCTTTATTCTGGCCTCAAATATGACCTTAAAAACGCGCAAGCGAAAACGCGCAGGTGAGTGAACATGTGAGCGCGCAGGTGAACAGGTGAGCGTACAGGTGCACCAACATGTGCGCATGCAGGTGTGCATGTGAGCGCGCATATGGTTCCACATTCACTCTTTCACAGTTCAACACATGCCACCTCATATCGCCATCCCTTTTTGTTTGACCCCATGTCTGTTGCGCTGGGCAGTTCGCTAGTCAAGCCAGAACCACAGCTTGAGTTGGTTCGGAGCATGACTAGGGAGATCGCCCACTGAACATTGTAATATTACATGTTTGCGTGCGTTATTTCTGGGTTACAATTGATGAATTCTTTCGTAACGAGTGAGTATCCGGTGTTTTCCATTTCTAGGGGAACCTTTCTTGTACATCAATTTCACCACTTTTATGATTTGTGCGAAGAACTCATTTAAATTCATGTTTGTACTTTTATACAAAAGAAAATATTGTTTAGGATGATGTTGATGCTGATCATGAAGCTCTTCAAACGGACTGTATATCTTGAGACGGAAGATGTTGAAAGGGAAGTTTGTGGAAAATTGTTTTGAAAGAGAAATCAAAAACGGATTGGACAAAAATGATTCTGAAAGGAAAAGTCCTGACTCAGACAAAAAGATAAGAAAGCATCTGAAAAAGGAAACCCGTAAAATGCTGTTGCCGAGAAAAAGTTTCCAGCTAGCTGAAATTTCTTTCACGGAAACATATGTTCGTATACATACTAAATCTTCATCTCCGGCAAAGGATTGTACAGAAAAAACGGTTTGGTTGGAAAAGGACATTTCCCGAAAAGAATATTTCCCGCGCGCAATTGCTTAGGTAGGAAACCGTCCTGGAAATCACCATATCGAAACACGCTATGATATCTCGGGATTGCTTTTTGTGCTTGGAACATTATGCAATTTATGCAGGAACAACACACCAACCATGTTTCGAACAAAAAACAAACTATATAGGTTGAATTCACGAGTGTGTCTACCAACAAGACGCGTTTGATGTAGAAACCCTTTTCATTTTTTTTGGCTAACGTGAGTTCTACAAACTGCTGATGTTCTCAAATTGGAGAAGCTCTCTGTTTGAAGGCCCGCAATTTTTGTGAGGTAAAGGTTTGGAAAATGTTGAACTTGTTTGTTGAGAAGTTCCTCATTCGTGCAATTTTGCAATGTTGACAGATATAAAATTAACTTCCCTAAATTTGGACAAACTCTCACCTGGATCAGAGAAGCTCTCAGTTCCAGAAGCATTTCAAGTTTTGGCAGGTGACAGTCTTCAAGTGATTGAGATTCTTGAATGGGAGAAGCTCTCGCTAGGAGAAGATCTTAATCTCTGACGGGTCTGAATTTTGGGATAAGTTAAGTTCAACTTTTTGAACTTTTGAAATTGGATAAGCTGTCACTTGCTGAGTTTTCAACTTCTGGCAGGCATATACATTTTCGAAAGTTTTTTTAGGCTTAAGATGGTGCCAGACTCTCAGCACTTGGCAGGTATAAGTTTTTACATGTTGAAATCTTTGAGCTGGAGAAGCTGTCAGGTTTTGGAAACTCTCAACTCTTTGCTGGTAGATGCTTTCAAGAATTTGAACTTGTTAAGTTGGAGAGGCTGTCAAATGCTGAAGTGTGCATTTTTTTGAGAAGTATAGTAAAAGTTTACATGTTTGGTTTTCTTGAAGTGAACAGGACAAGTTTTGAATTCCGATTGTTTTTTCAAACCAGGAAGGTTTCACTTTTGGAACAAGTTAAGGAATTACATTGTCGGTAAACATGTCTATGAATATGAATGAATTTTGAGGTTTTCTAGTTGTTCGATTTTTTGTGATCTTGAGTGTTTCATGGTTTTAATACTGTCTGCTTTTCTACATATTGCATGTATTTTTTGGAAATGCCTTCATTCCCTGATTTGCCTAGATATTGTGATGTTTGCTTTGCATCAAGAATCCAACCTAGTGAAATACATGAGACAATTGCTTTCGACTATTTGAGCTTGGAGAGACTATCAAGTTGGGAAGTGTTTCAACTTCTCGGGAAGAAATTATCAATCCTCAATTTGTTGAACTTATTGAATAGGAGAAACGGACGGAGTGGCCAACTTTTGGCAGGAATAAGTTATCAAGTATTCAAAAATAATGAGCTGGAGAAATTCTCATCTTTCTGAAGTCTCACTTTTTAACAGGTATAAACAGTGACATGTTCGGAAGTCTTTCTTTGATTTTGGAGACTCACAACGTAGCTCAACTTCGGGCAGGTGTGCATCTTCAAACGTCCGAACTTGTTAACTCTGGAGAAGCCCTTCATTGGAGAAGATTTCAACTTGTAAAGTGTCTCAACAATCGGGAAGGAACAAAATCACTGTTTGAATTTCCTAAATTGGAAAAATAAGTTCTGCAGCCTCAACATTCAGTAGGGAGGAATTATCAACCCTTTGAATTGCTCTAGTTTGCGAAGCTCTCAGTTGGAGAAACTCTCAGTTTTTGGAGTGCCTCAACTCTGGGAAGGGGTAAGTTTCAAATTGGTGCGCGTACTGTCTCTAAACTTCTGCAAGTCAAGAAGTGTAAACATACATTCATACTTGTGAAAACTTCAGGACTTCATCGAAAAGTTCTCCAGTAAACGAAGTTCAAACACCTGAGAACACAGACCAGCCAAGAGTTAAGACATTTTAGAATTCGAAAGTTTTTCCAGCTTCGCGAGTTTCAAAAACTTAAAGCCGTGTACCCGCCAAGAATTGTGAGGCTTCAGAAATTGTCTCCATAGAGATTACGCAACTGGATTGCACCTTCACATTTTTTTAAAAGTTTATTTTTTCATGAAAGTCAATTCCCAAGGTAAGAAAAGTAAGGCTGCATGACGTCAAGAGGGGAACGTGCTTCGCACCGTTCTAGTATATACCGTACCTGTTGGGTTGGAATGATATGAATTTTCAAGACTTAGGTGACCCCAGCCGCCCCAGCCTTGCCCACCACCACCTCTTGGTCTATTGACTATTGATAGCAGTTAGTACTGACACACCAACCTTTGGGAACTAGCAACGGTTTGTACGGTTTGGAAGCCAAAAAGGGTATGTATGTAGTTGGACACGCGAGAAATCAAACTGGATGCAGCTTGTTACATGAAAGAAACATTGCATTTTATCTGCCAAGATAGAAGCATAGAATCTGAAGAGATCAGCGACCTGCAAAGACATGACCTGAAAAGACTTTACCCGGCAAAGATACCACCTGAAAAGAAAAATTGTCCGGACACAGTCTGAAAGGCGATGATCTAAATAAAACATGCTTGAACACGAAGCTGCAAGATGATGTGAAGTACTGCAAAGGAACAGTTTACCACGACACACTATGAAAGTTGAATATGTTTTTAATGTTTGTTCGTTTTGGATCAAGTGTACATACTCCGCGCTCTCTGCACCACTTGCGCGCTCACTAGCGCACTACCCTGCGCGCGCACCTCTACCTGCAGTACGTTGCCAAATATTCAAAAAACCCTGTTTACGCAGTCCTGGAGCCAACTAAATTAATATGGCCTTATCCATCGGCATGTTTGAAAGTATGGCCATAAATATTTGGTAAATTGTATGACCTTAAAAACGGAAAAGTGAAAATGCGCAGCTACACGTTGATCCGCGCACTCTGCTCGCGTACTTGCGCGTTCACTCCCGCACCCCACTTGCGCATTTGCGCGTTCACCCGCGCGTTGGCACGTTCACTTTTAAAATCCTGCGCGCGCGCACGCGCATTCCACTTGCGCACCCCATTGCGCACCGCGCGTTTGCTACTCGCGCGCCTCGTAGGCAACATCTTAAAAAATAGCTTTTACGTACTTTCCAATCCAGCTAAAGTATAGTATAATATAGTATCTAGTATAGTAGTATAGTATAGCATATAGAATAGTAGTATAGTATGGCAGCATATTATCAAACAGCGTGTACTGTTACTATGACTAGGAAGATGATTATGACTGTGTCTATGTGGTGAGTCTATGTCTGTCTATCTATTTTTTTTCAAAACCATTAGGTCAGGAGTCATGCAATAGGATGTTTTCGAAGAAAAATGATTTAGAAGAAGTTTAGCAGACACACACACACACATATCAACACTTCCTTTCGACTGTTTTGTTTCTATATCTGACTCTGGGACTCTCGTTGAGGCCTCAAGATGGATCGACAAGCTGGTGAGAGCGATGAGGAGCTGAGGACAAGACACAACAGAATGGCGCCTTGGAGGGAAACAATTGAAAATAGTTACGGCTAGCTAATTTAGTTTAGTTTTAGCTATTGTGTTTTTAGACACTTGATTAATGAATTGGATCACCTTGGTGTTTTTGATTCGGATACATTTACATGTTGCAAGTCTATCTATATATGATAATATATGACTCATATGACAATGTGTTCCGAAAATTTTATTTTCACGAAACCCAACCAATCAACAAGGTCGCTCCAAAAGTTGGGCTGCAGAGCGAGCAAGACCTAGATTCACAAATCACGGCCGAATGCCGTCGCCACGGTCTACTTTGACTTTAGCTGGCTGCCATGTGGTTTCACTGCAAAACAAACTCAAGATGAGTATCTCTTTCGTGAGTAGCTGGTCACATGAAAAGAATATGGCCCTACCCGACTCCTATCCATAGTGTCAAAGACACCACTCTTCTTCAGCAACTCTTGCAAACATTGCAGCAAAAGTTAGTCAAATCAGTTGTGGCATCCAGTTTCCTGATTTACTGGTGGTGGATCACATTGACAGCAAGCTGGTATAATATAGTAATAGTACAGTAAAGTATATAGTTAGTAACAGCAATAGCAGCACTGGATCAGACTGGTTAAACTTTTGAACTTAGAAACCCTGAAAATGAACGGCTTCCCTACTGAGCATGAATGGTAATGGCATGTGTTTGGGGATTGGTCCGATATTTTTGATTTGAAGATTGTAGCCAAATATTCCTACTTGGTAGAATAGTAGCAGTGCATTTGATCAGACTGGTTAAACTGTTGAACTTAGAAACCCTGAAAATGAACGGCTTCCCTACTGAGTATGAATGGTAATGGTATGTCTTCGGGGATTGGTCCGATATTTTTGATTTGAGGATCGTAGCCAAATATTCCTACTTGGTAGACTTGTAACAGTAGTAACAGTGCTCCCTTGGTCACTGGTCGACTGTTCCGTATCACGCCAAATCACGTACATATGGCATATGGCATATGGGGTGGTTTACTTTCATTCAAAAATCAAAGTTTAGAGTCTAGACAGGAAAGCTTACCATTTTGAAAGTACCAGGTAGTCAGGCTCCCACCCTCACATTTTTTTCTTTTGTCTAATGTCAACACCGGATGAATAAACCACAGGCTGTTTATTGGGGGGGTACCATTTCACTATAGCTAATTACTGTACTTTTAAAATTAATCAACCAGGGTTTATTAATCCAGGGTTGACATTATTGCCATTTGAAATGGCTGCCATTTGATATCAAAATTTGGACAAAACCCCATGGCTTCTTATTTGAATGGGTGCCACCAGCAATTGTTGTTAATGGTTGAAATTTGGATATGGGACTAAGTCTAGATTCCAGATATCTTCCGATGTTGGAGACCTATCCGACCTACCGATCAACCAACTCTAACATATTTGGTTGTTTCATGGTCCCATTGCATTTCATTGGCCCATCCAACATGGGTGGATAAACATAAATTAATTCCTTGTGTAAGTGTAGGTTTCAGGGTCTCTAGCCTCTAGCCGAGCCTTACGAAATCCTGGGTTGTCCAACACTCGCCTTCTTTAAGTCTAATTCTGCCATGGCCCGTTGGATGGATGCAGGATATACATCGTGTTCTTCCGGAAGGACAAGTATGGAGCTGACGACGCCAAGAAGTTCAAGAACCTTGTGCAGGAGTGCATGGGTTTCGAACAGGGGTAAATGGGTAAACCTTGGTATATGATATCTGATATCTGATACCTAATGAAACATGGTCCTTACAAGTGATCTGATCATGGGGGCTTCTTCTACTGATTCCTCTGCACAAATTGTTTGTTTGTTAAACATGTGGACCAAATTTCACAAGAACTTGGAATCTGGAAATTACAAATTCCAAGACATCCTGCATCAAAATACTTGTCTTGAAAAGCATCACCCGGCCATACCATGTTCGACATGCAAACATACATATAGATGGAGTAGACAGATAGATAGGTAGATTCAGATAGACCCCATAGATATACAGATATGAAGATATATGAATATATATATACATATATATACATACGTATATACTATATATATATATATAAATATAGATCAGATATGTATAACATTGTATAACAAACCAGTTTTCAAGAATGATCTATTTTTTTATATTATTTAGAACATGGAATCAGTTTTCCACCCGATATCCGATAGCAAGACCAATTGGGGCATGACAGTATGACTATGACATGTTACTTCAAAGCACTGCGCAGGAAGTTCTCTCGAAGCAGGCGGCCATTGGGCCAAAGGAGCTGGACGATCTTCTTTTGCCAGAGCATGGGCAAGACTTTACCCGGTGGATGGACAAACTGCTTGCTGAAAAGAGGCAAGGCCCAGTCAAGCAGGAGATGCGACACTTCTGCTGGGACAGGGTGGCCATGTGGTTTCTAGAGAAGTGGTTTGTCCACATGCAAGTGCACATGCATTTTCAATTCTGGAGGGGGAACCCCAAAATCTATCAAAAACCTAGGAAAAATGCATGTTTTTTGCATGTTTGTTGGTTTTTTCGAGGTTTTGGGGCCCAACATGCAAAAAACATGCATTTTTCCTAGGTTTTTGACCACTTTTGGGATCTGAAGCAGGGCCCACCAAAATGCATGTTTTTTGCATGTTTTTTGCATGTTGGACCCAGGAAATGGCCTAAACCTGGAAATCCTCCCAAAATGATGGTTTTTGGGCAACTTCATCACATGGAAATATATTGAAACACCAATGGAATCATCAGAAGGACCACTTCACCCTATGGACCCCAATCGGAAGCAATGTGCTTTTTTTGATTCGCCACTTGAATTGCAGCTTTCAGTTCTTTGATATCTTATCTACCACTACTGACTACTGAGCTTACATCACCCATTCAAACCTTTGCCGCTGAATCTATCATCTATTTTGTTTCTATCTCTTGGCTCTTGACTTATCTGGTTGATATCTACCTGAATCCACCTATCTAAAGATGTTTGTCGAGTCTAGTCTTCCTGATAATCTTTCTGTCTATAAGTCTCTAACCTATAAGTCTCTAATCTATAATCTATAAATTTATTCATCCATCCAACCTAATCTAATCTAATCTTTTCTCATCACAATCTAATCTAACCAAACCTACTCTAGTCTACTCTAATCAATCTAATCTCTAATCTAATCAATGTCATCTGGTCATCTAATCTACTCTAATCAATCTAATCTCTAATCTAATCAATGTCATCTAATCATCTAATCAAATCTAATTTAATCTCATCAAATCTAATGTATTCTAATCTCATCAAATCTAATTTAATCCAACTAATCTAATCCAATCTCATCAAATCTCATCAAGTCTAATCTAATCAATCTAATCTAATCAAACTCAATCTAATCTAATCTGATCTTTTCTGATCTATTCTGATCTATTCTAATCTGATCTAACCAAATCTAATCTAATCGTATCAAATGTAACCTAACCAAACTAGTCTAATCTGATCTAATCTAATCTAATCTAATCAATCTAATTCAACCTAATCTAACCTAATCTACTCAGTATCTACTCTAATCTAATCTACTCTAATCTAATCAAATTCGTCTAATCGAATCTAATCTGATCTAATCTAATCAAGTCTAACCAAGTCTAATCTGAATCTAATCAAACTAATCTAATCTAATCTACTTTAATCAAACTCACCTAATCTAACCTAATCTGACCTAATCTGATCTAATCTGATCTGATCTGACCTAACCTAATCTGATCTAATCTGATCTAACCTGATCTAATCTGATCTAATCTGACCTAATCTGATCTAACCTGACCTAATCTGATCTAATCTGATCCAATCTATCTATCTATCTATCTGTCTGTCTATCTATCTATCGATCTACCTACATAGGTACCTTTTCATCGAGAATCTATCTGATCTATCTCACTTCACGGCAAAACATCCTTTTGGGCAAGACTTGACCATTCTGGGTCACATGGCTGGGCCTCAAAAAATGCTGACAATCAAAGCAGAACTCCTTGGTACTATGTTACTATATTTTTACAGTTTTATATGTACACCTCTTAGTACTTAATTTGATGGAACAACATACCAATTATATTATATATATGTATTTTTACACTCACTCAGCATTCCATCTTGTCTGCAGGAGAACAAGGGTGACAAGTGACGGGAGCAGATTGCTGAGTGGAGGCGCACTTCTCGCCTTCCTGCCTGCACACAAGTGTGGTCCCACGAGATGCAAGCCCAGGGCTTGAATCGAACAGAGAGGGTCTCAGAGCTTTTAGAAGTAGTTGCATCCACCAAGTTGCTTGAACAAGGGGTTGACATTTTGCAGCCCATCCCCTTTTCACAGAAGAAGCAACTTCTTCAGCATGTTTATTGCGACGTTTCACAGAACCCTAAATTTAGAAACTGTACAAACAAAGATGGCATCACCGGGTGCTTGGCGACCAGTACAGTTTTGTATAGCTTCGGAAGGGACAGGGCCCTTTTGCCTTTCGAATTGGCAATGCTGCAGGGCCACAGGCGTGGATTAAGATTTCCTGAGGGCATGCCAGGATCACAAATCAGGGACTTGATGGGGGAGGGAATGAACCTACCCTGTCTTGCCACCATTGTATGGTCCCTCTATGTGACCAAGGGATTGCTGTGAACTGTGCAGAAATTCATGTAGCGAACAGTCTCTACCTGTTACCCGGGTACTACTTACCTGCTACTGGTGTACCAGTGGCCCAAAGCATGTCAAAAAAGAAGTGTTTGCGCGATCCACTTGGGAAAGCCATGAGAGCCACAGTCACTAGCACTGAGTTTTAGTAGCTACTGTACTAGTTGCTGAGTGCTAGTTTCACCATCTCGGTCGGCTGTTTCTGAAGAACCGTTTGAATCCTGGACTTGCCTTTGGAGCAAACATTTCTATGATTTTTAAAGGTCATACGGTCATATGTCATATGCCATATGTCAAAATCTTTTCACACCAAAAGACCAAATGATTTGGAATCGAATTGACTTGTGGTCTTGTGATTCTTAAAATTTAACCATGCCGGTAACCAGCCCAGCATCGGATTCGTGAAGTGCTCAAGCAACCTGCCGGTAACCAGCTGGCTGGCTTTTGTCAGTGTGTGCTGTCCATCCGTACCAGCCTTCGCCGCCTTAGCCGCAGCTAGGGCCCAGTGGCCAGTTGAGATGTCGACCAAGGCAGAAATGGGTGTGGGTACCAGGGTATCAACATGACTGATGACAAATTGATGATTAAACCACCTGTTGCAAAAATGAAGTTCCAATTACATTTCCACATGAAATTTACACACACACACACACACTACTTTGAGTATGAAGTCAAGTCAAGGTTTGGGCTTGGTCTGTGATGAGCATGATCTTTTAGCATGATCCTTTACCTATGTCCTATGTGCACCAAAACTGAAAACCTTGAACCTTCTATTCTATTCTAGAAGTAAAGTATGAAGTTGCCCAGTCAAAGATGCTTTGGCCATCAAATGTAGAATAAATATTATGTCTATTTTGTCTTTTGAACACTGACCAAGGTTTGTTAATGCCCATCCTTGGTTCTGAATTGTTTCCCCGCACCTGCACGATGTTTAATGTCACAATGTCCTGGTACTTATTACTACTGTTTTTACTATTGAAACATGTTCCTTCTTTGCCTTCATTCCAACAGTTACCAACATCTATCTATCCATGCATGTTTTGGTTGACGTGGGTGTTATATAGTTATAGTTATGTTATGGTTTGCAACAGTAAGAGTAGCTTGGCCTGACCTGACCCATGTAGTTACCCGTCTGCACCACCGCTGCAGGCAAACCTCACTGCGGCGAAAGCCGCTCAGAAGAAGAAGAAGGAAGAGCAAGCCGCTGCAGAGGCCTCTGCCACCGCTGCCTTAGTAGCATTGGCGGATGACGAGGATCAGGGTGGGCAAGTCGAATTTGCTGCTCCAGCTCCGAAGCGCGCCAAAAGGGGTGACGTAATGTGTGGGGCATGTGGCAAGTCATCAAACGAAGCTTGGCTGTTCAAATGAGATGGGGTATTCTTGGGATGTGCCACCAAAAATAAAAACCAACCGTCTCCATGTGTGAAGTGTCATGAAACTTAAGGCCTTAAGGCTTAAGATCTTTATTTAGTTCATCCTATTTACTGAGTTTCCCCATGGTACCCTGCCTGTTTCCGATAGTTACCATAGTTTCCAATTTTTAGATTTCATAGCTGGAAATCTGTACGCTTGCCAGACTTGCCCATTGCCATAGCATAAATATGTAGTAGTAGCAGCAGCACTCGCTAGTTGTTACACCTTTACACCAACCATGACCCCCTAGAGCAGAATATATCGAAAGATAGATAGCTAGCTAGATAGATAGAAAGATACATAGATAGATAGATAGATAGATAGGTAGATAGGTAGATAGGTAGATAGGTAGATAGGTAGGTAGGTAGAAAGATAGATAGACTACAGATAGATCGATAGATAATTTCACACACAAATTTCATATACATTGTCCTTGAATGATATAGAGTATGTACAGGTGATTTACTATGGATGGTCAATAGGCAACACGCAGAGACTCATGGTTCTGTCCAGCCTCTCCCTGAAACCTAGGAGGTGCAGTTCCTCACAAACCACCTGGGACAACCTGTCTCTCCTGGTGACTTGGTTTGTATGGCCACTCAGAGGAGATTGCTACCTGGGGCCAAGAACTTCGAAGATTTCTGCGCCAGGATCAGGAATGACCCAGACTTTTCCAAGGACTTTGAGATGGCAAGAAAAGCACTAGAGGAGGAGATTTCGGAAAAGGAGGATGCCACCTTGCCGGTTTTCATACCTGCAAGTGAAATTGCGGAGGGTCGTCACTGCGGTCATGAAATCTTCACCAAAGCCGCATTGGTCACTGACTCTGACCTTGTCAAATTGACCAAAAAAATGCAAAAGACCTTGGCTTGTCCCCATTCGTGACTGAGTGGCAGGGCTCTACGCCAACCCAATTCTATATCATCTCGTTGATGGGGTTGCCAGAAGAAGTCAAACTTGGACTGAAAAGGGTGAAGCTCTTTCAGACGACCTTTGTGAAACACGACCGTTTGTTTCTGACGCCAGAGTATCAGCTCTCAAAGCGTCAGCCCACTGACGTTTTGGATCACATACTCAGCAGGTACAATGAGAAGAAAAGGCCTACCGGCATGATCCTTCCAGGGGGCTTGCAGTCATTGGAAGACCTCAAGGATCTTGCCCAGATCCTAGAAAGCCAGAGGGTGGAAAGATTGAAGCAAGATGCAGCTGGCACAGGTGAAGAAGTTGCTCCTGCTGGACCAGTGGTCCAGTCAGCGAAATTTCTTGAGGGTCTTGACGATGATGATGGGACAAGTGGTAAGAAGAGGCAACGACGAAAAGGTGTGGCCACAGATTCAAACAAGCCTGCAGCTTTGCAAGCTTTGAAGGATGACGCAACATCGACAGCAGCTCCTTCAAGCAAGGCTTCATCCTTGCCGGCATTGGCTGACGGCCGGCCCTCAAGCGTCACTGGCAAGTCTGACGGATCGAAGGCCAAGAAGGGGGCTTCGGACCAGCTGGAGGGAATGGACGATGACATGCGTCAAGTGGCTGAGTTTCATTTGTCTTCTGCTGGTGCCAAGAATGCATCGGCAAAGTCTCTGGCCAATTTGGTCCCTTCCAAGTTCATGGACGGAGTCAAAGATCACGCCACTTCCCACGCACTTGTCGCAGTGCCTTTGGTTGCATTTTAGTGTTGTGTGACTTGACAAGGACTAGTCAACTAGTTTCATCATGTGTCACTGGTTTCTCATTTTTTCCTTTTCTACTTAGCCTGACATTGTCAAATCAAGTGGGCTTGGCTTCGGAAATCAGAGCTTGAACGAGTGCGAAGAGAAGCCAAGAGAGCTGACTTCTTCTCTACTTAGGTTGACTTTGTCAAGTCACTTTTCAAGCCAAGTCAAGTGGGCCAATTGCAATAATTAGCAGAGTTTCTGGTACCCTAACGCATTGCTTGTGGATGTACTATAGTGAGCCCTCTACTCATCTACTCATGCTCCTCCCTGGCTCCTTCCTCTTTCTTATTCCGATTACCTATTCTTTTTTTCTGTTCTTCTAGGGTTATAAATTCAAGGCCGGGATGTTGGAAAAGAATGTGGGGGAGCATGGGGGAGCATGTGTATTATACAGTACAGTATAGTACAGTATAGTCAGCACACATGCCCAGGACTGTTGTAGATTAGGTCACTAGGTGAGTAGGTGACTTTGGCCATGGTTATTCGCTATACTATATACCAAACTTCCCATCCATTTTCTTTTTTTTGCTATATATATATATATATACATACTCTATGTTTCAAAACGAAACTTATGCATACTTTGTTATTCCAAATTATATTATATATATTTTACTATACTGTACTCTACAGTACTGAACGGCTCCATTGATACTGAACAATAAGTTTATTTTCAAGAATCGCATGGCACCCCATGGGACTGATGAATCTAGAATTTATAATACTGGGTTGGTTTGAAAATTCTTTTTAGTTAATCAAATGGGAACTGACGTGACTGACCAACTAGCGAACATGTAATCTCTACTTCTACCCCGCTCGACTCTACTCTATCCCAAGGCCAGAACAATCCTGGAATCTTTGGTCCAGAAGGACAAGAATTCATCGGAAGTGGAACTTCTCGAGCGTCGGATTCGAGTCTGTGAGGGCATCCAAAAGATTGCCAGGAGCAGTGCCAAGACCCTTGCTACTTGGGATGACTTTGGCCTGGTGCTGAAGGCTCTGAAAGATTCTTGGGGGGAGTTCACTTTGGAGATCAAGGGTAAGATCACTTTTGCCAAGTTGATGATCCACATGGAGGGCTTCTCGAAACTGAAGTACCAAGATGATTCAGATGCTAAAGATCTTCAGGAAAAGGGGAGGTCGCTTGTCGATGCTTTGCTACCGCATCTGGGACATACCGGCTGGGATCCACTGGATGCTTGCTATGCGGGTCTTCTTGCCCAAGCCTTTGCATCCTTGCAGGGCCATGTGACTGAGATCCAGGAGGGTCGGTGTGAGGATGATACTGCTTTGAAGGGTGCTGCGTCTGAATGCTGCAAAGTTCTTGAGGCAGCCGGGGAGGGGCCCAAGACCAGTTTACAATCAAGTTCACTTTCTAATTACTGCTTACTTACTAGGGACTTGGACCTACAGTTATGGCCCTTTACCAGTTATAAGTACTTATAACCCCATTTATAGAGTGTATAACCCCATTTATAACCAGTTATAACTCATAAACGGCCATAACTGTAGGGAACATTTGTTTTAAAAAGTCATTTTTATCCTGGGCCCCAGGGTGAAAGTAGAGAGTAGATAGATAGGTAGATAGATAGATTCAGATAGATAGTGTGATATTAGACTAGGATATTAGACTATAGAAGTGTAATTGAGAGTCATTTTGGTAAATGAGATTGAGGACACATGGAAGGAAGACAGGAAGAAAACATAAAGGTCAAAATTATCTTCTAACCTGTAGCTGTAGCTTTTGTTGATGCCAGTTGACCGAAGGAAGTTTAGAAGTCAAACTTCCGACAATATGGAGAGATGGAAAAGCAGAGGTGGGAAGAGTCAGGGAGGAGAAGAAAAGAAGTGAGAAGATCAGAGAAGAGAAAGAGTGAGAAGAAAGAAGATGCAGGTGCGCGAAAAGGTAGGAAAGCCACGATTCACTGTGTTTTTTCCAATGATTTGTGGCTCTGGAGGGTCGAAAAACTGAGGGGTTCGGACCACTTTTTGACATTCAGATATCAAAAAAGTGTACACTGACTAACTTAACTTACTTAACTCACTTAACTCACTACACTACACGACATTACACTACACTACTGTATACTACACTTCACTACACTACACCACACCACACCACACTACACTACACCACACTACACTACACTACACCCCACTACACTACACTACACTGTACTGCAGTACACTACATTACACTACACTACTGTATACTACACTACACAACACCCCACTACACTACACTACATTACACTACATTACACTACACTTCACTCCACTTCACTACATTACACTACACTACAGTATACTACACTACACAACACTCCACTCCGCTACACTACACCCACTACACTACATTGCACTACATTACACTCCACTCCACCCCACTTCACCCCACGACACTCAACTACAATACACTACACTACACCCCACGACACTACACCCCACTACACTACACTACACTCCACCACATTACACTCCACTACACTACATTGCTCTACATTACATTACACTACATTACACTACCCTCAACTGCACTACACTACACTGCACCTACAACTACAACCACAACTACAACTAGGCTACTTTACACTACACTAGACTACACTACATAGCACCACCCTACGTTACATTACACCAGACCCATTACACCTCTACAATTTAACTACAAATACACTACACTAATTACCTTACACCACAACTACAACTCCACTACATTGCAACTACAGCTGCGCTACACCACACTCAATCCAGCAGTTGTGGGTGAGGTGACCACTGCAACCATCGCAACCACTCCAACAAACACAAATCCAACCACCTTTCGGTCAATCAGTGGATTCCCTCTGCCATCCGTGAT
>Ga0126342_10012131_pt1 | contig 15390 bp, 13 predicted proteins | sample Cyp1metagenome_FD_92528 | JGI IMG/M metagenome (GOLD analysis project Ga0126342, IMG submission 92528) | Coral microbial communities from Lord Howe Island, Old Settlement Bay, Australia - Cyphastrea 1 metagenome | ecosystem: Host-associated > Invertebrates > Cnidaria > Coral ...
GATCTGATCAACGAAGAACAAACCCTTCCGCGATTGCTCACTGTGGTACCGCGGTTGCTACGCGATTGGCTGAGCGATTGAGGGCTGTCCGGGAAAAGGTATTTTGGACAACCCCCATGTATTGATCATTCTAACAGCGCTCTACACAAGAGTTTGCTTCGCTTTTTGGGTTTCAACATCTTTCAACAGAGAAGCCCTAGCTGCCTAGCTGAGGTCCAAGTCGCTCCTACCTGCAATGGTGAGGCCATGATTCAGGTCATGAAGCGGGAGAAACTTCTAGACATGCTGGACGGTCAGAAACTCAGCACACGGTCCGCTTCCACTTTAGTCATTTCTTCAGTCATGTCAGAGGATGATGTTTCATGATGAGGCATAAGGTTGATGAATGTAGATGAATGTAGATGAGTAGTGGCAAGTAGCAGCTGCATGAGTAGCCGATCAGTTTTTGATAGTTTTCGTGATGTGGCTCAGGCCATCCACTGCCAAAAGCTCGTTTACGAGCCTTGGAGCAATCCTTGCAAGAAGGAAAGGAGGCAACTTGCAGCTACTGTGTAAATTAGGCATGGTTTGTTGTAGAAGAAGAGGAAGAAGACGAAGAAGAGTCCCACAACGCATTGAAAAGTCTTTTTGAAACTGGACATAGCTGGACAGAGGTCTAATAAACACAATAAACTGTCAAAGCATCGAACTGCGCTGTGCCACATTTCGAAGAACTGCTTCGGCGAGTGCAACATCCAGGCCGACTGGCGAATTCTGAAGAACATCCCAGCGTTCGGATCCTGTGCATTCCAGCCATTCCTAGCTCGTTTGCACAAGGACCGCCACCCACAGCGCGGTGCTTCAAAAGAAATCTGAGTTGGACAACGTTTGGTTTGAAACGCATCAAAAGATAACATCATTTGTAGGATGCCGACATTCGCCTCTTCTGTGCTGGAGACATGGTTGCCTTCGCTGGCGAACACCCCTCAGACATCCTGCCCTCAGACATCACGAAATCATGAGCGACAACAAGTTGAACATCAAACAACAAAGGGAGTTGTCTTTGAATCCAAGTTCCAAGTGGTTCCCAGGTTTACCCTTTTAGTTCCCTTACCAAGGATGATTCCGCTGCAATGATGGTGGTCTTGGCTGGCACTGTCCGGTGCGTCGCTCAGGGAGTCTCGCATTAGGTCACTAGGAATAGCAATTTTTTGGGAGATATGTTTGAATTTTTGGGTGCCTGCGTTCTCTGCATTTTCTGTTCCTTTTGTGCCTGCAGAGTGTTTTCAAGGTGTGAACAGCCCCAGACGCTCTTTTTTGTGGAACTTCATCGCTGGGCACTGAGCGCATCGCGGCACTGGCAAGGAGAACGAGGACACCTCTGTGACACCCGTTTGTTCTCACTGCAGGTGGGGAATGGTGCTACCAAGACAACATCCTTGGGAACACACCCACCTTCGGCCATGATGCCGTGGCAGTGCATTGGCTGCATGGACAACGGACATTAATATGATGAACAAGGAATAACAAGGAGATCAAACAGAGATGCCAAAACGCACTGCAGCACTAGCAGAATTTCAAATCTGATGCTCTGGAGCTAAATCTATGGATTGAGAAGTTTCGCCAAGGTGACCAACGTCCTGGTCCTGGTGCTGTACAGACACGCCATGCAGAACGCCATGGTGGCCTATCCAGAAACCCGCAAGGCCATTGTGAACCCATTCTGACTGTTCTGGGAATGGCTCGTTGATCTCGTTGGTGACCGAATGGAGGTCGTCATTGCGAATGAAACCTGGAGAAAGAAGACTGGATGTCCAGATTTTGGAGGTGCGACAGGATGGATTTGGGGCCGATTCGCATGCTTTACCTGGCTGTTTTTGCTTTGCTTTGATGTTTCTACTCTTTTTCCCAGTCTTCATTGTCCTTTGCATCTTCTGCTTTTGCATCTTGCTTTCCAGCTTCAAAATTTGTGGCTCGCCAGTACTGCCTGTCTTCAACAAGCTGCCAGCCGGAGAGCTAAGTGACCAGGGTGACTCCATTCTACTTCTGCACACTCAAAACCCCTCGAGATCTTTGAACAACTCGTCCTGGTCAATTCTCATGTTCTGAGCGTTCGAAAGTACTAGAGCATTTGACCCAGATCCATTTTCCGAATTTGCCTACTTACTTGTTTTATCTTGTTTTGCCACTTCTTTAAAAATGGTGATGCCTTGCAGTTTTTGGGCTCTCACTATCCCTTCCAATGCTTTTCCTTGCCGTTCAAGGCCTCCTTGCTGTCGGACGTGCTCGAAGAAGCGAGGCCTGTGTACTACAGACCAAGTCTCATACTCAGCTGCGGTGAATAACAGCTGCCACGCTTTGGCAAAAATCAAATCCCAACAGAAAGTGGAAGAAAGAGTATTGATATGGCTATGGATCAATACCTATACATACCATTTTTAGGGGGATGAACATCCATTTACCAGCTATTTTGATGTGAACTACAGGGGTACAAGGTTTTGACCCATCCCCATATGGAAGACTTTAGAATGGAAGACCAGTCCTGTATTTTTGCCGATCTTTGCCAAGTGTCCTCCTTTCTTTGGGCAAAAGCCCGTGCAAACGACGATGCACCGACAGCGAGGCTCCTTGCTGTACTCCTCGGGTGAGCGCGTAGAAGACAACTCGATGCTCTTTGTGCTCCGTGGCGAGGCGAGTTCCGCTTTCAACTCGACTGCAATGTATCGAGCTAAAGAAATTGAAAATATATCTGGCCTTCACACCATGTCATACCTGTACGAGGTAGCAAGACAAGTGCACTTCAGATCAACAATGTTGAGAAACATTATGTGTTCATATATATTCATATATTATATAATTATATATCTATATAATGTTTGTAGATTTAAAGTTATATTTATTTAATGCCATTGCACCATCCGAAACCTGGGTGTCAAGCTACGAGCCATTGCCATTTTTTTCATCGCCACCAGTTGCAACTGGCAATCATGGGCATCGAAGTCCGACGTATCGGGGCAGGCAGGGCGCCACACCGAAAGCAGCCAGTTGAATTTCCTGTTGAAATTAAAGGCTTTTTAGACCTTTTTTGATGATCCACCTGCCAAACCCTTTGATCATCTTTGATCCAGTTCGCGTCTGAAAGTTTGTAGGTCTGCATTTTGAGTGATCTCATCTGTTTGAAACATCTCATGGCTGCTTTGGAGCCTCGAGCCAGGCGGCTACGTCGGATTGCATCACTTTATGGGCTTGGAGTGTCCAGAGCCGAACGTTGCAGTCTCGGATTATTCGGAGTGCTGTGGCATGGCAGATTGGATATGGGTGCCTAGAAGTATATCCTATATCGAATATCTCACATCCTCCAGAAATCAGGGCTTGTAGACATAGACATAATTTGCTTGAATATGCTTGGATCATTTTGAATATTTTGAATCAAGTTTCCAAGAATGAATTTGGAGACCTCAGAAACACAGAAGACTCGAGAAATCTGCAACAGACTGAGCTTTGAGCTTTCGAGGTTACAATTCGATCCACCCAAGCCTGCGATTGTTTGCTCTTGCAGCTGCTTCCTCAGTTTGAGATACTGACTGAGATATCTATGAGATATCTGAGATGCTTTATTTTTACACTGCAATCTGCCGTTCGACACGTTGCTGCTCTTGAAAACGTACCCACTCTTTTCATCTTTTCATTATTCTTCATCATGTTTCATCATTTTTCATCATTTTTGATCTCTTTAAAGATCTTTATGAAGAAGTTGTGCACTTGTGCAATCTCTGTGTCAGTGGTTAGTCTAGCCGAAGCCTTTGCCAAGGCAGTCCACGATGCAGAAGGCTCTGGATGACGAGTTGATGGAGGATGACATGCTTCCGCCGCTCGTCCAAGTGTTCATCCCATAATCCCAAGATCCCATGATCGATGGATGATGGGAATTCTTAAATGGCTGATATTGTCAGATGGTTTCCCAATGTTTCCTATATTGAATATATTGTCATATTGTCAATCAGTTCATGGGAATTTAATATTGTCATATTAACTGAGAATTCAAATGGTTTCGGGAATTGGATGGAATTAGGTTCCAGGCTGTGGCATGGCAAGGCTGCTTTTGACTCGGCCATGGCTTCAGAATCACAATACACCTCAACTATGGCGAACTATAGTGAACTATAGTGACATTCTATGATATTCACTTGAACTCTAGTGAAGAACTACAGTGAACTTAAACATGAACCATAGTGAACTATCCATTTTTTTGTCAACCAAAGGTTCCGTTTCCCCAAGGTACACTGCCTCTCAACGAGTACTGGCAGGGGGCGAAATCCTGGATGCCTTTGGCTTCCCAGTGGGGGATGGAAGCAGAATCCTCAGAGGAATTCCATCTGGATATTTCAGATGGATAAAGATTGGGTATGGCAAGGGTATATGATATGTATATGATTATTCCATATTATAATATTAAATAACTAAGCCAATACTAATTCACTATCATCCTAGAACTCGAGTTAGAACTAACAACAAAAATGAAAAAATGAACACTGTGAGCCAAGTGTGCATGTTGGATTCCAGTTTTGCAGGACTCTTAGGTTCCATGTTAGGTTCCATGTTAGGTTCATTTGAATGTGAGGTGCCAAGAACATGCCTGACTGCGTGGAACAGAGCGAGGCGCAGAACTTGTGGACGAGAGGGAACTCCATGGACTCGGTGGCAGTTGACCCGGTCTAGAGATGTTTAGAGGACCTGTGAGCACCTGGAATTTTAAGGAATTTTAAGGAATTTTAAGGAATTTTAAGGAATTTTAAGGAAATTTAAGGAATTTTAAGGAATTTTAAGGAAATTTAAGGAATTTTAAGGAAATTTAAGGAATTTTAAAGGAATTTTAAGGAACTTTAAGGAATTTTAAAGGAATTTTATGGAACTTTAAGGAATTTGATGTTTGTTGATGTCAGGGATGATGTCAGGGATGATGTTTGTTGATGTCAGGGATGATGTCAGGGATGATGTTTCTTGATGTCAGGGATGATGTTTGTTGATGTTTGTTGATGTCAGGGATGATGTCAGGGATGATGACAGGGATGATGTCAGGGATGATGTTTGTTGATGTCATGATGTCAGGGATGATGTCAGGGATGATGTCAGGGATGATGTCAGGGATGATGTTTGTTGATGTCGGGGATGATGTCAGGGATGATGTCAGGGATGATGTTTGTTGATGTCAGGGATGATGATTGTCACCCACAATGTGAAAAATAAATAAACATAACGTGAATAACAGAGCTTCTTAGGAAACTGAGGAAGAACCCACTGCAACAGCGCTGTGCTGAGCTTTTTTGGTCAGGTCTTCAGGGCGTGTTCGAAGAGTTTTGTGGCACAGGTGGCTGAGATTGTGGAGGCGGGCGAATGTGACGACTCTTGAGCTGGCCTATGCCCCGAAGAAGTCTGTAGTTTTGATACAGCTTATAGGTATCATCTTATATATATATTATATATATATGTAATATTATGTCATATTATATATCATATCACTAGAAATTTGTATTGTTGAATAAAACTGATCAAAAATAGATGTAGATTTCATCCATTCCTATCCATTCTTCGTGTTTTCTCTCAGGACTTGGCTTTTTGGCCTGGAGAGAAGCTGTACTCCCAATACGAAGAGGAGCCACAGATAGCAGCGAACATGCTGATGATCGTGATGCATATCAGCTGATTATCAGATATTGTTTTTTTATGTTTTTCTAACTCAAAATCTCTGAAAGAAACTGTTTCTATGAAGTGAGTCATCTTTGCAAGGCAAGGCTGCAGTGTGTTTATCCGACAGGGCGACATGATGTACTTCATTCGAGCAGGACGCGTTCGACTTGAGGCAAATTCCGTGGCAGATTCAACATGATTCGAATTTTGCGGAATACTTTGATAAATTGTTTGGCAATATACGCGTTATTATTTATTTATTTATAAATATATCATATAACATCATATAATTTCATATATTACATTACAAGCTATAACGGCTGTTTCCCGTAGTGTTTCAACCTGGATCCTTGATCTTGGCATATCTTGGCCACGAATCCAGGTCTTGGGCCGCCGAGATCCAGAAATTGTGGAGGCTGGTATCACTCTGGGGGACATGGCCGTGCTGGACCAGGCGGGGCAAAGGTTGGAAAACCCGTGGAGAAACAGAGAAGATTTCGAGGGCTTGAGATTTCCGGACCAGGGCCTCTTGGTGTTTTTTTTGAGGAAAAGAGGATTTACTCTCCAAAAGATTACCGTAATAAAGTCCTGTATCACCACGCTGGCCAATTGAACCAGGTTCCTCACTACGTCGAGACTGCATACGCAGAGACGCATGTGTGGGTGCGTGCGCTTCACAAAAAGTGCCTTGGAGACAGACGATGAGTTTTGAAACAGTTCTTTTCTCATGGTGCCCGCTTGGGAAAGTGCAGAGGGTTGATTTGTGTTTTTCATTTGACAATTTTCCCAATTTCTCCGACATCCTTGGCCCAGTCTTGGCTTCGGAGGTTGCTGCGAAGATCACTCTCCTCCTTCCCAGAGGAAGAGAGATGTATGCTCGGCCAGGTGAGGCTGTTGACATGGACATGGCATGGACATGTTATGTATGCCCTTTGCTCCAGGCTTCCCTCAGTTGTTCCCTTTCCAGGTCCATGCGGCAAATCCGGGCATCTTTGGTTAGCAGGCGGGCAGCACATTTATTTACCTAGTTGATTGATGTCTTAAATATGATTTCATAAGACGGATCATGATTTGACTATATTTGGCGATGATTTGGCGATGATTTGGCTATATTCTATACCATATTTGACTATATTTGAACTATATATGTGTGTTCAATGAAACCATCGAAGTCTCACTTACTACTGTTTGCATGTCCTGTTCGGGCGGTTCACCACGCATGTCATATCACTGGGTCTGGCAAGACTCAGCTTTCCTTGCGTTGTTTCTTCACCAGTTTTTTTCTCCGTTTTGCCGTCGGGCTCCTTCTTTCGATACAACCAAGGCAAGGTTTCTTGCGCACTCTGGCAGAGACCCTTGAGCCAGCTCCAGCATTGATCCCTTCGAAAGCTTCTTTCCATTTCGTTTCACTGTTCTGACTGGACAAAGTTCAGCTTGAACCATGTCTCACTGAACCAAGAGCCTGGGAGAGGCAAGGGATGTGAGAGCAGCTTGGAATTCAGAGGCAGCACAATATGTATGTATTATGTATGTAACCGTATGTATGTATCTTGTTTATAGGTTCAAGATGGTTAGATATGAAATCTCACTGAGCAAAGTAAGGCTCTTGGAGCCCTCAGCAAGACTCTGTCGGTGACGACACTTGTACAAAAAGCTCAAGTGCAGGCACCGTTTGATTTTGTGTTCTCGACATGGAGTTTTCAAGATTTGAATTCAATCGGTTGATTCATCCAATCAGCTAAACAACAAATGCAGGCACCAGTGCGCCTTGTTGTCATTTGTTCTGTGCAAACAGACCCATGTGCAGCCTTTGAACATCTTTGAACATTCCATACATCATTTCCAGAGCCGTCTCAGACCAACAGGGAGGAGTGACAAACCATTATACGGAGCTCTCAGCAACATCATCTACAAGTAACGCAGCAAATTGTCACTCACGACAAGGGCGTTCGAAGATGTTCGAATGTGTCTCCTTTGAGATTTTCCAACCAAAAGGGGTCAAATGCATCATGTTGTGCTATGCTATGCCCAGCCCTTGCGAAATACTACAGTCTCTTACCACATTCAATCTGCGGAAACTGCAGAACTATCCAGAACAGAAGACCAAATCAAAACCCGTGAAACAAAGAAGCGCATCAGCTGTCAGACTTAGTTTTGCCTGTGTGGCTGGACTTGAAGTGCGAAGGCATCCGCCAGGCTTTCATGCTTCATGAAATGCTTCATGAAATGCTTCATGAACATTCATGAACTAGTTTTCGAAGTGCTCCCTGCGAAGGTGTATGGCAGGAAAACGAAAAGATGGCGATAGGAAAGACGGGAAAGCAAAGGGCGAATCCAAGGACTCTGCCAATTTGGGCCATTTTGGCACCAAAATCCTTTGCCAATCCACGGATTTTTTTTGTTTTTTTCCTCATTGCTGATCCCTATCCTGGAAAGGCCAAGAAGGCAAAGTTAAGTGTGGAGGCAGCCAAGGTGCCCAGCGGAAATATCAGCCCCAGTTGAAGAAAGGACCTGGTGTTGGAATGTTTTCTTAATGTGAAGAACCTCAGTGTGAATTGCACACACACACATCTCTGTGAAAACAGGTTGAAAGGGACAGACCTACTCAGTGTGAACACGGAATCTCAATGTGAAATAAAATCGCACAACTGCCAATGTGAATTTCTTTGACCTGTTCAAAATCAAGTTCAGAGTCTTGTCCAGCAGCGATACCATGTGATTCCCTTCACTTTTTGGGAGGACGTTGGTCCGTTCGTCCATTCCAGGCCTTCTTCGAAGAACATGGCATCAAAGTTGCCATCCCTGAGGGAAAGGACGTGGACATCACTCCTCTGGCGGGCTTTCAATTTGATGGCTTTGCCAAGCGGCTCATCAAGTGATCCCATGGGATTGTCTGAACATTTGCAACTGCCACAAGGCCACAAGTATCAACAAAACACCCAAATATATACATATTACATGACATATATGTAATATATATATATATGTTATAATTACATAATATAATATATATTATAATATAAATCCATTCAACTCCCAAATCCCGTCATTGATCAACATTCGCAGCATTTTCATTCAACTTATGGCTATGTTTTGGATTCTGGCGACGGGTGGTATCTGCAGTATCGCCGGCATCCCCCATTTTAGAGACACCCCAAGTGACCTCCGCTGTCGCTGGAGGTACTGTCAGAGTAAATTTGAGAAGCCCACACCGATCCAGGCAGGACGTTCACAGCGCTGAAAGACATGCCTTGCAGAAACATTATGATCATTATGTGTTTCTATTTGACAAAATCACAATGACACAATGCATTACTGTAATACTTATAATGACACCAATCATGTATTTTGTTGGTATATACATAATGGACATAATGGAAAAGAACCGACATGAATATACTACCTAATCCCTACCCAGGTGCCGCTGTCCCTCGCCATCCGAATGTGCGGTTGAGCCCATTGAGCCCTCCCCAAGAAACCTTTCCCGCCGTCAAGGCTTGCACCTGGCCTCTGATCATGCAGTTACTGAGCTGCAATGATTTCGCCTATTTCGCCACTCCCACAGCCAGAAAACCCCTCCAAGTTCCGGGCGCTAAGGAGGAGTGATGTTTGCGGCATTGCCAAGCCACTCCGCAGCAGTTTGGTTCTCTATGGTTCTCTACCCATGAGATGCCAATAGATATTAGTGAATACTACCAGTGATACTCGGGAAACTGAGGAAACATATCCTTGCTGTTTCATGCAGTGAGTTTGTTGCTCTAAGACTCTAGGACTGGAAGTGGCAAGACTCTGGCCTTCGCTATGCCGTACCTTTCCATGTCCAGGCTTGCACAGTGAGCCCATTGATTCCCACTGACAAAAGATCCACAAAATCCCGGCATGGCTAGTCATGGATTCAGTCATCGATTCTGTTGTGAATCAAATGAGTCATGATCATAGTCACGATAATCACAATCTAGAATCTGAGTCATGTGATTCACCATTGATTCACCATTGATTCAGATGGCATCAGCATCCTCACCCATCATCCGGGCACCTGCCAGGCTGGGACAACTGGATGTCTTTGAGCAACCCTGCGCTTCAGCGCGTTTCGTGGCGATGGCGCCAACGAGGCCAGGGCTGCGGACTGCACGGACATCATGCGCCACGCCGACACCATGTCCATCCGAGGTGATGAAATATGGTATATGATTGAATTTCATAAAACCATGATATTATAACATGATATTAACATGATATTAGCATGATATTAGCATGATATTAACATGATATTATATATATATATATATTATATACATTTACATAGTGATACAATATAATCTAGAATATGCAAGTTGATGTTGATTTTTGATGATGTTTGATAATGATGACCGGATATGGCGAGAAATGCAAGAGCTGTGCGGTTTGCTCTGTACTTCTCTGCTGCAGGGAGCTGGCCATGCAGATAGCCGAGGCCTTCCACAAGTCATGTCTCTTCACTCAATCTATGAGCGAAACATACATAAAGAATCATTAAAGACAAATTTATAGACCGATTCAATACATCAGATATCTGAGAATTGTCACTGTTTTCGCCATTTTTCGCCTTTGATCTGCGTTTTCAAAAACCATGAAACACCAACAAAAACCTTCAAAAACCAAGCTCGGGAGTATTTCCCAACACTGGCGGCCGTTTCCAAGTCCTCTGCCCGAACCTTGGAAGGTTTGCTCGGAGCTGGTCAAGGCCCTGACAGCAGGAGATGAGGCGCTAGTTTTCAGCTAAGGCTTTGCACAGTTTGAACTGGCAGAGTCCCATGTAGAACCTCAAAAGGATGACACGTGCTGTAATGGAGATTGCTCGATCTAAGCTTGGAAATGTTCTTAAAAGTACAGAGAGCAGACTAACAATTCGCCTGCTGAGAGCAGCATGAGGACCATGATGACCTTGTACGAACCGTAAGAGAGAAAAGAGGGAACGAGAGGACAAAAGTGGAATCATCAAAAGGATTGGAAAATGGTGGAGGACAAAACACTGGATGGAGACATATGGAGACAAGAGCTGTTCAAATTTCAAGGCGCAGGAAGCGTTTGCCATGCGCCCTGGCTGCAGGGCCTCTATCCGGTGCAGTGCATCTACGGCGGTGTGCCAAAGAGGGATCAGCGTGAGGTGCAGTTCTCAGATGTTGCCAGAAGATTTGAGCAGTGAGGCACTGGTTGTCTCAGCAATTTCAGTAACCAGATGTAACCAGCATGTTTCGAATTTTTCAGAGTCCAAAAATACCCATGTGGTTCCGCTGTTTGTTGGAAAATTCATGCAAAATGCCATTTCTAGACCTGCAAGTACCGGTGTGCCTGATTTTGATGTACCCGATTTGTGGATTTGGCGGCTGTGTGCAGGCCATTTCTGGTACCGGCGTGGACATGGCGATTTGCACTCCTGGAAGACTTCAGGTGCAGAGAAAGGATCAAGACAAGAACAGACTAGTAGAGTTAATAGAGTTAATAGAGAATGAACAGAATGCATGTGAAAGAATGATAAAGACCAGAGACAAAGCCGAGAGATATGTGTCGAGACTCAGTGAGGCTCGGTGAGTGTAGCAGAAAAAGACGGTGTCAGGACCTGGTGGAAGAAGAAACCTTGGACCTCAGTTCTGTGTTCACGTCTCAGACATTTGACGAAGCCCATTTTTCTGACTTCTTACTGCCGAATTCCTCTTGATCCTTTGGGTTGTTGATGGATGTTTACGACTTCAAGCAGATGGCAAAAACCACACGTCATGACCCAGGCAGTACTTGGTGCTGGACGAGGCCCAGCTTTTCGCCATGGGACATAATTCCAAGTGAAACGAACACTGAAAAAGACATCATTTTTCAGCGTCAAGTCAATTCCAAGGTCTATCGCTGTGCCTGCAGCCATTTGCTGGTATTGCTGTCAATGTTCAGGGTATGTTCCATGCAAATCAAAGACAGGCGTAGTAGATTCAGGTTGGTTTAAAAACACAACATGTCCTTCACAACATGTGTTGACACAAAGTAGACATATATATATATTGCAACGTTTTTGTTTCACCTGAAAACGCTGGGTCCATGGCCACTGCGGTGTCTTGGCTATTTTGGACACATCTGCTGTGACGATGAAGGTTTGGAATGTTCCCATTGTTCCCCAGTCATCCCCTGCCTCTTAGGCAAAGTCACCTGAACCATGGGAGGAAACAGGCGGGTGATCGATGTTCACTTGAAATTTCCAAATTTCCAAAGCCCTGGCCGTGTCGAAGATTGCTCCCTTCTGAATCACAGAATCCCTCCGTTGCAGGCGATTGCCAAGTCCCTTTCGATGCAACTTGGCAGTTGTGTCACTTCTCCAATGTCCTCAGTGGCCTCGTGCCGATATCTTCAAACAGTTTGGGCAGCTGGTTTCTCCAAGTGTCGCTTGTGATAGTGCCCTGAATCTCGAAAGAGCCAGCTCAGAAGATCTCAGAAGTGTATATATAATTATATATTATATTGATATTATATTAATATTATATTAATATTACATATGTATATATTATACATGCTATATTGCCTGGTTTGTGTTTCCTTTCCCTCCCCAGCGTCGGTGATGCTGGTGGTGTTTTGTTTTTAAAGATGTTTTTAGTGAGTCCATCTGGGTCCCACCAAGGACCTCTTCAATCAGTTGTCGGAAAGCCGAAGCTCCAAGCATTTGCCTAGTTTGTTGTCTCGACCAGCACCACCAGAGACCACCAAAAGCCAGTTTTGCCTCGAGGACAGGCCTTGCCGTGGTTGCCAGGCTAGACTTGACTAGACGTCCTTGCTGTTCCCCAATTCGGTGAGCAGATGTCCAAGCAGACTCTTGGTTTTGTTGAAGTGGCTCCGAGAAATTTGGTGAAAGCATGCAAGAACAGCATTAACATCTGCAAGCACAGAGCGGAAGTCCCATACGATCCCAGCATTTTTGTGCGTGTATTTAACGTTTCATCATTTGTGCCGTGGTCAAACCATGGGTTATTATCCCATAAAGAGGGTGGTCATCCCTCGATTAAGGAACCCCATGGAATGCCTAATGATAGCGGGATGATCATACCACATCACACCCTATTTACCATGGTTTGACCGTGACACAGTTGTTTAGCTGCACAATCGAGACCAGGGTCAATTGAGTAAATAGGTTACTCTTGAAGAAATTCCCCGAAGTTTCCAACAACCCCTAACTGGCCCTAACATTAGTCGTTGACATGTTTAGATCTTTCGATATTTTTGGATCTTGTGATATCTTGTGGCAGGAGTGGAAGCGGATCTCCACCGTGGGCCGTGAGTTGGACCCATCCACGGTCTCCGCCTTGTTAGGTGCCAGCCCTGATCCCTTCGTGCGCCCGGAAAGGTCCAAGGGCTGGCCGGCCAGCTGGGAGCACAGCGGCTCGGCCTTCGGACGCTTCGGGTACCTGCCGCACTGCGACCTGGTGCCATGGGATGTCGAACGCGCCAAGGCGCCGGAACGAAGCTGGCCTGCGGATGGGGCGGTTTCTCGACTTTATGACGGCAAACGGAAGGACAAAGCTGCGTGGAAACCAACGACTTGGAAACATCATGGGCCTAGCTTTCCAGCAGTGCCATCATTGGCCACCAGTCTCTCCACGCCTGCATTGCGAAGTCTGCAGAGGAAAGCTTCCAAAACAGCCAAGGAACGCGTACGTGGCAGATCAGACTCTCGTTCAGTCTCTCGTGCTTCAGAGGACATTGAAAGAGCGAGAAGTGTCACGTGCATCACAGCTGCTACAGCTGCAATGTCAACACGTCAGAGCTTTTCATCTCCCAGTAGGGCAAGCAAAGCCAGCCCAAGTCTGGCTGAAGAATCGAGGTCAAGCAAGTCAGGTCATGCAGCTTTTGATGCCCGATCTACACGTAGGCACTCTGAAGCTATTGATGCGCAATCTACACGTAGGCACTCTGAACCATGGAAAATTGTTGGTGAGATCCTTCTTGACTGAGGACCTAACAATAGTCGCAGTCATGTGGGAGTCACCTTTCTTTCACCCTGAAAGGGTCTGAAAGGGTCGAATTGGTCTGGAGATATCTGGGGAGAAGTCGCTGCAGCAGCCAGCACAAGCACGTCTCCGCAGATGCGCAAGATGCATTTGAGATCAACCACGATCTCAGCCTCTTTACTTGCCATGTCCTGATCAAAAAGACTTGGCGCGTCGCTCTGCTTCTTGATGCATCCACAAAATCTTTCTTTGCTTAGCCCTGCCACAGCATTCCACATCCGAGCATCGATTTGTCAAAATTTGTCAAAACAAGCTGAAGAAAATGGATTTTCTCAGGCAGATAGGATGCTGGACATGGGCTTCATCGACACAGTCAAAGCCTTGATTGGCAAGATGCCCAAGGCGCGGTCGGCGTGGTCGGCGCGGTGTAAGATGTGTAAGGGCAAGGAGATGACTTCAGGAAATATTAGGGGAATGATCATTGATGAGATGAGAAATTTGAGAATGATGATTCAATGATGATTGATGAATCAGAATGTTCATTGTGATATATTGTGATTATATAATGACAATATATGACAATGATGAATAGTTATATTGATGATTAATGATGATCAATGCCCACCCAATATGAATAAGGATCAAGATATATCAAGATGATTGAGATGAATGTGTACTATGTGTACTTTAATGAAGATGAGACATGATAAGACCATGATGCCATGATAAGACCATGATGCGCGAACTGGGATGCGCGGTTCGAGGCTGGACAGTCCGGTCCTGAGAGGCTCACTTTGGTGGTGAAGAGATGTGGGAGGTCCCTGAGAGGTCCCTGGCATGAAGGCATGGATCAACAGACCATGAGATGTTTGGGATGTCTCCTTCATTCTTTTTGCACCGACAACCTACAGGCCCCAATATCTGAACTTGGTTCATTCGCTGCCTTCATGGGAGGTTTTGGACCAGTTGAGATCTAAACCCACTGAACTCGCAGGTTTGGTGAATTGCCGTGAACCCATGACCATGACCCTCTCAGAGACATCTGAGGCGGCAGACCTGCATGTTCAGCTGCTGCCTCAGAGTCATCAAAGTCCAATCTTTCCATTTCAAGATCTTCACATTTCGTCCACATTTCGTCCATTTCCAGATTTCCATTCGATTTCGAGCCATGAGGTGCCACTTGGCCGGTCTTTGCCTTGACATCCGACATGTCCAGCAGGTTTTGATATTGTAATATATTGTATGTTTCCCATCTGTTCCCATGTTTTTGTTCCCGTGGCAGAGATCGAGATGAACAGCCTTTGAACCGAGGCCACTGTGCATGCTTTGGCAACGAAGTTTTTGAGCCAGCCGGTCCATGCTGGGGTCCATAGTCTTCCGGAAGATGCTGGAGTCGGGTTAGTGACTTGATATCTTGACCAGAAGATGCTGAGGTCGGCATTGGTTCAGTGGAAGAAGGTCTTGTGGCCAACACGGCAATCAGACAAGTCGTGGAGGCCACGGTGAAAACGCCGCAGCAAAAACGGCCAGTGCCTTTGTCATTCGCCGGACCTGGCAGGTCATCCAGAACGAAAAGGACAGCCGTAGCACTTTCTCCCCTTTGGTTTCACTGAACCATGATGAAAAAATAGATGAAAAATTGCATGGATGTCAGACACTCCAATTTGAAACGTGAAACAGCATGTTCAGTTGTGTAGGTTTCAGTCTTGCTGAGAAAGTCAGAGAAGATTAGCACAGCCACCTGCACAGGATGACACGC
>Ga0126342_10012132_pt1 | contig 15388 bp, 12 predicted proteins | sample Cyp1metagenome_FD_92528 | JGI IMG/M metagenome (GOLD analysis project Ga0126342, IMG submission 92528) | Coral microbial communities from Lord Howe Island, Old Settlement Bay, Australia - Cyphastrea 1 metagenome | ecosystem: Host-associated > Invertebrates > Cnidaria > Coral ...
GAGACTCCAAAAGGTCTACAATGCTGGTAGGCCAAAAGGTCTACAATGGGGGGACTGATGTCTTTAGACCTTTGGAAAGTCACCCCTGTAGGGTCACCTATTCTAGACCCTAAGTAGTTGAGGGTATATTGTTTGGATGTGTTGTTTGAGTGTGGGCGATCCCGGGGTTTGGAGGGAAAATAATCAAACTATATTGGGGATGGTTTATGATTGGGTTTACCATGCTTTACCGCAACTTTGGTCAACCTCGAGAGGGATGAGATAGCCAGGTCCCACAACAGAAGAATCTCTTTCAGCCACACTTCCTCGATGTGTGCTGACACAGTGTCCCACGTTCACCACAAAAGATGCAATATTATGCAACTATTTCTGGTTGGAGCACCACAGTTTGCAAGCTGTAAAAAGGATCCGTGATGCGTTGCAGTGGTTCTTTCAGTTCCACATGGGATAAAACCCATGGCTTTGAAGTTATCTGGCATTCCTATGTGTCCTGATGCCCAGGGGACCAAGAAAAAGCAAGTGTAGAAGTCCGTCGAGCGGCTTTTTTCTCAAGTCCGCCAGCTGCTTCAACCTTAGTTTCTTGAATTTGGAAGCTCGTTTGAAGTCCATGAAAGTCTGGTTCGCTTCGAGGGTGGGCAGGAGAGGATAATACTGATAATGTAGTAATATATGATAATATATGATACTGAAGTTACAAGAAGTTGCTTGGAAGATCTTGGATCAACACCTCAGAAAACACTTATTGAAAACTCCCCAGCGGAGATGTGAATATGTGACCCATGCAGATGCCAACATTCTGGCAAGGGTCTGGGCAATGTGAGACCTCTTGCACGCTTGCTCCTCGAAGGTTCGGCGATCCTGTCTGAAGATTCTGAAGGGACTATCCAAAACCATGGAAAACATTGGAAAACCACTCCACAACCACTGGTTCATTTTGGCACTTGAAAATGTGGAGAAAATGTGGAGAAAATGTGGAGAGCAAGAAAATGTGGAGAGCATGCGGTAGCAGCTTAGCAATTGATCTGGAAAATTATCCAAACGACTCCTTGGGCCTGAAAAACCTACAACACCAATCTGTACGTCAAGCATCTTCAAGCAAATGCTTCAAAGTCAAAACGTGTTCAAAGTCTCAAATTCATGTACATAGTATCTATGCATGCGCGTGCATGTGTAGGCGGAATACCCAACATCAAATCACAGCAAAGGCTGCTGCAAAATTTCTGCAAAACAAACCAACAAACCAACCAACACAAAACAACTGTTCCTGGCCGGGACTTCCCCTACCCCCTGCCCCCAGCCACTCAGCACGTCCCTGTCGCCTGCAGTGCGCGCACTTCTGCTCCAAGTGCCTGCTCCTCGTTCCATCGCTCCTCTTCGCGTAAGCGCTGCTCCTGGTCGCCAAAAGTAAGATTTCCCAGCAGCTGATGGCGACACCGGTTGACCTATGAACATTCTCCGGCCACTGCTTGGAACACCATGAATCCCTCAACGCACATGAGACCCACTGAAAACAAAACAAAGAACTTTCCAAAACCCATTTTCTCAACGCAGGAGTACGCAGGTGGATGTTGAGAAGAATGAGATGATGATGCGAGCCATGAATGACTTCGCTTTTCACCAGCCTCGATCCACTGTTTGGCCTCATCAGTTTCAAGCTTTTCTCGCCTAGGTGGCATGGCAAAGCCTGGCCAAACATCATGTGGAAATAGCCAGTTGAACCGAAGAACGCAAGCTGGCCCACACGAATTACCGGTGGCTCGTATTGTTTTGTGCAAATGGCTCATCATGGCTACACCTGAAACATTTCGACATCACAAGAATGTTTTGGACAATGACCAGCGATGGACCTGATCCTCCCAGCAGTGCCTCAGCTCAAGGATTCCAATGGCCCCAGCCAATGCAGTCCAGTCACAAAGCGGCAAGTTTTGAGTTGAGTTGCTCCAACTTTTCCTTTCAAATCAAGGGCCCAGCAATGCTGGGCAGCTGTATAAGCGGAAGGATCTGACTGTCACCAATCAGCAAACATTGGGTAGAAGCTTGACAATCTGTACATCCGTAGTCCGTGGTCCCGTCTCTTTTTCTCTTTTCTCTCAGTGCTCTCTATCTCAACAGGGTCTAGGTTCATGTGCAGTGTCAAGGCTCCCCTGATACTGCCGTCTCTACTGATTCATCTGATTCTAGCTGCACGTTCATAGCTCCACGTTTGCTGCCAGGTCTCCATATCTTGTTTCAGGTAGATATTCAACTGCAGAGCTTGCTTCTGCATTGATTCCTTGGAAATACAGCATGGCGCTTTGCACAAACAGCAGAATTCTGCCCACCAACCTCAATTAGAAATATTAGAATCTCATTCTCACGCAATCTGAGCAGTCCAATTTATACAGCAGCATGCGCCTGAGGCCTCTATAGCGAGACACGTTCTCATTAGATCCCCCTGACTTGGTTAGATTAACCAATGGAAAACTCACAAAAATCAATCAGCAAATCAGCAAAATTCAGGTTTTGCGTATGGTTGTTGATGGCTTATCCAACCCCCAGGTTCATCTAGTCCCATCCCCCAAATATGAACTACCACCTTTGCGTGGTCCCATTAATGGGAGTTCCCTACATCCACCATGGTTTCATATGGTTTCTACTGAGTATACTGGCACCAGGCCCGGGCGTTTAACGTTGACGTCACCCAGGGGCGTTCTTCACCTGCCACACCGCGGACTCCGATTCGAACTGCTCAGCATGTCTCATGGCCTCCGGTGAAAATCCCAGGGGGTGAAAATCATCGCCAAGATTCATTTAACAATGGTTGATAGTTGTTAAGAACTGTTATCATTAAACATGGTTGATAATGGTTGATCATATTCATAATTGTTGATAGTGGTTAAGAATGGTGGATTATTGTTTATAATGGTGACATGGTGATGATGGTGATGAATGCAGTTGAGACTATACTCATTGCAAATTCATTTCATATCTTTCAATCCATGATTTTTACACATCATCCCCTCTACTAAGAAATCGAGAAAAAACCCAGTGAGCATTCCCAAATTTTGCGTTCACCTCTTCGTCTACGTTGCCAGGTCAGGCCAGGTCACACGCAAGTTTCCATCGCCGTCATTCACCGACATGCTGATGGCCCGTGCAGCTACTCGTGCCAAGTTGCGCTCGCGCTTCCGATGCTCCTCAGCTGAACTGGATGTTATGTTTGCCTCCCAATACTGCCGGGTACAACCTGATGACTCCAAATGCAAACAATGTCATCAGTTGTGAGCAACATCACCTTACAAACCCATAAGGTTAGGGAGTGTCACATCGGTGTTCAGATATAAATCATGCACACATGAGCTGATCTGAGGCCACGCTTCAGAGTTGATCAGTCCGGTTTCTGTCAAGCAGGGTTTGATAAGAAAGGCATGTACATCCAGGTCTTGCCAACCACAGCAATGGGGTGAATGATGATTCTTAACCTCGCTGGATTTGGACAGCGTCCCATTCTTATCATTCTTATCAGACAAACCTATGGATTAGGGATGATTAGGGATGGGTCAAAGCTGAAACAAGTCCACATGAATGCGGGGATGGGCAAATCCTTCAACTGCCCAAATCAGAAAGGTGTTAAACTCAAACCATCCCCAGCATCAGGATTTTTATGGGTTATAGAATGATATATATATATACATATATATACATACATATATATATATACATACACATATATATAGATACATACATATATATATATATATTAAAAAAAAAAAAAACATAACCAATCCGCATTGTTGGTAGGTTTATGGGATTGGGTGCCCTGGTGAGGTCGGCCGTCGGCGGAGGTGGGGCCCGGCGTCCGTCTCCATGTGTCGCACGCGACGCTGTTCATAGTCGATCTCCTCCTCGACCTGGTGGAATCGCAGCATCCGATGCGATTCCCCTGGTCATCAAAATCATCCAATGGTTGGTGGTTGACCTACCATTGTGGTTAATGTACTGGAAATAAGGGTATTATAATATTATTTAATATTATTGGTTATTCTATGGTTAATGATGTTTAATAATAATCTGGTTGGTGGTATACCTACCCCTCTGAAAAATATGAAAGTCAGTTGGGATGATGACATTCCCAATATATGTTCCAAACCACCAACCAGATAGGGTAAATCTGGGTAAATGATGATCATATGGTGATCCACCATGAAATTTGGATAAATTTGGGGTTACCCTATGTTCAAACAAAACCATGTGGATTTGACATGGTTTGAGCAACGAAAGGGGGAATTTCATCAACACTAATGTGGGTTTGAGATGACCAAGAAGAATAGATGGAATCTAGCATCTGGTGGTTTAATGCAATTGAGAAAACGGCCAAAAATACAGAAGGAACAGAATATCACACCATCTACAGCCCAGAGATGCTCAAAGGCATCGGATGCATTCTTTAAATGGATCATCTGACCGAAAACAGTAGCAACTTTCATGGGATGTAAGGAAAGCGAAAAATGGGGACCCCAGAATATTGGCCCTTGAACATATCTATGGGGAGCTTGCTTTCTGGTGGCTGACCTTGCGGCCCTCTAACAAGTCTTAGTTTGTTCAATTCATTCAAAAAGTGCGGATGTTACGTTTCATTGCCACACTGGGGATCCGATGGTTATTGTAGATGAGCCCCAACCCATCACAACCTATATGCACGTTAGCGCGTTGGAATGTTTGATGGCGAGTTGCAGCCAGCTCTGATGGAAATTAAGTTTGTCTGCCATGGCACGAGTTAGTTCATAGTCAAAGTGGGCCAAAAATGGCCAAAACAAAGTTCGCAAGAAGCTCTTGCTCTTACCATGAAACAATGCAGAACATGATGGTCCTCGAATCGTGCAGAAGAAATGTCCACCAAACAGCTAGATCATTTGTGGGGAAAGAACCTGAGAACAAAGGCAAGCCTTTTTTGAGGTTGCAAGGTGAGACTTGCTTTCTTCCATGATTATTCTTCCCTCTCTGCACCTGCTTGATTTCAGCTAGTCGCTCCTGTGCGCATTGGCGAAATGACAATGTGAGCCAGACGGTAAAATAATTAGAATGGCTGCATTTGGGGAGAGCTAGCAGTAGCTGTAAAAACTTCAACAAGCCCATCCGGCATTCAATCACTATGTTCGTGTGGATGGAAGGCTTGACCTCAGTCAGTTGACGTTTTGAAACATGTGTGGGATCTGTATGATTACAAACGCATGCAACTACAAGCGGCACGGTAACCGTTTGACATACAACATTCACCTACATTGCAAGGCGGACCATGGTAGATTTGAACAAAGCATAGTCAAGTATATGTATAATATAAGTTTATATATGCATAATTAAATATAATTATATATATATAGTTTACGTATGTCCACATTGACATGGTGTGCAGTGTGATTGGCGCACATGGGTGCCTGACTGATGAATTCACATATTCCGCGCCCAATCGCCCATGGCAACCAAAACCTGACAACATTGTCGATCGCTTTCCCCTCAAAACCGTGGCACTTGAAACTGAATACTTCTAAAGTGTTGCTGTGAAAGGGCATGTTCCAAAGCATCTATAGGACACACGACAAACAAATCTGCAAACCGGTGGCTCCTCGCGAAAAATGACGTCATCATAGCCGAGCATTTGTTGCAAATAGGCATGTTCTCTCTCACCTCGACAGTTTTTGGGCACTACAGATCTAGAAATCTTATACGAAATCCCATGGAAATGCCCGTTCCTCGGTGCATAGCTACGGCCTCAAACATAGCACCAGTGCATTTCCACGGGTGCAATTGCTTCTTTCGGCTTTTTTGTCCCAGCCCCAGTGGCGAATAACAGCTAATGAGCTAATTTAACAGAATGAGCATGAATAAAACACAATAAAACTATCATCATGTGGTTGGGGAACTCTTGGTAGCTCCTTGGCACTTCATTTAAAAAAGGAATGTGGATACCCATAGCTCCCAACCGCTCCCTCCATTCACCACTGGCCGTGTTGGAACACCAAGCAGCAGTGTCTCAAGTGCAAAAGGGCGGTCTCCAAATCTACTCCCTCAGTCCTGGGGGTCACCAGTTAGCGGGAGGTCGATATCTGAAGTGGTGGACAGTGTAGAAGTGAAGGGAATCATGGGCTGAAGTTCTGTTTACAGGTCTGAATCCTTGAAACTAAAGTAATGGTTGACTCCTGGGTTTACCACATTAAGACAGCTCGCATATGGAGGTTTCCAATCCATGGGGGTACCCCTAGCCTATGCCTTGGTCGGACATGATTATATGGTACATGTTGGAAGCCCGTTCTCTACCAATCATTGAGCAATGTACAAAACATACACATCTACATGAACCTACATGTCATATTTGGCTAGATGTGGCCAAGTCCTTTGATCTCAGGTATGATTTCGATTCAACAAACACGACAAGCAATAGATTCACAGATATTTGGAGCTGTCCAAAGGTTGGTGATCCCCTAAAGCATAGGTTTCAATACTAAAATAATACAATTTTGGATGATTTGGGGGTACCGAGAGGCGACTCAGCCAGGGACGACTGACTTCAGCCAGGCGGCGCACTGGGCGACGCTTCACCAGCTTCAGTGGCCTGGAAATCACCCATTGGCGCCTTCGGTTGACCATCAAAGACACCGAAACATCTGGGAAAAAGAGTAATATGTCACTCACTAGCCTGAAATTAGGTGATTTTGGATATTTTGGGATGATTCCCTGTACTATATAACTAACCATGATTCCAATGATGTCACGACGTGAGGTCTCTATAATTTACCCAAATAAAATGGCTATAATAGGGAATGTCGCCCGGAAAAATGGTGGTATCAACCATCTTATTGGGAGATCGTGGAAGAAGGATACAGTATGCCCTTAGGAACATAGTTGCCGATCAAGAAGAATACATCAACCCTCATTATTGGGGGGCACCTTTTGGGAGGGTTGGAATCCCCATGGTAGGGACCGCAATAAATATTGATAATATAGTAGTATAAAACTTATGATAAATGAGATAAATGTATGCAAACAGCAGTTTCAGGAGTTCACTACTGACCAACGTCATGTATACCACATGCTAAGCAGGATGATTAGCCAATACTTTGGTGACCACAATGCAAAGTTGTTCTGCAGCCATTGCCTGGCTCTCTGACATGTTCAACCTGGAAATTGGCTTGGGCATCTTTTTCAAGGCCTTACCAAAACACCTCCAGCTGAAATACTAGGTGTTGGATGTGGTATGGAGGCCCATTCATCGCCTAGATTCATGGGAAACATGTATGTTCCAAAGGTTTGGGACAGAACAATTGGAAAGGTGCGCATTTCATATGGTTGTTGGGATACGGCTGTTGTAATCATCATTTCTGGTTGGTGGTTGACCTACCCCTCTGAAAAATATGAAAGTCAGTTGGGATGATGACATTCCCAATATATGGACAAATAAAAAATGTTCCAAACCACCAACCAGATTTACATATTTGATCATATTTGCCCATGCGATATCTACAATTTTCTCTCCCTCTTGAAGCTCCCCTGCAATCACCAGGGTCACCAGAGGTGCGCCTCTCCGCCGGGGGTTTTACCTGCGGTACATGTTTTTTGATCGCCTCTGGCGGTTTGGTTGCTACAACAAACACGTTTTGCGTTTTGACAAGACCTTGCCTTGCGTTGCGGGGTCCAACCAAGACCAAAAAGGTAAGGAAACTCGGCAGAATTTGCGCCAAACCGTTTGGAAGATTATCTTTTTTGAATGAATGTTGGATGGCGATTCAGGGTGATGGTAGTAAGTGAGTTGTGCAAAGTTTTCCCGATCTTTCCCAGACCTTGAACGGGTGCCCTTGGTCTTGCTTAATGCAAGCTCTTCCCAGTTTTTTAACGGAGGATGCTCCTGCTGATTTTCTTTTGTTTGATCCACTAGATCTGAACATGATTTTACTGCAGCTGCTGTATTTTTCTCAGCGCCGCTTCCAAAGAATCGTCAGAATGCCAAAAATTTACTTCAACCAAGAGAAATTGCAGCATCCAAACAATTTTTCAAGGGGGTAACCCATGAACCATTCAGTTCCCCAAGAAAAATCGAGAAACACCCATTCTGGAAAGTCAAATTGTTCAATTTCCATGTTTCCTGGTGCAACCAATTTCCCAAAACATGTGGCCAAGCTACCTCCGTCCACAAATTTGGGAGCACCGGTTGGGCTAGCATCGGGACTGGCATCAGGGGTTGCCTCAGCCCAAGCACAAGACTTGAAAAAATGCCCTCATAATCCAAAACTGTGACTTGGAAATAAGGTTTTGGTTCAAAATTTTGCCAATCCACCCCAAAAACAATCCCTCATCCAAACAAACGCGTTGGGACCTCATACTTAGCACCCTAAATAACATGCTGATATGACCTGTGACACGAATTATAATTATTTTATTCGCAGCCGCCGCATTTGCGAAGAAAAGGTTCAGGAATTGTTGATTTGGGACTGCATGAAACATGCCATTAATACAATTAATACGATGCATCAGTTTCTTGCCGGTGCAGCCCGGATGTCCTGGTGTAAAAAAAATGGTTTGCATATGTTTGCATTCGAACTTTGCGCCATGGCAGTTCAAAAATCATGAAACATCAACAAATATTTTACTGTGGGCCCATTGGTGCCTTGCCCCATGCAGTCAACCACCAATAGATTGGCCAACCCTCCATATTCAGCACCTCTTCTGGTGGAGGCTCATGTTGCTGCAGGATCCACTGAAGCTCCTGTGGGCAGGGCGCTAATGTGAATGGATGCTCACATGGTAATGGGAGAAAACAAAAACAAACCATACCCCCCACCCACGCACCACCCACGGGTATGAAATGCTAGATGTAGCACGCCCAAAACATGGTAGGCAGGGATCGTCCCACCATAATGGGGTGTTCGCTTTGATGGGCGCAATAACCCCTGCCAATGGACGGATGGCCATTTTTTAATGGGAAAATAGACCACGTTTTGACGGAATACAGCGCGCACGGAGTCGCAGCACCAACGCCCCTTCCCGGTTAAGGGGGGTACGAGGTGTCAGAAGGGGTGTGAACCGAGAATGGAAAGCACACAGCTAACTACAATATACTGGCAGTGTGCCAGGGAAATGTCACACTAAGAATGGCAGTTGACAAACCACGTCGCGCGGTCGTCCCTTGCCGAGTGAAAAGCCAATGGCATACAGAAACAGCAATGTTGTCAGAGCTGCTTCGAAAATGACAGATCTTAGAAGGCTGTACAGCAACAAGCTCAAGCACAAAGGCAAGCAAGAGAGTTTTGGCAAACAAGTACAAGCAAGCATCAACTGCAAGCAAGTCAAGACAAGGAAAAACCTGTCACAAAGTGCAGGCACCTAACTGTTGGTAAACTCGGGGTGTTCCGCCCTCCGGCTTTTTTTTTACTTTTTGTATTGTGCGGTCACAACTTCCTACTCAATGACAAGCTCGGGTGGCAAGCTATCAACATCATCGAAGTCAGACTGACAAGCCAGAACCTACAAGTGATGCACAAGAGTGCGTAGGCTAGAACACACTTATGGCTCAAGTCCGGGGCAAAGGCTGAAGTCACCGGCAAATCAAGGCATTGCAGAAAGCGAGTGACATGAGCCCATACATAGTATCCTCCGCAAAGCAATCCAACGACACACACCATGCAATAAGGGTTTGGGTTCCTGCATTCAGGTCTTGGCATCACACCTCCACCATCTGTCATGATTTCACGATGCTTGGCCAGGCCAAAGGTACGCGAGCAAACAATGGACGTCAATCTGCTCCATGGTTCAAGTGTCATCTTCAAGAGGTAACTGTCTGTGATGTCATGTGGACGCGACCTGACTTCAGTCCCATGCCACGGAACTGACTGATATTTCACTGAAAGATGAGAAGTATCCACAAGACCGGACAACAGAACCTCTGAAGATCCAATAGCAACCACCCGAAGGCCGATCAAAGTCAAAACACAAGTCACTCGATAGTGGCAGGGGCACACCGAAAGCAATGGGGTCACATACTCGAGGATCAGCAGAGGAGGAACGTGGGAAAACGGCATGGCTCAGTTAGAAAGGGGCCACCTCCCCACCTCGCTACGTGGAAGCCTGAGCCCAGAGGCTGACCATGTTTTGACCATGGTAAGGTGGCAGTGTTGCTTGGCTTACTATGGTGCCAACCGTATATGACACGACCGAGCGTCAATTGCAAGTCATTTGTCTGGGAATGAATGATGTTTCTTTCATGAGTGCCAGGTGGCTGATTGCCCTGGGGGCGGGGGGAAAAACAGGCTTTCATCTCGACAGTCCGGCAAAAGATCTTCATATGTTCATATATTTTCCACTTGTCCTAATTCAGTTTTAAAACATGTTTAAATTCCGGATTTTTGATGGTGCTTCCGGCTTTATCATTGGCAACATACCGCACCATATCTGCGTATGAAAACATTTGCAAACATTATCTGAGCAAATCGCTCAGCAACTCTGAAGCGGAAGCTGGCTTTCGAGACCCGCAAGAAACCTGAAATTGCAGGTGGTTGCTTGGTCCTTTGGGATGCTTGGAAGACAATCTTTTCATACATACATTATTAGAAAATTATACCAATAATAATGATAATATAACATATATAATTAACACGTTTTTTGTGAGAAACAATATCTATACTCTATTATCTTGATCTCAACAGGTCAGTCCCAGCCCCGACATGCCCCAACCAGGTACTGGCAGCCATGGCCTCTTCGAAGAGTTCCAGCTGGGCAGTTTCCCGCAACCAGCCCGAAGCATCCAATGGCAGTTTCCGCTCCACCCGCCGGAAGTGGCTCCTGAGCGCCCAAGAATGACAGTGGGTGACATGAAGGCATGGAGGCATCACCGGCCGCTGCATCCTCACACAGCATCAAAACATACAAAGCTCCAACGCGCTTGCTGGGCTACTAAGAGAAGATCTTGCGGGTGCAGGTTTTTGTCCTGTCGCTTCAGAATGTGTTAGATGCATGCCCATTTCAAAGTCTGATGCTCTTAATCCGATTTGGCGTTGTCCCTGGAATGCCTACACGCCCGTCACAAAAAAGATGTGACCCATCTGCCCCACCCGAGCCACAGAGAGATAGGCATGCATGCCAATGTCAATTTTTAATCTCCAGTTGCACCAGCGTACGGGCATGTACAGGTGCATTTTAAACAATGCAGACTCAACCTTGCAAGCTGCAAAGAAAATTGGAACATATCATATATGTAAAGGATTGTCCAGGGTGAAATTCAAACAAGCGCGGGCAAACGGCAGGAGCAACTATGACTGCCTTGAGGTAGCCAAATGCCTCAGCATCTAATCAGTGGAGCAAAGAAATGTTGGCGGAAGCGCTTTGGAGCTGCGCACGCACAGGCGGCCTCAAGTCATATATGTTTTTTTCCTCCAGGTATTGTTGCACATCTGGAGGTTTGCTTTGGACAAAGTTGTCAAAGTACCTCTGCAGAAGCTCAAGTTCATCATCTTCTGTGTCATCCGGTTCCCACCACTTGATGGAAAGCATGCTCGGCTTACTTGCTTCGTCTATGTAGCAATTCCACTCACCGTCATATGTAACGAACAGGAAATGCTGCCTGACAAAACTTCGGCGAAGTCCTTCTGGCAGTTCCGCCAATGGCTCGCAAGCTGAAAGGACTAAACTCAAATTTAGAATGTGCATTGGTGTCTCAGAAATCCCCCGAGCTGTTGGATGAGCCTCGCTGCACAGGGATTCGTCAAATAGCAAAACCCTCAAGCCGTTCTCATCACAGAGTTCTGCATCGAAGTCCGGACTCCTTGCCCATGTGGTGCCGGTAGATGTCTCAAGCAACTTCACTGCCACCTTGGTTGCATTTGCACTGGTGAGCGTACAAATCAAGCCCAGTTGTAGTGTATCTTGTTTCAGTAGGAAGTTAATCAATTCTGGGGCATGGGGGCGGACCCTGATGCCACTCACCTCGTCTGGATGTCGCCATTTGTAGAGAACCAGGACATACTTCAAGTCAAGCAGAACAAAGCAATGAGTAGCAGCCGGCCCACCTTTGGCGCGCATGCCAGAGGGAACCAGTGTCTCGTCACTTACTGCTTGGTCTGACCCATCTGTGTGGCAAGTGCTAGTGATGGACTTGACCACTGAATCACAGAAGCTTGGGCACGTCAGTATATCGCTCGCTGGTTGCAAACAATGCGGACACAAACGACACTGAGAGTTGTCCTCACAAATCCAGACCCAGTCGCCCGGTGTGCCATGTTGCCGCTTGCACTCACACAGAAAGCCCCAGAATGTTGGCTTGTGACAGTGCACACAGCAGGCTGGAATTTCCATGATCCCTCATCAACAGTCAGGGTTGAGACATGTTGAGTAACTTATATAATCTTATATACATTATTCAATTTTTCCAATGTTATGATTGCGTGGAAATGCTGTATATGTCAAAAAACCAACGCCAATCATGCTGGTCATTCTGTTCTGTGCATTTCTGTATCTGTTCTCAAGGAGCTGGGCATGATTGCGAGGTATGGTAGGATGCTACTTAAAGAAGATTTGCCATCACAGTTCGTTTGCCAAGCTAGTATCAACCTCATGGGTTGCCTCAGCTGGAAAGGCTGACAATAAAAACTATAACTATGATCAGAATTCATCTGGGCACTTCACCTTCACATCCTTGTTCTACAGCATAGCATCTTGAGCATGTCACCACCGAAAGAGAATTGTTGCTGTTGACAAGATACTGGACATGTTCACCTGTCAATTTTGGCAGTTGGTGACTCAATCTCCATGTTTTCTGATGAAACACCCATTGATTTCGCGCTGGCACTCCCTTGGGATTGGTTCTAAGATGTTCCAGGATGACAAAGGACACTATAACTAATAACCAGCCTGGCAGATAGGGGTTGGAACATTGTTTCCACTAAAAAAAAGTCTATTTTCAGGGTATAAATGTTAATTTACCAGAGGCTACGGGATATAGAAAACCATAGAAAACCCAACGCTTGCAATGCTTCGGAGACCAAGACACTCGATGTCTGTCAACAGCTTGGGAAGCCTTGGGTCCCCCAAGGAACCTCGGTGGATGGACACGTTGGTGGCTCGTCTTGGTGGCTTATCAGCTTCAAAAAAACGATGTACTTGATATACTTACACGTATATATATATATATATGTATATTATATATAAACAGGGTTTTCTACATTACAAATCGTCCCTACACACCATACTATCAGAGATGACTGTTTTGGTGGAACTAACCAGAGTCTACATTGCAATTTTTGCCTGAAAAACCACCCCTGCAGTCATGGATCATCGACTTAGTCCGCAAATAACGGAGGATTACCCTCTGGTAGTCGAATCTGCCAATGGGGAATGCCGCGTTTGTAGATGAATATCCTACATTTTTCTGTTGAAGAATTTAGTGATTTCCACTACCGCGTCTCATCACCAAAGAGCAAATCCACATGATTTCTGGATTAGAAACAAAGTCATGATTGATAATTTGCAATACGTTTTTCTTGATTAACTCCTCGTTTTCGCTGGTGGAATCATTCTTGTTTTAACAGATCAGATTGAAAATGCGACATTCGATTGCACCTCCAAATTATGGTCGTTGAAACATGTTTACAACCGTTTTTGTTAACCACATCAGGTCTTTGCCAAAAAACATATGAGCATGACTGAACATGTACAAAAACCATGTGTTCTTAGGAAAAACATGGAAACACTATGAAACATAATTAATTATGTGAAAACCAATTGCACATGTAAGTTTCCAATAGTTTCAATAGTTTCCAATAGTTTCCATAGAAAGTTCCTAAGAAGGTTCCATATCATTCTTTGATAATATGACAACTGCCATGGCACGCGGCGTGCGCGCCACGGCGCCGTCGCTCAACGCGCCGCGGCTCTGCGCCGTCTGCGGCGGCTCCGACGTGGCGCGCGGCGTGCGCGTGGGCGCCGAGCGGCGCCGGTGCGGCGGCCGCGAGCTGTGGGGCGCCCTGCGGGGCAGCTGTTTGGACCACTTTTCATGGGAAAACATGGGACAATCGAAACATATGGCCTTTACAAAAGGCTCAACATGTTGGGTTGAAACTGGGAAAATTTAAAGCAACAAAAAGGGTTGAGCAGTTTAATTTAAGATTTTTAGGGGTCATGTCTAGGCACTTGTAAGGGATGTTTTGGGCCTATTTTTGCAGTCTGGTCTAAATTTGGGGTTGAAACTTGGAAAATCTGGCCGAAAGTTTGGGTAGAAGGTCATTTCTTCATATATATATAAATATATATGTAAATAATATGTGTAGATGCATGTAATGCATGTAATGCATGTATTTAATGTAATGTAATCTAATGTATGTATGTATAAATATGTAAATGTATGTATGTATGCATAAATATGTATGTATGAGTATGTAAGTATGTAAGTATGTATGTAAGGATGTAAGTATGTATGTATGTATGTATGTATGTATGTATGTATGTATGTATGTATGTATGTATGATGTGTAGATGTATAGATGTATAGATGTATGAATGTATGAATGCATGCATGCATGTATGTATGCATGTAATGCATGTAATGATTGCACGTAATGTATGTAATGTATGTAATGTATGTAATGTATGTAATGTATGTAATGTATGTAATGTATGTAATTATGTATGTATGTATGTATGCATGCATGCATGCATGCATGTATGTATGTATGTATGTATATGTACGTATGTAGCGTATGAAGCGTATGAAGCGTATGTAACATATGTCATGTATGTAATGTAATGTAATGTAATGTATTGTAATGTATGTATGTAATGTATCTAATGTATCTAATGTATCTAATGTATCTAATGTATCTAATGTATCTAATGTATCTTATCTAATGTATCTAATGTATCTAATGTATGCAATGTCGTGTATGTAATGTAATGTACGTAATGTAATGTACAGTATGTAATGTAACGTATGTAATGTAATGTAATGTATGTAATGCAATGTATTTAATGTAATGTAGTGTAGTGTAATTTAATGTAATGTTGGCACCCGATTAGTAGGATGGTACTCTATTGTGGCATTTTTTGTTCCTCCTTATGCAGTTCCATGATGTTTGGGGGGGGGCTCTATTGTGGCAAGTTTTTTCATATTTTTATTAGTTGTTTTTTTTTATTCGCATTATTTTGTTTTAAAAATATTTTTCCTACAAGCACCGTACTTAAGTCACATCAGGCGGGAAAAGTCACATCATTCCCATGGCACGGCGGCGATACGGAGAAGTCACATCAGAGAATCACCATGGCACAGCCTGTTTCATCCATACTTGGAGATGTAGTTAAAAATAGCCGAAGCATTGCGCACAGCGATGATTTTGAAGGGCACAAGTTAATACAAACAAATTCTCGGCAGCTA
>Ga0126342_10012133_pt1 | contig 15382 bp, 8 predicted proteins | sample Cyp1metagenome_FD_92528 | JGI IMG/M metagenome (GOLD analysis project Ga0126342, IMG submission 92528) | Coral microbial communities from Lord Howe Island, Old Settlement Bay, Australia - Cyphastrea 1 metagenome | ecosystem: Host-associated > Invertebrates > Cnidaria > Coral ...
GGCAAGGTTGGCAAGGCGGAAGTGGAGGTGGAGCAAGGCGGAAGTGGAGGTGGAAGAGGCGGAGGCGAGGAGGACAGCGAGGAGGACAGCTAGTCGAGGAGGAGGAGGAGGAGGAGGAGGAGGAGGCGGGCATGCGCTCTGATAAAATCTAACAACCCTCACCTGGCAGGTGGGGAAAAAGAAGAAAACCCAAAAGAACGCTCGAAGTCAAAAAAGTGGTACTACCCCAAAAAGACTTTTTTCGAAAAAAGCAGAAAATATAACACGTTGTTGAAGATGCAAGTATAGTTAATGAAGGGTTATAAACCAACAAACATAACTGTTGGCTGTATCTATAGCCAACGAGGGTTATAAACCAAGAAAATTGGGTTGCCCACCAAGTAAGGTCTCAAAGTGAAACAGTCCCTTAACTGTGCCGCCACGGACTGTGATTGCGATACGGGCGGCTGCGCACTGGATAGCGAGCGACCGAAACTTTGTGCCACTGCGCTGGGTGGCGGACGAGGTTCGTGTCCAGAAAAAAAGGTTTCGTTGACCATCATGTCATCAAACGTGGCCCGAACCCAAGGGAGGTTTGAACGGGAAAATGATCGAACTACAGAAATGGCGTATTTTCCAGCAAGCCAGCTTTGATTGACTGGTGGGTTCAGACACGTTTTTGAATGTCCACCCTATAAGGTGGGTGCCCCCAGAAAAAAAATGTTTTGTAGACCTCACTACTTGCTAACTAAATCGAGTTAATAGATATATCTACCATAAACTATCATACATCAGTCCTTGTTATTGAGTTATTTTCTAATCAACTTACATTAGCTAACTTACTCCATGCCCCACCTTGTAGAGGATCATGGGGTACCTCCAGACAGCAACCAAGAAGCGGAGAGCCGGTCAGTAAAATCACTGAGAACGGTTTTTCCAGGGCACCTTGTCATCATGGTTAATCCAGGTTAATCAAAAAGGGAACTGTCTTCAGTCACTATACAGATATGGTCCGAAATACTCTTTTTACTGTACAGTATGGTTATATATATACATATATAATTTAATTGGGTTTACCTTCCATAAATTGGGTGATTTAGTGCTTGCAACTGGGATAAAACATGCCATAACTGTAGATTCGGGCCATCATTTCGGGAGATTTCGGGTGCCATTGGTGCCTTTGATGACTATTGTTTGAGTATTGGTGATGTTTCGAGTCATGGAATACAAAAAAAGGGCGCAGCGAAAACAATGTCCCAACGTCATTTCTATGTGACCATCGCAAGTAATTACAGAGGTCAGTTTTGTTCTGTTGTTTATTACTATACTCTAGCCTGAGAAGGTACTGTCTGAGAAGGTACTTAAGCCTCCAAATTATAGTGAATTATATTCCAAACACTTCCTAAGAAGGTACTTGGATCCATAGGGATATGATACCTAGACATCGTACTAGAGAAAAGTACCCCCCATGGTTTCGTACTAGTTTTAATGAAAACGCATGAAATATGGCAAGTCGTTAAAATTTTGTTAAAATAGTGATTTTCGTATCGTTTTTGAAATGTATTACTTTTTAGGGGAACCACAAGCACAAACGGGCAGAAAAACAGAACGTAACTCGAGCGCAATTTTGCGCAACTCGAGCGCAATTTTGCGCAACTCAAGCGCAATTTGAACAAGTATAGTACACTTAAAAATACACTAGCAAGATCGTTTACTTTTTTGGAAGGCGACCACTTTTTTGTGAAATGTCGTCGAAATTGTTGAAACGACAACTGTTCAATTAGTGTCACTTTTTTCTAGTACAAATGGACGTCCAGGTAGTGTGTATATATATATATCACACACACATTGTGATGATATCTGACATTGGGAGCGATGAAGTTAGGTTAGGAAGCGGTCGGTTTCCGTGAGAAGTGAGATATGCTGAGATACAGTACAAGACAGGAATGTTCTTTTTCGAAGGTTGAGGTAGCATCCTAGTAGTGCTTTTGCAAGATTTTGTCCATTGTCGATGCTTTATCCAAAAGATGAATTACGTAGGACGAACAGGTCCCAGCACAAGAAACCACTAACTGCAACTTTCTTCAGTGCGAATTACCCTTTTTCCAATATGTTATATGTGCTGATTGGTGGTTTGGAACATGTTTATTTTTCCATATATTGGGAATAATCATCCCAACTGAATTTCATATTTTTTCAGAGGGGTCGAAACCACCAACCAGATGTGTCATTGTGATGATGTTTGATTGTTTGATTGTTTCCCTTTTCTGAGTTTTCCCATCAAACGAGGTGATGTTGAAACAGCTTAGTAAGATGTCCAGAAACAATAGGTTTTATGTAGGGAATCATGCCCAGAAAATCACGAATCGTGCGTGGATTATCACTTAAAACTGGTGGGAAATCAGGCATTTGCTTTTCAGGAAAGACAAGACATCTGGATTAGTACTACACTGTCACTGGAATGATTAATTAGTAAGGGGAATCATCCTCAAATGACCCAAGTTTCGGCTATTTTCAAGTTAATGAATCGCAAACATGTTGCGTGTGGAATTTCCTTGGAATTGTAGGACTTTCTCGTATTTTTGGTGCCACCGGAACCGTGCTTTGGCTCACGAAAAACACCAAAAGTCGGCAACTGGGCCAGATGGATTTGGACGAAGTTTCCTTGCTGAAGGACTCTGGGATACGGCATGGGAGTAAGCAATCCCTGAAAACTACATATTATTATATACTCTTATTAGATGATTAGAATCAATATCACAATAAAATTATTATATTACATCGATACCTTGTATTATGTAATTCTAGATATTACATTAAATACATTACACACATACATACATATATATATATATATATCATGATATATTATCTACATATATCATTATATTATTGATGATAATTGGTATATAATAGTTAACAGTGAAACTAATCGGATGGACTGAAAGTGATCGTTGCTCATACCCATTGCTCAAAGATGGCAATAGACAATTGCCATTTAGGTACCGATGTTTTTCCCCATGTTCCCAACCATGTTTGACTACCGGAGGGTATCAACAGTTTCAGTACGGTGAGCTAGTTGTATCTCATTATATCGTATTTACATATATTTATGTCCATCCCATATTTTAATTGTGTCCACCTTTTTACACTTTTTCAAGTGTTAAATTACCGTAAGTTGATTCTCCTTTTCAAGCTCAGACATACAGCACGTTGGGTACCCTTGGTGTCATGTTGCCATGGAATCCCGTGAGCCATCGGGCCTGTGGGGATACGGATAGCGTTCACTTGATTTATAACCAGCTTAAGTATGCTTAAGTATGGTTTATGGATGTTTATGGCATATATATATACACATATCCCTATGGATCCAAACACTGTCTGAGAAGGTACTCAAGCCTCCAAATTGTAGTAAATTATATTCCAAACACTTCCTAAGAAGGTACTTGGATCCATAGGGTATGTAGTTCATGGGCTTCATAAAGCAACAAAAAACAACGGTTGGCCCCATTAAAAACGACCAGGTCGAGTTTTGAAAATCGGAACCCTCATGGATGATCCCTGGATGATCATGTTCCGAAGGGGTGAGTTTACCCATGAGTTTTCCGGTTTACCCCAGGGTATATCTACCTGGTGGCTCATCCCACCCCAGTTATAAGTGGATTAACCCTACTTATCCCATGTATAACTGGGATTATAACCCACTTACTAAGTGGGATGAGCCACCAAGTACATAAGTGAAAGAAATAGGAATGACCCTGAAATGTTGCTGCTGAGATACTTGGGCGGTGCTAAACGAACTTAGCTTAGTTGGTTTATCACTCCCTTAACAGTTGGGTTTATAGTACAAGATGTGGCCCCCAAACGATAGCCAAGTTGGTGAGCACAACTCACATAACTGTGGTTAATGGGGGATAAGTATAGTATTGATGTAACGGGTTTACAAGCCAACAAACACAATGGTCATACATGTCACATACATTTATTAATAAGTTTACATAATCACTGAACTGTATTTATGTGTCACATACCCTGTCTAGTTGGGTTTATGGCAAGTATATTGTATAGTTTGTTAGGGCTTAGAAATCCGCAAAAAAAAACATCACAAAAACCAGGCACCGACGACTTGGAAGTTGCAACTCTTCCTTAAGTTGACTTGGAGGTTCTATGGCACTAAGGTGGTGATTTTCAAGGTATCTTCCCAAAACAAATCCACCTGTTAGTCGATTGTAGCAGCTTAGGGGCAGTTTAGGGGCCTTCGTTTTGGAAGAACATGTTTCTCAATTGCTGAACCTGCAAATTGGATCATTATCAAGTGGCTGGAAATAGCTTCTAATCAAAGTGATAAAGATTTCCGTTGCCAACCTCTCCTGGAACCTTCCAACACGTCATCCTTGGCGCATGGTTTTAAGGTCCAAGACTCTCGAAGTCGTTGAAGACCGGGGAGGTCTTCACCCTTCAAAACGGAAGCAAAGGATGAGGGTCAAAATGCTGCCGAGGCCCAAAACGCAAACCAATTTTGCCGCAGCCCTTTAATGAGCTTGAGTTCGAGTTGGCAATGCGACTACAACACACTCATGAAACTTTGAGGGTGCCAACAGCCACTTACACTCTACAAAGCTGATGGCCGTTGAAGTGAAAGTATAGCAGTTTCTGAGATTTGCAGAAATTTCAGAAGCTTCATGTTTGGAGCTGAATCACCAACTCTGTTGTTTGTCTCCAAGTTTATTCTCAGCCCAATTTGATGATGGTTAAAACTGGTCAAGTCCCACTAAGTCCCCATTTATTGTTGCTCAAACCTGCATGATTGTCGTTGTCAGAGTGGTAATCCCACTAAATCCCTTTGCCTTAAACCCAATGTTCTGTCATGTGAATCCCCTTGCTGAAAAACATGTCTGCCGGCTGATTCGCAAAACATGCGGATGTTTCAGATGCTTCAATCTCTATTGAAAACCTTGCATTCAAAACAGCAGTCACACGGTGCTCACGGAGAACGACAACCATCAGCCAGATATGGACGGCGGTCAAACAGTTTTTGGCGCAGACATGGTGCCGCTGGTCGAATGCCATCCCTTTTGAATGGATAACCTCAGTTCTGGAATGTAGAATTCCATTTACGACATGCTATAACATTTCATAACCAGTTAGTTATTTAAAAAAAAACTTGGTAAACGGCCATAATTGTAGCTAGTTTGATATATAATATCTAAAATCATCCCAACGTTATTGCAGTGATCTTCTCCAACTTGGGAAAGTCCCCATTCAAAACCCAATTAAAGTCCCATGAAATGCCGTGAAAAATCACAATAACTTGATATAACCACTATTAGCCACTTTGAACCATTATTCACCCCAACTATTCTTCACCATTAATCACCATTCATCACCATTAATCACTATAGAAATCACAAGTGTTAACTAAATCACCACTATATAATCACCATTAATCACCATTAATTAATCACTATAACTTAGAGTGATTAACATCACCAACTTGGCGATTCCGCACCGCACCACACTATCGCAGGATATTCAGCATGCCGACGAAGCACTTCCGGGCCGCGGCAGTAGTGGTGCCTTCATTGGGAGGTTATGGTTAAGGTGGACATATGTAGATATGAGTCACGGTCAAAATGGTTGAAGACCACTTTAGTATTGCAGGAGTTTTTTGGTCAGAGATGTGCACGAAACACTGTAAAGAGATGTGTCTATATTATAGACTAGATATAGAGATCAAGATAAAGATAGAGATAGATAGATCTATCAGATAGATCGTTAGATAGATAGATATATAGATAAATAGATAGATAGATAGGTAGATAGATAAATAGATAAATAGATAGATAGATAGGTAGATAGATAGATAGAGATGTACCTCCTAATTCTGCAGTCGAAAGGGTAGAACAAGACGTGGCAAGGGCTCGAAACTGTAGGTATATAATGTATATATATATATTTATATAATCTACCTGCAATACCTTGATTGTTAAATGTTGTTAATGATTGAACAATAGTGTGCCTCCATTGCCGCCCATGTTTTAGCCGTAGCCAGGCGGGGCCAATTTAGATATGCGACCACACCAGTTCGATGCACAGTTGCTGAATCTTTTGGGGCATGTCTGTCATGAAACTTGGATTATGGTTCCAACTTAGGTATCTACAGTTGTGGCCCGGGTCATACCAGTCAAAAGTAGTATGTATAATCCCATCGGAATAACCATGTACTACTAAAAAATGGCCACAAGGGGGCCCACACTTTGCAGAACATGTTCTTCAAAGGAGGCATCCAAGCTTCACATGCTTGAACGAACATGCTGGTGGCTGGTTTTACGTTTTTCCGTCCCAACACTGGAATGATAAACCATTGTGGACCTCGACTCCAAGTATTGCTGGGCTTTGTTCTATACTTTACATCCCCATTCTTTGTTACTTCCCCATTCGTGTTGGTCGGTTGAATCACATGCCTCAATTTCTCCAGGGACACCAATGAAATTGGCCCACGAAAGCCACACGTTTCGGTTATCGTCCTTGACCGAGGCGGAAAACTGCGGCTGTTTGCTCTGGCCATCCTGACCCTCGTGACCGTCGTAGTGGGCGCTACATGGCGCGTTTGGCAGGGCGGCGAGCCTGGTGATGGGTGGCCGCAACAAGTAACTGAGCTGAAGCTAAGCTGCCTCTGGTAAATCATAGAGACCCCAGTGATTGACCTCATCAGATTCGTCTTAAAGAAACAAGTGGCCAAATGACCACCCCAGATCCGTAGTTTAAACCAGGAAACCTTCGAACTCGACTAACCCTTGAAATCGAATGAAATCTAAATACTACAAGGTGGGACATCGTTCTATGGGCGATATAGCGTATCTACATAAAAACATGACAAAACGTGTTAAGACACGATATAACATTGTATAACATGATATAACATTATAACACATTATAACACATTTTAACATGATGTAACATATAATAATATGATATATCATGTTATATCATGATATAGCACGATATGATTTAACTATAGTTCTTGGAGGTTATCAACTAACAGGGATGTCCCACCTTGTAGGACCCGGAGGTCGGTGGCGTGCGCCTGCTGGATTGGGCTGTTGCAGAGATCCTTAATTTCAGACCTCTAATGATTGTTTAAGTAAGCATGGGAGCAAAAACCATGGCAAATCCCACGTGTATTCATCAGTCCAAGTAAGATTTCGCCAGAATCTTGTCATGTTTGCCCTGAACTCATGACAATCTGGTCGCACTGACCACCTTTAAACATATCAGTCAACTGGAATCAAATGGAATTACCCTCTGGTTATGTCAAAATAGCTATTGAAAATGACCATTTATAGATGGTTTACCTATTAAAAATGGTGATTTTCCATGGCAATGTTAAATAACCAGATGGTATTGATCTTTCCAGGAACGAACATTTTTGAAGCCACCAGTCAGCGAAGAATTGAGATGGTCAACCATGCTGTCTTTTGATTTTTGGCACTTGGAACTTGGAGACCTTGACATCCAAAACTTCTCGGACCCGAAGTTCCATCGATTTCTTTTGCATTACCTTCCCTTAACTGAAAATGTGGTACTGTACCCCGACATCAGGAAACCATCTACTTCCCACTTCACTAGGCTCGAGGAGAGTTTCTTGACCCCACAGTTTCCTTTTGTATTTCATGGCCAGTGGCAACAGTTATGTTATATTATAATTACAACTGGTTAATATTATAAATGGGATGATAATGTCCGTACATGGGGTTATAAGTACTAAAAACTGAGTATTTTGGGCCAAAACGGTTGAAACCTCTAAGGATGCTTGTCGCCGGCCCAATCTTAAGCCTCAGAGTTTTGCTGGCAAACTCATTGACAAAATCCTGAGCCAAAATGTCAAAGTTTTCATACTTGGTGGCGAACTACCCACGAATCGTAAGTGGGTTATAACCCCAGTTACAAATGGGATAAGTAGGGTTAATCCACTTATAACTGAGGTGAAACTAACCCACTTACTAAGTGGCATGAGCCACCAATTAGCCAATTATATTGGTAATCAGGTGGCCAACGATGTGATTCTCCGCAAAATTGGCGACTGTTGTTGAGTCTCCCCCCAATTTTCTTGGGTAAATCGGGTGAGATTCCGAAGTTCAATTTGTGTTGGTTATATTCATGTGTTCGTTGTGACCCCAATTGTTCGAATCCATATTTGTTTCTGCTAAATTCACATTTTGTGCAGGTTGAATCACATATTTCGCTGGTGAAATCATATTTGTTGTTGACTAAACCATCTTTTCATGGAAAAACCCAACCGAGACGTGCATAAAAAATGGGCCATTCGTGTCGTGAGGCAAAGATCTTGGAGAAAATGATTTTGTACCAGCAGCTGGGGCGATGGCATTGTCCAGACATTTTGGATGACAAAAAATTCTGGTGTGATTTAACACATAACTATGGAAAATCATCATTTCTAATGAGAAAATCCGGAAAATCCACTATTTCTATGGTGGAAAATCCACCATTTTTAATGGGAAAATCCACTATTTCTATGGTCATTTTTCAATAGCTATTTTGACATAACCAGAGGGTAATTCTTGGTTTGATTTGGTTTGATATGTTTTGGAGTGAGGTGGTTTGATATGGTTTGATATGGGCATATTTGATATACCACACTGAACCATATATCAAACCATATTATGGTTTAATAAACCATGATACACACAATTTAGTGTGGTATACTATGGTGTTTCATGTGTTTTTTCTTAAGTGGCTTGATGCGATTCATGGGACCAATGACAATAATTGGTCGAAATGGTTTGGTGCAAACCGACTTGGTTCAAGTGACTTGATTCATTCCACGAGAGATCTCAAATCAGCGGCTAAGCGGGGTTACCCTCTGGTTATGTCAAAATAGCTATTGAAAATGGCCATTGTTCATGGGAAAATCCAATATAAATGGCAATTTTCAATAGCTATGTTAAATTACCAGAGGGTATTCTTCAAGATGGCGTGGGTTGAAAACAAATCGCTGTTTTGATCCGGTTTGATTCCTCAAACGGTTTGTTGGTCCATTGCTAACCTACGTTTGACCGACTTCCGATCAGAAACCTCTTCTTCCACGTGCCAGCGAATGATACATGTGTGGGTCCATGTTGCATCGCACTGGGAAAATACGGTTATTGCAGCACGCTATTCTCTCTTGGTGGCTGGTGGTGATGATGATGATGATGATTCACATCAATGTAATGTCCTCCCCTGGATGTCATGAATTTTCATCGTTGTTCCATTCAAACTGCACTCTTGGATGTGATGTGGTTTTGAACAAACCCCATTGGATGTGCACCCCAGTTGCTAAGTGGAATTGGATTGTGACTTCAAACCAGTTTCAATTGGAAATTAATTGTTTCATTAAACCTTTATTGTTGCGTGTGTATGGGATGATTGGGATGTGCATCTCAGGTGTTAAGTTGTATATACGTCCATTGTTTTTTTTAATTATGCAGTTTCAACATGGGAAAAAGATAATGGCCATGTGCCATGCCCACTTTATAACAACTTGTTGTCCAATGACTCGCTGAGATGTGCAAAGCAGGTGGCATTTGCAAGATTTTCCAGTTGCAAACGGCTGGAACCCGCTGTCAAACAATGTTCCAAGAACAGTTACAACGATAGCAATATACATGTATTTGTTTTTCCTGCTTAATCAAAAGCCACACAACAGTGGTCAACACATTATTTTGCGTGTTTTTGTTTTGTTACTGTACATGAAAAAATGATATTGCTAGCATGCTGAGTGAGGATGCCATGTGGCATGAAACATCCTCCTGCAGCTGTCTTGGGTACAAGGTGCTGCTCCCCAGTGAAATGTGTGTTGCTTAGTTTCACCCCATCAACTAATATCTGCTGCAACCCCCATCAACCCATAACTTTTGGTTGTGAACTCAAGGGTCAAATCCAACCAATGTATCGAAACTGGGTTATTTACCCATCATAATTCACATCACTCTCAGTGTTTACTGTCTTAATCCCATTTTGTTTGGTTAAATCAGCATTTTTCGTGGTTAAGGAGCTCTCAAAACATTGGGACATTGGGCTGGCCCTGGGTTTTTATCAAGTGATGCGCGTCTCCGAGGAAAGTGCGACTCTTGCGCAATGTGACGGAGGAAGAACTGGAGAAACACCATGTGGACGTGGATTCTCGGTTTCTCCTCGAGGTGATCATGTGGAATCCACCTAGTAATAGATCTACAATGTGGGGCCCTCCAGTGATGTTTGTTGGTTTATAAGCCCCAGTAACTATAGTTATAATACCATAAACCATAGTTGTTGGAGTTATAAACCAACTTAGCTATCTAGGGGGCCTCACATCGTACCATCTGGGGGTGGTTCATAGAGTTATGGCCATGGCCCGAGTTATACCAGTTATGTTTGTACTGTACGAACCCCATTTTGGGAATGTATCATCCCACATAATTAGCCAGTTATGAAGTTATGACTAATAAATGACCTGTACGATCCATGTATGGGGATTTTAGTGGATGTTTTAGTATTATAAGTTTACCATAGTTTACCACAAAACCATGGCAATCAAAACAAATATGCGGGCTTAACTCCAACAAGACTAGTTAAATATGGGTTGTAACTGTTGAGTATGTGAATGAACATGCCCTTGTTTGTTTTTTTTTATCGGTTAATTGTCCATTGGTATCTATTGGGGAGCATTTATTCTACATGGTTGCTGACCAGATGATAATATTACCCTCTGGTAAATTAATATAGCTTTGGAAAAATCACCATTGAAATAGGTAAATCATCTATACATGAGCCGTTTTCCATAGCTATCTTAGTTTACTGGAGGGTATGGGGACATGAATAAAATAACATCATCGACAATTTATTTCATGGAAAAACTGGACGGATGATTGGGAAAATATGTTTTTTTTGGGACAGGGAATACCCAAAACGGACAATAGGACCTAAACATTTAACCCTACAATGTGAGGCCCCGTAGATAGCTAAGTTGGTTTATAACTCCAATAACTATGGTTTATGGCATTTATAACTATAACTACTGGGGCTTATACACCAACATTCACATCACTGGGGGGCCCCACATTGTAGGCTTGGGTTTTGGCCGTAGGCTCCAAGAATGGGGTGTACCACAGAGTTGGCCAGCGATAGATCTACAAGAATAAGGGAGTTGAACTGATTTTCTCAATCCAAAATGTGAATATTTATTTGGTTGAAAACTGGGTCAAAAAGTATAGCCTAGGTACTAACCACAGTTATGGCCATTTGTTATTTATAACGTGTTATTTCAATGGGATTATACAGTCCATAAATGGGGTTATAAGTACTTATAACTGGTAAAAGGCCACAACTGCATAAACTGTCGAATGCAGGCAAGTAAAACAACCTACAAGGTGGGTCCCCCCATCTTCTAAACCGTATCGTTGTGGGAGTTATGTTCGCTAACTTTGCCATCTCAGAATCGGCCCAGCTTGTTTGGTGCCCTAGTGCCATAGATATGAGGCCCCAGGGGCCGAGAACGTGAAGGAAATATCCTCAACCTTTACCCTCTGCTAAAATCAAACGTAGCAAGGCAAAAGTCAGCATTTATAAGTAATTTTTAAATCAAAACATATTAAAACCATACTCATATAGGATTTTCAATTGCCATGTTTGATGACCAGAAGGGTGAAGGCCTAGGCCTAGTGGCCAATAGGCAGCCTTGGGCGATGCCTATGGTGGCCCTCCGATCCCATGGATCTCCCGAGCTACAGACCAATTACCTTGGACAGACTTGGGAGCAAGAGATGTGCCTGAGCCAGGCTCATGGAAACTCTCACCATTCGTCTTGGTAAAATAAGTATATTTGGAACGGTTTTTCCCCACCAAGCGTACCAGCCATAGAACAATTGGATGTGTTCCACCAGTCCACCAGCTCTACCGAGGTATCTCTGCCTCCCTTGGGCCACTTATTTTGGCAGCAGCGCGAGACGCGTCTCATGGCTCGAAATCTGGGCTATAAGACCTCACTGAGCGATGGAAAGCTGACGATTTCCGTTGAATCCAGCACCTCGACATCCGATGTTGAATCCGTTGGAAGGAGATGGTTTGAAAATTGCGAGGACTCCCAACGTTTCTATATATGGTTTGAAATCGGTTTATCATAGTTTTCCAAGAAAGAATCATTGACATTTTGGCAGATACTCATACCATCGATTTTCAGACACACCCACATAAAACTGCCATATATTTAGTAGTGCATCAGAAAGTTAGCAGACATAGCTCACCTAAGTTGTGTATCCCACATAGTTTTGCCCCAAGCAGATTCGCGTTTGTGGTGGCATCCGACAACAAATGGTGAATGCATTGCCTGATATTGCCTGTTTCCTTCAGCAAGGTGGGTAAGTTCCGAAAATTGGGCACCCCATGTACCTCAGAAACGTTGAACAATGATCGATATCATCCCATCTTCCTAATATTTACCCAATATGGGCCTGAAGAAATCCACTAAGCCTAAGCCACAATGTGGGGCCCCCCAGTTCTAAATTGGTTTATAAACCATAGTAACTATAGATATAGTCAAACTTGCAGCTCTTATCTATCTTGGAATCTTGGAGGTCCAAAAAATGTAAGGGATTCCGCAACAAGTCAGTTCAAAAATGGCCTCATTGTTCAACGGGAAGAGTTTGTTGCCAGGTGTACCATGGGTACACTTCCAGCCATCCAGCCTGGCAGTAGAAGATTCAATGTTTGAGACGTGCAGTTGGGAAGGCCAACCACAATGCAGGAATTGTCCATTGCCAGGTCAAATTACTAGATATTTCACCTATTTGTGTATCATCACTTTTGCTAGTGAAGGCATGCGAACACCTGCAGGGTGGGGAAGATGCTTAAGACTTTAAGATACCTAGTTGATAAACATAGTCCAATAATTCCGATGTATGATGATATATATATATATAGCTATAGGCTATAGTTATTGTGAGATATAAAATGAATTAAAACGATATAAGTTGCACAAACTTAGCTACATGGAATCCCATTAAATTTCATTAAGTCACCATTTTTGCTGGTTAAAATATCTTAAAAAAAAGCCTAGCGTAAACGGTATTTTCCCCACGTCGTCATGACGAGGTAAAGACAAGTTTGTCCGCGTTAGTCAGTGCATCAGTCACTGGGCTGCACGGCAACGCGGTGCGGTGCGCTGGGGCCATCGTCGTTCATAGATTTTTTACCGGTGAAGATGTTGATTTAATGACATGAAGTGGGATCGGATGGGATTCTATGATTTTTTTACTGGGATTTAATGGGAATTAATGTGATTTGGATAGCTAAGTTAAAGAACACAACTTGGTTAACTAGGGTTAGTGGGTGATATAACGTAACCCATAGTATTCATGGGTTGTAACTAAACCAAGAAACATAGCTGGGAGGCCCACATTGTAAGAATCATATTCTCATCGTTTCTCATCCATATGCTCCATGCCACCCGCTTACGGAAGGATTTACAAGCTGCCTTACCAAGCTGAGTGAACTCATAGACCTCCATGGACAGGAGGACATTGCGGCAATCAGATCCGTTGGTCGCAGGGAGATGGAAGAACTCCATCCCAAAGGCGACAGAGATCGAACAGCTTCGAAAAATGGCCGAATCCCTGAGTTCTGGCCGAAACTATGACTGCGCGAAATCAGAATGTGAAGGCCCATGCAGTCCTAATCAAAGAACTTAGAGATGGATTCACGGCCATGGTGAAAGCTATCACTTACCAGCACCATGTTGGGGGTAAATGTTAGTGCATATTCCAGCATCATGCTTCGCATCTGGGATAAACATGTCGGTGGTTGATATGAGCAGTGTTCAAGTCGCATTCGGTGGTCTCCCCGGTGGATTATAATTTTTCCCGGGGGGGTTATAGTATATACCCAAGATATTGGTAATCTGGTTTAGGTGGTTTAAGGAACCATGGAATGGATTATGACTTTCCAGAAACAGTTGGAAATGGAATCATCATCCCAACTGATGAACTCATATTTTTCAAGATGGTTAAAACCACCAACCAGTATTGGTAATGATCATCACCAAGTATAGGAATCTGTATCAACCAACCGGTATTGTTCGGGATGACGAACTGCTTCTTTCGGGAAGACCCTGGTCTCAAAGAGTCGGGATGAAAGCAGGGTACTTGGCGGTAAACCGGTACCATCTTCAACTTCATGTGATGATAATAACAACAATAATATCTGCATGGGATGTATTTTTAGCATTGTGTTTGGCGGGACTGGTGACTAATTTGTCTGTTGATCTTAATAGGTGTTCCGTTCTGATTTAATCAGCATGTTAATTGATGATCAGTCAGTTCATTTTGTTGGGGCTGTACCTATTCAGTTGCCAGCACAGATGGGAAATGTCTGTGGACACCCTTCTTGGATGTGCATACCAATTATATAGCAAGCAGTTGATAAACCACGCGAACGCTTGTGTGTTTTCTAAAAATATGGGTTTGTTGGAAAATATGGTAATTACCTCCAAAACCCATTGTTTAAATTTTGTGTATCACCATGTTTATTCTTTTGCAGAAGCAGCCATGTGAAAGGGTAAATCCAATAATTTTGAGACACACCCATTCAATCCCATATCTATATATATATATATAGTTATCAACTTTCAATTTCAATATACATAAATATTTATTTCACCTCATGATATTTCTGGTGATAATATTTGATGATAGCAACTTGGAATGACCGAAACCACGGTAATATCATGCAATATCAACGAAAAACATCACCTCCTGATCTTCCCAGAATCATGGCTTTAAACCAGAGATATAATCCCATATCATATATTACATCATATTGTCTTAAATCTATGAAATTTTGTGGCTGGTGGTCTCAAACTTTTTTTTGTTTTCCATTTCATATATGGGATAATCCTTCCCATTGACTTTCATATTTTTTCAGATGGTTAAAACCACCAACCAGATCCATTATTAACCATCATTAACCATCATTAACCATCATTAAATCACCATTTTACCATGTTTTACCAATCAGCTTAGCTTTTACCATGAGATTCCCATGGATCTTCCCATGGTTTCACAACAGCCAGACATCCCGTTGCGGTGTCGGCAAAGAGGTGATGCAGCGATGGTGAGCTTCAAACTGATGGCCGCCTTGCTCTCCTTAGAGGCCGACAACGTCGACGAAAAAATCGTCGAAATGCTGGGATTCTCTACATATATCGAGTTATGGCGGTGGGATTTAATGGTGATTAATGGGATTTAATACTTCAGGAGGAACAAAGTTTATGCTTCTTGAAAGCTTTACAAAACATCCATTTCGGTCAACCGCGGATCACATTTTCAAGTCCGTTTTGTGTGGCAGGTGTGGGACGGTCAATTATCAC
>Ga0126342_10012134_pt1 | contig 15381 bp, 17 predicted proteins | sample Cyp1metagenome_FD_92528 | JGI IMG/M metagenome (GOLD analysis project Ga0126342, IMG submission 92528) | Coral microbial communities from Lord Howe Island, Old Settlement Bay, Australia - Cyphastrea 1 metagenome | ecosystem: Host-associated > Invertebrates > Cnidaria > Coral ...
AAGGTAGTAGAGAGATTGTAGGTAGTGATGCTTTTGAGAAATGAATGAGATGATGATATAGTTAGTAGTGATGATTTTTGAGAAATGAATGATGAATTGACTGTTATGTTTTTTTAATGAAATGAATGTGGTAAATTTGCTTTTGACTGGTATGATTTTTGAAAAATTGAATGAGGTAATTCTGTTTTTGACTGGTATGATTTTTGAAAAATTGAATGAGGTAATTCTGTCTTTGACTGGTATGTTTTTTGAAAAATTGAATGAGGTAATTCTGTTTTTGACTGGTATGATTTTTGAAAAATTGAATGAGGTAATCATGTTTTTGACTGGTATGATTATTGAAAAATTGAATGAGGTAATTATGTTTTTGACTGGTATGATTTTTGAAAAATTGAATGAGGTAATTATGTTTTGATATTGTTGAGAAAAATGCAGCAACCAACAATGCTAATCAAGGCTTTTTAGACTGTTATGTTTTTTTTTTTATGAATAAATTTTGAGTTGTTATACTGCTATGATATTAGTTTAGAAAACTTCACTCAATCAACTTTTTTTTACATTTTTTCCCCTGGGGTTCCTGGGGTGCGGTGCAACTGCACAGCAAAACTTACCCCATACACATCATGGTGGTGATCAAGTGCACAGAAGAGTGCATTCGTACTGTACCATCTCAGACCTTTTTGTGTTTAGGTAGCTGCCTTATATCTCTATCATTGTTCTATCATCTATAATCTGAAATGCGCAGACTTGTACCAATCAATGGCAATTCTGAAAGGTGAAAGCTGCACCAAACACGTTTCCATTCGTTGAAGGCATCAGGAGGCTCAAGTTTGGCAGACTGAAGTGCTGTGATGGGCTGCCAGTGGCATGCGTGCAGTGCGGAAATGTTGCATCTGCTGCTATCCTCGGTTGTGGTCCAAAAAAGTTGACGATGGCTTTGCGTCTGAAGCTACGGTGCCTTGGAATGACAATATCTTGCGAGTGTTGGACTGGGGTCTGGGGTCAAACAGAGCCGAAAGGTTCGACTTCAGTCTCTGGAAGTTTCCCAAAGTCTTTCTGAGCTCATTGGTGCCAGATGGTGCCAGATGGTGCCAGATGGTGCCAGATGGTGCCAGATGGTGCCAGATGGTGCCAGATGGTGCCAGATGTGCATCTGAGGTGTTTGGCCACGGCCACGACGGTCACGATGAGCTCGACCTGGAGGATCCAACTCCTTCGTTGGAGACCCAGAGCCAGACCTACAGGTGGGAACGAGGAATCCTTGGGACATCTGGAAATGATGAGATACTTTCAATATCTTACACAAAATCTTACACAAAATCTTACACAAAATCTTACACAATATCATACTGTACAAAGCTTTAAATAACATCAAGCTCAACAGAAGGTCGCTTGTTTGAACTACAACCATCGTCAACCATCTCAATATTGCAGATGAACCTTGAGCAAGGAAGAATAGGGCCACTTCGGCACCGAAGGATCCCAAAGGGAAGAACGAGGTTGCTACATATTACTCCCTAGATTCCTATGATTCCTATATATATATAATATTCCCATGATGTCTTGGGTCTCTCGGCCATTTGTCGTCTCCTGTCAGGTGCGAAGTGGTCCTTCCAGAGACTGTGGTGCAGGAAGGCTGCATGGTCCATGGCTTTCACCTGCCACCTTGGGACGATGACGTGAAGAGCTTGAAGCGCGCTTTGGAGTTTCAACCGCAAGCAGCTCCAGTTAGCTTGAGCAAGATGCAAAAAGCAGCACTCCGTGATTGGTGCAGTATGTCGACCTGGCTGGAAAGACAAGGCAGGGAGCCGCAAGATGATGTAATAATATGTAATAAGATCTAATAATATGATATAATATGATATAATATGCACATAATATGCACAGAATTTCATGATTCACGATGCTGTCAAATGCTTGAAAACTTGGAATTCCTTGAATTTGCTCGAAAGTGTTTAGCCTCGTGAAAACTCCTGCCCCACTGTCTTCACTTGAGGCTACGATGGTGTGGAGCTCACCATCTTTGAAGGTATGCCCAAGGCCAGCAAGATTCGTCAGGGCCGCGTGACGGATTGCTCCCTGATGTCAGTTCTCTCTGTGCTGGCTGACTATGATGATCGCTGTGGCCGATCCACGTTACAGACAATTGTTCAAGGTCGTATAACCAAAAGCTCCAGAAACAGGGCGGATGACTATGCATGTCGCTTATTTGTGAATGGCATTTCGAGATGTGTCCTGGTAGATGATTTAGTCCCGGTGGGTAGCAGTGGAAAGCTACTTTGTGCACATTCAGCCTGTCCTCATGAGCTATGGGTGGTGCTAATCGAGAAGGCTGTGGCGAAGATCATGGGGGGCTCCTACGCGATGCGAGGATCCAACCCCAGCACCGATGCATTTCATCTCACAGGATGGATTCCAGAGACATTCCCATTGAAGGATGAAGAAAGTCTTTGTACCTCTCAAGCAGATTGGCTGAGGATTTTCGACACGGCACAGCAAGGCTTTTGGCAAGGGAAGTGTGTTCTTTGTGTTGGGACCACGGAGCTGCCTGATGCAACCAGCAGTCAACTCGCACTTCAAAGTGGATATTCTGAAGGAGTCAGTTCTTCCACAGGCCTTGTGGCAGGCCACGCCTATCCTGTTCTCCAGTGCTGTTCCGAAGATGGCCTGCGCTTGCTCTATTTGAAGAACCCTTGGGGCCATACACGGTGGAAGGGCCGCTATGCTCCAGGAGATTCACTTTGGAAATCAAATTCAGCACTCGCATCAAAGCTGGGATATGACAGTGAGGCCGCAGCTGCTGTGGATGATGGCGCTTTTTGGATTCCATGGGAGGAAGTGCTGCGTTATTTCAGCCATTTCTATATCTCATGGTCACCCTTGGCGCTTGGCTTGAACCAGCTTCAAGCACACGGCTGTTGGAATCCTTGGCCTCATTTTGTTCAGAGCATTTTGCCAGATGACACAGATATTTTGGCTTTCAATCCACAGTTTCACCTGCGGCTCTTGGGACCTTTGCCTTCCGAAGCCATTGGAAACATTGGAATTTGGGTGGTCCTCAGCAGGCACATTCGGAGCCGCACAGATTACAATTCACATTTTATTTCTGTGAGCATCTACAACGGCAAGACAAGGATCTGTTGTCCCAATTCGGTGCTTGAGCAAGGTGTTTTCTCCAATGGAGAGTGTGCCTTGGTAAAGCTGCACAATGATGCTGCCAGCTCCCAAGATTTCACAGTGGTTGTGTCCCAACACGGTGCAAAGCGAGCCTTCAACTATACACTTCAGGCCTGTGCAGATGATGTCAACATAGTAACATAATGTAACATACATATATCTCAAATAAATGTACAAAGGCTTCAGTGCATTTCAGTGCTATATTGCCTGGCAAGGAAATGTCAGGTGCTCCCATGTGGTAGTAAGCTGTTGTAAGTTTGGTGATGGGCCATCTCCATGGATGCCCAGATGTTGATACAACAGATGCACTCTCCACATGGACAGGTCTACACTGCGGGACCAGCGACGCTGCAAGACTTGCCTCCTCTGGTTCCCAGCAGTTACGCCTCAGGCGCTGTACGCGGGGAGTGGACGCAGCGAACTGCTGGGGGCTGCAGCAACAGTGCGCCTGGGAAGCAATATGTAGTATGACTCTGATATGACCATTATGGCCTACGTATCTCTACGTACATAAATCTAAATGACATAGCCTAGCAGGGCAGCAGGGCCTATCATGATCTTATTTGTATTTGATATATTTCTTCGTTTACCATGGTCTTACTCTTTGGCTGCACACACACACAAAAAAAAATCATCTACAGTGACAGTGCAACAGTATCTCTAGAGAGCCAAAGGAGTTTTGCTATGTGCCTCTTGAAGAATGGGTTGCTTCGCTTCGACACTTTAACCTCCGTGGAACCTCCTTAGAACAGCAACTGAGAGCAACTGAGGTATGGTCGTTTTTCCAGAATCCTCAGTGGAGCTTCACGGTGCCACCAGAGGGCTTGCAGGACCGACAGCATCACAGCTGGCACTTTTGTGAGCCGAAAGTGAGACGAAGTGAGCAAGGCATCACCAAAGCTTTTCCATTCCGTTGTTATGTTATATATAATATATATATATATTGTCTGTGGATGCTGATTTGCATCCAATTTCAGTTGAAGCCTCTGATTTGACATGAATCGGCCAATGCCTTTGGAGCAGGAGCTTATTCTGTTCTTGGAATGTCAAGACGTTTCGGTGAATCTCCGCCTGTTTAGCGATGCTGTTGCACGACCAGAAGCTCTCCGTTCAGCCACATCCAGTGGGGCATACCGCAGGGGCTGTTGCATGCTACGCCTGACCGACCTGGAGCCCAATACCTATGTCCTGGTGGTGTCAACTTTTCGCCCCGGGGTGTCTTGGCCTACGAAAATCTTAAGATCTCTGTAGGGAAAGTTCCTATTTTGGAAACCTCTGACTGACTTGACCTTACTTGCTGATCACAGATGCTGATGCTTCAATGCGATCTGAACATGATCCGACAAACATGCCTTGACCTTAATGTATGGACGAACATGCTCGCACAACACTTCAGTACACTGGGTGTGTGAATTTTTCTTTCCACTTCGGAGAAGTATGACAAGGTTGGAGACGTTTAGAGATGCTGAGGTCCGTGGCTCTTATCGTCTTGCCTGGCATGCCTCAAGCAGTGTCACTTTGTCACCACAGCCATATCCCTTCGTAGAAGGTGCTCTGGCACATCCTTTGAAATCTGTGGTGCAAAATGTACACATGGGCTCGATGGTAGAGATGCAACTTCGTTTGGTGGATCAAAGTACATCCACAGGTCAAGCATGTCGCGTCAGTGTCAGATTGCAAGGCACTTACGATGGAGGCCAGGAAGTCCAAAGAGCAGTAGTGCTTTTTGATAACACATAGCTCTACGTAGCTTCAACTTGGAAGTGTTGTCGTAGAACCGCTCTTGACTATCTCAAGGAATCAAGGCAAGGTGTGGGCGATGTGACTTTCATGGGCCTGATGTAGGGTGGTGACTTGTAGGAGTAAGAAGGGAATAGTGCAGGACCGTGCCGGGTTTACAAAGTCAGTCGCGCTGTGCGACTGTTTACGCAATTTTACAAACACTCGCGATGAAGGCGAGATGCCTTACTTGGAGCTGAGCAGCGCACATCCATCGAGACAGGCACCCTACTGTGTTCGTCTAAAGGCCTCAGATGCGGATCAGCCACTTGACGTTGTGAGACATCCAGTTGAAACTTCCTATCACCAAAAAAATGATTGGACAATACACAGGTGGAATGCAAGAGAAGTGAAGATAAAACATCTAAATATTGATGCAAAACATTACATTGAAACTTCAGGCTGATTTAAAGTGCGTGTGAGTGCGTGTTTGCACTAGTGGAAACATGCTGACACAATTCTGGAGCTGAGGTATTTCCAGCTAACAGGCGCTTCAGTCATTCTGTTTGCACAGCTCAAACCCTTGGAGAGCTATGTCCTTCGCACGAAAGTACCACGAAGCAGAGGAGCCAAAAGCGCCAAGCTCTATGTACATTCGGATCGTTTGGTGGTCCTTGATTCCTAGCTGAAATATTTGAATTTTGAGAAAGCACGAGAGCTTTTTTTTGGTTTGGTGCACTTCTTTTCAATGTACTGTGAGAATCTGTGAGACAAAGAAACATTGGGATCTTTGATTCATAATTTGGGTTCATGTCTCACTTGGCCCAGGATAGTTTGATGAGTCCACGTGGGCGAAGGAGGTAACACCTGCAACACCTACACGACTTTGCCATACTTTGCCTCTTAATCAAAATTTCCCGAAGAACCAGGTACACGCAGAAACAGAGGGCAACTTAAAGCACGTGCAATGCACTTGTCATGGTGTCCGTGGTGTCCGTGGTCTGCGAAGGGAGTGAGATGAGGACAGTGCTGCCATCCAGGTACTGCGACAAAGCGCTCCATGAGTCTTTGGATTGCGCACCACGTTCAGGTTTTTGTGCCACTGTCCACAGTGTCCACCCTGGCCTGCAAAGGCAAAGAGTAGAGGAATACTCCTGAGGGCTTGAGGGTAAGATGAAATGTCTGCCACTGGCTGCCACTGGTGCTGATTTCGAGTATTTTCGACTAGACAGGTCACTAAAGGTGACTTCCATGTCTAGTCCAAAAGCAATGTGTGATTTGTTCATGGAATAAAGAGGCGCATGCACAGCTGCATAAGCAAACGCGTGCCAAGTAGATGGAAGCACGCGGTTTTGCGCTCATGGCCACTACCGACAGCTGTCCTGAATTTGTGCTACGCTACATGATGGTCCTGTCCAGGTCATTTTGAGTCAGACATCCATGGCATGCAGAATGCGCAATAGTTTGCAAAAGGGTCTTTGCCGTGCAAGGAAAGCTGCATCCTGCGGCAGAGATGCGGCAGATTGTGGGCCTTGAGAAACCTGCATACCAAACCCACAGAAATGACACAGCAGGCAGAGGCGGACGCAAAATGCCCCGGCTGCGGTCTCCAAGTTGCCGATTTGAGGTTGGGGTCAGTGAAACAGTGGCAAACTGAGCATTGAAACAGCTGTGTTGGACTTGAGTGACTGAAGGGTTTTGGCGATTTCAGCTCACTGATTGTACCCGAAACGGGACCTTTGAAGAAGCCAATCCTTTCCACTTCCTCGGAGTCTCTGAAGTCACAGGCGCCATATGAAGAGATGCTGCCCAGAGAAGCTTCCGGAGAGACTCGCGCCTGCTGAGGACATTGCTTGGTTTATCAAGATGGGAAACGATGGGAAACATACTTATCTTATCATCTTCCGCCTCAGTTCAGTGAATGGAAATGACTGGAATGCTACGGATTGTTTCCAGTTGTAAGGTTTGGTTGCATAGCACAAGATTTAGGACAACATGTTCGGTTTGCCAATTCCCAGGAGCGTCGTGTAGCTCGAAAGGCAGCAAGCGAAGAGGACCATTCGTCCAGCAGATGCCTTAAAGGCATAGCCCTGCAGGTGTCACATCATATATATATATATTAATATATATATATACATAATATATATATATATATAGCCATAGCTGCCATAGCCTATTCAAATAGCCATAGCATGCCGTAACATTGTGGAAGGAATGTTCAGTAAAATGTTCAATTTCAATCTTCATTCGGCAGATCTGGCAGGATTGGATCAGTGAAGAAGAGGCAGCTTGGCCTCCTGAGCAGTCGACAGACGCTTCTGTTATGCTTTTGCTTCACTGGGCATTTCACGAAGATGCAAGAAGTATCAGAATCAGAATTTGTTCCTTTTGATATCTTTTGATATCATTAATGATATCATTTGATATCAGATCATTAATGCTTGGTTCTCACGTGACCCGGTTCGGTTTGCCACACGTGAGAATGTTCTCATTTGCCAAAACTGAGTAAAGCTCTCCAGGTCAAAGAAGCGGCATTGAAATCGTTTTCTCGCGTGGAGGCACCCAGATGCACAACTCTCTGAATAGACTGACCTCTGTGTTTCTGTGTGGGTGATTATCAGCGGATTCCCTGCAGAGAATAAGCGTTTCTCTTCTGAAAGTTTTCCGTTTGTCAAAAGTAAACTCAGAGTGTGCTGTGTTTAAGTGCTTATTTCTGCTCATGTTGTTTTTATGTTCCGAATATTTTGTCGTTTTTTTTCTGATTGTGGGTGTTTTCCAACATTTCGCAGACGGCCCAGCTCCTCGAAATTTCTCCTGTCAGGATCCACTCCTTCGCCGCGTCCTGGAGCTTCGATTTGGTGCTGACCAAGGACAAGATCTTGGAAGATAATGCCTGCGCGAATGATATAGAATAATGATAATATATATATAATATATATATATATATAATATATAATGATGATATATTGTATTAATAATGATGTACTGATATGATATATATTATAATGATATAGAAAATAATGAGAATAACTATTAATGATAGGTTGATATAGATTGTATATAGGACTTGAGAGGCTTCATGAAAGTTTTTGGACTATCATGAACGAAGATAGCACACAACTTGCAGCACCCAAAGCCAATAGATACTCAATAGATCTGTGCAGTCAGTAGGGCCTAGCTTCAGCTTCAAGTTTTGTCTATTTCACACCAAGTCTCTGACCAAATCACAAACCCTGGTCGAACCCGGAAGAAACTGATAGTCTTAGTATGTTTTAGATATGTTCAAACAGGGGTTGAATAGTCCAGAGAATCTCGCCAGTCGCCGCAATGTGATACATCTTGATTTCATGAGCTGGGGCTGGGCATTGCAACGAGCGCATGGCTGCAATTTTGTAATGGCAGGTGCCAACCCCAAACAAGTAAGTGAAATCATTGCATTTTCTGTCTTTGATTTTGGTTTACCACTTCTTCATTGCGTTTGCTGGTGTGAATCTCAGCTCTCTGGAGCCTGAATCGATGGGAACAACCCAATCAGCACAGGAATGTCATGTGCCCTGACCCCATGACAAATCAGACATGGTGATTTTTGCTTGATTTTTACACCAGGACTGGGTGTAATCTGAGGGTGTAATACCAAAAGTTCCTGATACATACGTCAATATTAATATGATGTCAATATGTACAGTATGTGTTTTAGTTCAAATTGTTCAATGTCAGGTCTGTTAGGGCTGGTGTTTTTTTCAAAGGTCCTGCCTTTCAGCACACCGGGCGCAGGCGGCCTCCGCAGAAGCCCTGCAGAGGTGGCTGAAGCCTTGGGCGGCAAATACCGTGGAAAGGCGGAGGTCGGCGGAGATTCGTTTGAACAGTTGGAGGGTTCCAATCCATGGATGTACCCCAAAATCAATCAAAATCATCCATTTATAGATGGATTTTGATGGATTTTCCGATTTTAAACCATCCATTTTTTGGTATCTCCATTTTAAGAAACCTGAGTTGATCACCAAAAGTTGATCGCCAAACAGAACAGACACCAGATGATAACAGATCTGATGGTGGGTGGTTTGTATGGCTGGACCAAAAGAAAAACCAGGAAAAATCGATGCTCCAGGGCTACACTGGCTACCGGTCGAGCTTTTCTTGCATCGTCTCGATTCCAAGCTGCTGGAAAACGGTCCTGCTATATACTATATATACTATATATGTTAATTACATTTACTATGCGATAATTGGCAGTCATACAATACATGGTTCCTTGGCAGGGCCTCAGTTGGTTGTTGGTGGTTGATATTTGTTTGTGACGCGCTTTGTTTGAAAAGGACAAACAGGTTACAGCAGCTGGAGCTGCAGACATATTGAATTTCACATCACCTCAAGCCTGTAAGCCAGAGCCATGGATGAAGCCGTTCAGCGGATTGCAAAAGGACAAGACAACATCAATGAATTTGAGCACAACCATCATGGTCTTGGAGCGTGTGTTGGGAAACATGTCCTGATTCTTGATGATGCAAAGGGGTCTTGATCTATTTTGGGACAATCTCAATCTGCAAACAGGAGGGGGCACCTGGGCCGATGTGGAAGAAGCAGCTGCTGGCGGTTGGCAGAAGTCGCGAGCTTTGTTGTTTGAGTAGTAAGTGTACAAAGGTGGCTGGTCCTTGGATCTTTTGTATCCATGCCGTTTTCTTTTCCTGATGGATTTGAACCCTTCGATACTCTTCCTTACCCTTCCATTTGCATGATACTTGATCTTTTTGGTTGAAATTCGACTACAATGGCATACCATGGCTTCTTTTTGCAAGGCAAGCAATCACTGCTATGCTTCAAGCACTGGCTGACGGCCACGCACAGGCAGCAGACCTTCTATTTTACTGGGGAGTAGCTCCAGATGTGGGCCTGACAAAGGCCGACGCTCCAAAGCCGGGCGAAATGCATATTCTGATCTTGGGATGGGGCGGGTCGACATGCAGCCAGTTGGAGGTAGTTCAGAAATGGTGGCAAGGACGAGGCTTCCCCACTTTCACCACCACGTTTTGCAGCAAGATGATTGAGAAACAGCTCTGTGACATCAAGGAATTTTTGCCTACTGGAGCCGATGTCCTGATCCATGCCTTCTCAAACAATGGCATATATTTGCTGCAGTCTCTCTGTCGAGATCCTGAACGATCATGGCGCTTGGCAGGTGTTATCGTGGACTCAGCACCGGATGTAAATATCAGTCCTACACTCATGAGGCAAGTGGTCAATGGATGCATTCGAGCACTCTGTGCCTCAGCCCATAGGACTGCGTACAGCTGTTCAGTGTTTTTTTTCAGATTTGTCTTTTCATTCAGATTCTAGGCTTAGAGTTAGAATATGTTAGAATGACATAGAAACACGAATGAGGATCTGGGAATCCCCATTGACACTTTACTCCATTCTTCGCTGTGATTTGAGGCCTTTTTAACCGCATCACTATTGAGAAGAAGGCAGAAGCCGTGCTCACGGATTTGAACGTTGTTGGCCCATTGCGCGTTGGTGACTGCATCAGCTTTTCAGCAGAACAACCCCCTGTGGTGAGTGCAGCGAGCGGCGAGCCACGTGGTGTGCTTTTGACCACCAAAGGCTCGGGCGAAGGAATGTCCAACCTGAAGGAATGCCACATGTGCTAGTTTACTAGTTACAGCACATATCTAATTACTCTTAAGATCTCCTAATTTGATCCCTTGGGACGAAAATAGGTGCCCGGCGTACTGCAAATAGTGCTCTGCATGATTGGATGGTAGCAGAGTCTGGTGATGGCTGGTGCATGGTATGGTGTGTTGGCCCCCTCTACGCAGTGCTTGGCATGGACATGCATGGACAATGTCACGCTTATGCATTGTGTGACAACTGATAACGCTCTCACACCGTATCCCTGCACAACCATCACCCGGTATCACATTACAGAGCTCAAGCACTTTCAAGCACTCTCATTTCAGCGTTTTGGCTGTGAAGTCGTAATGTCTTGAAGTTTTCCCAGTATGTGCAGTCAACAAATGCGCCTGCAACAGGCGTGATTTCCAAGCAAGATGAGGAGGCCAGGGTATTTGCAGAGGGGGATATGTTGCGAATTGGATCCCAGTCCAAGAAGAAAACGAGCGAAGAATACCGTTAGGTTACCATATGGCTACCATTGGAGACCCATGTAAGCAAAGGATATGCGAAGGATATGCAAAGGATATGCGAAGGATACACAGTGTGCTCTGCCTTCAGTGCCTTCAGTGCCTTCAGGCGATCTCCGGATTCTTGGATCGACCGCTGCAGGGCAAGGATTTGCATCAGTTGAAGAGTTTTCAAGTCTCAAAGGCAGGATATGGCAGGATGTTCCGACATTTTGGAGCATTTGGAGCTGCCCAACCAATTGTTTGAGTGTGTTTGAGTTATTTGGTGCCCTCTGTCAGAGCCAATAAAGAATATTAAAGAGTAAAGTTAAAAAACCAGTGAGAAGCATGACATGTAAACATGTAAGCTTTGCAAGCAAAATTCCCAAATCCGTGCAACAGTTTAAGTGTCTCATGTTTCGTGCGATGACAGAGGTGGAGATTGAGGAAATCTCAGACTTTCTGGCCAAAGAAGAAGCTCCTTTGCTCTTTCTATATTCTTCCTCTGATACCCTCATCAAGCCCGCTGCAGTGGAGGAGTACATCAAGACCTGCACCCGCAACAAGCTGAGTTTTCAATATGCACCAGCAGTATCCAGCAGTTTGATGCAGTATGTTTATGTTCCATCTTGTCCGTTATTTTACATCTGTTGGGCTATGATCCAACCAATGACTTGTTTTTCGATTCAATATTATTCAATTTGGACTCCCCTAGTCTATGAGGCGAAGGGCAAGCGAGCAGCAAACGCTTCGCGGGATCACAGCACGTGCGTCACTTCCAGAAGCATTTCGAATCTGGGACGCAAAGACACCCAAGCTTTGCACAGATGGAGATGATTGGATGAAAAGGCATAAAAATATAAAAAGGCAGCATGGCCAGGTAGTGAGCTTCAGATACACAATCCACATCACCCATTCGTGCCTAAACCTGGACATGCTCTCCGCTGCTCCCTGACCCACACAACCACGCCCAACCATTAGTGCTCAGGACGAATATGCTGCTGAATTGATTGCTTTCACGGAGCGTTGTAGAGACCGCAGTGATGCTGCGAGTGAAAAAGCGTTGAGCCACTGGTGTTAGGAACAACTAGATTGAGTGATTGAGTAGCAAAAAATTGACAAGTTGGATCCGAGAGTCGAGGACATCTTTAAGCATTTTAAACCTTTTAAACTCCAAATTTGTGCCCTGCAATGCTTCGACTGTATGCTGACAATGCTCGGCCAGACTGCGCTGATGCTGATCCGTCAAGCTTTGCGAAGTATTCCCTTGGTTGCGGACGACCCAAAGGAGACTTGTGGAGTCGTTCCCATCAGTTGCATTCAATTGCAATCGTACTATGTCATGATTGTATATGATTGTCATGTTGTATACCAAATCCTTCACCGTGACTTGTCCGCACCCTTTGTCTACACGCTCAGCTACTGATGATTTGGTGATATTTTGGGCAGGATTTGGTCGTAGTCTACGAGGCTTGTGCGGGCATCGATGCCAATGCTCGCAACAACAGATGGCTGGTGTGTGCTCATGTTTCATTTGGACATTTCCAAGCTTGAAACATCCAGCAACCATATATTATTACTGTATAAATACTGTATATATATATGCATAATACATCATAATACAGATTAATACTGTAATATACAGTATATAATACATATATTACATACCATTACAGCTGTTAACTAGATGTTTGTAGCATAAAGATGCATCAAGTGTGGTTCCAGTTCGCAGAGCTCCATCCTATCTTTCTCAAGGACATTGAGAAAGTGATGGGAGCAGTCAGGAATAGGAGGCATATGGAGGCATCATGTGGCATCAGTGTGGAGGAAGACATTGACCTAGCAGGATGAAGACTTGCTTGCCGTCTCAAAACCACCCTTTTTACGAGTCACTCCAGTGCACAGGCAGGGCTGAAGCAGTGCCATAAAAAAACATGCCATTTGAGATTAATTCTGATTAATTCAATTAAGAAAGAATGGTGTGGTGGACTCCAGGTTCGTTGGTAAGTCGTTGACCAACCAGGCAGGACACCCAACAAGAATGTTGCTTCATGGATGGATTTTGAGACTGACACCAGAGTGCTCTTCAACTCACTTGCAGCGAACCGGCGAAGCGGAAAGAATGGCTCTAGAGACTCTAGTGACTGCTACGATTCGAGTAAATTATGGTTGCAGTGTGACTCATCCGGCATCATGGCAGTTTGGTGGAAAGTGCTGCACATTTTGGTTGGAATCCCAAGGTACTTGGCTACCTCCAAGCAAAGTATGGTGAAGGGTTCAGAACTTGGAAGTGCAGAGGGCCACAAAAACGACAAAGGCCTTTGAAGTTCAACAAAGTTCCGCAACTGCGAAGACAGATGCTGATCTGCTTTCAGTGCTGCCTTGGTTCAATTCTCAACAATTGCACGGCAATGGTCTGAGATATGACTCTGCGATGGTCTTGCACCGTTTGGTTTGGGTTCTCAGAGTACAAAGTGCGGGAAGCTTGAGACAGTTGAAGCTTCAAGCCAGTATGTCATAGTATGTTGATGTCTGTTATATGATGTTTTCTCATGTTTTATCTATTCCTTAGCATTCGATGCTTGCTACAAAAACTACCAAAAACTTGCACTTTAGTGTTGCGCTGTCGCATTTAACATGAGTTCTCGGAACATCCGGCTTGCGCACGATCATTGGCGGCAAAGGACCAAACCACCAGCGGACTGGTCCTATGCGCCAAGAACAAGGACCAGAATGATCCAGTGATTCTTGCACTGGAGTAGCCGGTTGTAGCCGGTCGTAGCCGGTAGTAAAGGTGACAAAGGGCAAATGGCAAAGATATGTCTATCCCCCTAGGAAGGATTCATATAGCTGGCGGCAGATGCAATCTGGGCAAGCAGAGCCAACATCCAGACGGTTGGTGAATGTTGAAAGCGTGCGAGATGCTTTGGAGTAACACTCCAACGCTGGATTTGCCTGCCAGGAGGCTGCTCGAATCTGCGGGGTGAGACGCTCAATTCTCTCCAGCAATGTCCCGCATATCTCTTGCATCAAGATTTTGGGCCGATTTGACTGAGGAACGTTGGCACGATGATGCATGCAAGAAGGACCGAGGAAGCAGCTATGACACAGCCGTCATTACTATGCTGTAGCACCATGCAGATCATGCAGATCATCCAGGAGTATTTGGCCATTGCTTTGCCTCACGGGCCCAGTCGGTTGAACAACATCGGCGATACCTTGGTGGCCAGCCTGCTGACAGCTGAATTTCCACAGCAGCCAATCATCCAATTTTTGGGGATGCTGAGTTGCTGTGATGTTTCATGATGTTTTGTTTTCTGGAGCTCCTGGGGTGTTCGGACTCGCCTGATGACTATGACTGGCTCCGAAAGCTCCCTTGAGCACATTTTTCATTTAGGCTAGCGCCAATGAACAATCAGATCAATCAGACCTTGGGAGACTCTTCACATTCAGAGGGGGTTAAGCCGGTTAAGCATACTTTGAAATCTGAATACTGCAAGTTCAGTGGTCAGTGGCTAAGTCCATTCAGCACAAATGTGCATGGTGTGAAGAACAAGCTAGATGCCCGCATCAAGAATGTGCGACGTGTGCTTTAGTTTCATTCAGATGCGCCCTTACCAGCCCACATGGCGAGTGCTTCGGACAACGGCTCACCATGCTCGGGCATACCATGGCAGACCCATCGGGTCACAGGCACGTGTTCTTTCACTACCATTGCCAACCTCTGCAGTGGCAAAGGATATAGAACTCATGTGGACACAAAGTCAACTATGACAAGTCCTCATATGATAACTACATTGTAATTGATGACAATTGATGATAAGATACAACTTCATAATGTTTTAAAGATCATCATAGACATTTACGCAGTTTCACACATATTTTCACACCAGATTTAATGAATTTCAACTGTCAGGTGGGTCGGTGGCGAAGGTCGGCCTTGGCGTGCACCGTGGCACTCTGGCGGCACCAACGGTGCCCAAGTCGTGCAGCTGGACACGCCGTGGTGACCGAAGTCGAGACCGTGGAGGTAGGGATGGGTAGGGAAGAAGAGTTTCTATGATTTTCTATTCAAAAAATTGAAAACAACTGCATATTAATTATAAATGGGCTAACGCCCTGGTGCCGCCGACCCCCTTTCAGGGGTGGAGGAAGGAAAGCACATGACCCTGACAGGGGTTCTAACCATCAATGGGAGTTGATGGCATTTGGTTGACCACATTGTAGCAATCCCCCAAGAGATACCATAGCGACATCTTAAAATATTGATTGGATTATGATTATGATACATTGTCAGACATTCTCCGTTGTTTGCAGGCTATAATGTTTTGCGACGTAAAAAAATACTTTACTTTGTGTGATCCCCACC
>Ga0126342_10012135_pt1 | contig 15381 bp, 25 predicted proteins | sample Cyp1metagenome_FD_92528 | JGI IMG/M metagenome (GOLD analysis project Ga0126342, IMG submission 92528) | Coral microbial communities from Lord Howe Island, Old Settlement Bay, Australia - Cyphastrea 1 metagenome | ecosystem: Host-associated > Invertebrates > Cnidaria > Coral ...
TACATTATAGTACATTATAGTACATTATAGTACATTATAGTACATTATAGTACATTATAGTACATTATAGTACATTATAGTACATTATAGTACATTATAGTACATTATAGTACATTATAGTACTATACTGACTTGGATAATCTTGGGTATGGTTTGTCTCAATGTTTCTTTCCCCAATAAGTTGAGATTCCTAAGTACAAATGGAATCCTGTGACAGATACCACTGATGCTGCGTGGATCTCAGACTCGGGGCCCAAGAATCAACCAAAAAGCTCAATTCCCAAGCGCCCCAAGTCTCGAGTGCTCAATAGTTTTGATACTTATGACATCTTATGACATCTTATGACTTGTATTGACTTACATTGAATTGTATTATTCACGTATACTACATGTATCTACATGTACAGCACAATACTGTTCAAGAAGCAAAGGAATGATGCCATGATGCCACGAGTCGCAAAACCTTGCTCAGCAGCTTGGACGGCCGAGGAATACGAACTGATCCCGAAAGCCAGAGCCGTCTTTCTTTTAAACCGTTTCTTCGCTTCAAAGTTTTCCCAAACCTGAGGCGACATCGGCGACATGTCTTTTTGAAAAGAGGCAACAATTTTTTCCAGAGTCGCAAGAAACATCCTTTAGCACTGCCAATGTGTTGGTTATCCTCGTTCCTGCCTAAAATGTCTAGAACCTCTGCTTTCACCATTCTAGCCGATACTGGTACAAAGTGAGTGCAGCGCAAAGCCCTGCCAAAATGCTTGCGGTTTGGTGCATTTTGTGTACCTTCAATTTTGACAATCCAGAATCCAGATAAGAAACTTTCGTTTGGAGCAAAAGGACTCACGTGAAATCAGCATCTTCACTGAAGGCTGACTTTTTGCTCTGATAGGGGTTTGTCTGAAAATAGTGTACCCCTACACCCAATGGTTAATGATCATTATCCCTACTAAATGGCTATAATTGGGGGTATACCCCATTTTCAGACATACCCATAGTGTAAACCGCTTGGCTAAATAGCCAAGGGAGCAATGTCTATCACCTCCATGGATGACTTTTGATGGGAGTGTCGACTTGCATCTATCGAGTATCCACGGCATTTTATCATGAGGAGGAGGATCAGATATTTTATGAATTATTTTGATATGTTAAAATCAATTTTATTTTAATCAACATAATCAACTCACCAGGAAGATCAGTTGGTGATATAGTTGGTGTCTAGGCATTTCAGAACGACGTTTCTTCCCTGGGATGATCTGGGCCCTCTGAGACAGAGACCCGCGCTTCGGGTGTCCCCATGGCGGAGCGCCTGCTGAAACGATGCCAGGAGCTGAAGGCTCCATGGTCCCGAAAAAGTTCCATAAAGGGCCTATTGAAAGCCACGAAAATCTAATGGGGAACATTGGGAACATTTAAAAAAAACGACGTTTTCAGAGAAATCCACGACTATCATTGATGATGATCATGATTTCTTACTTCTTTCGAAAGTGGTCACACTTTCGTCCAAGAGAAAATCGGCAGTAACCCTCCGAAATTGGGGGATAGAATCCATGGAAATTTCTGAACAGGGGTTGGTAAATGCCCCCCTGTTTTGGGGATCTTGAACATTACCTGAAAATGGATCTGTTGGACATTCCCTTTTTAGTATTTTTTAACTGGGTGATGTTTAGGACATTTATCAACCCAAACGATTGAAGTCGGAATGGTGACCCGCGGCTCTGTGGAAGGCCTTCTGTTCTGGCTGTGGGGAGCAATGTCCGCAGCTTGTGGTCGCGACCATTTCGGGGTATTTGAAAATGAGGTCATGATACCCCCAAATGGGGAGAATAATGACTCACCAGCGAATTTAGGGGTACCACTCGGTACCCTATTTTCAGACACACCAATTCTTGAATTTCAAGGCGACCAGAAATGTGTCATTGACAACCACGAGGCCAGGGGTTTATGAGCTGCAGTTGTGGACATGTTGTGGACCCCGCTGTCGAGTGGCTCCAGCCAGGTTGAGATAGTGCAAGGGGAGTCTCAGGCAGCAGCTGGCAGTTTGGTCATTCGAACATCTTGGGACTTGTGGCAAGTGCCATGTATATAGATTCGAAAACAGTGGTTGAGCTATGCATTATTCTCTAGCGCTTCATTTTACCCACTGGGAGCAGAGGAATTGGAGTGTTGCTATTGTGTATGTTTGCTGTTTGATGGAGTTATACACCAGACAACCGGGTAGCCGCTTTCCTGTTCAGTTTCTGTTGGTGCTGACCGCAGCTTTCCAATCCTCTAGAATCCTTTTACAGTCTCTCCTTCGTGCTGCCAATTGCCTGGCAGAAGCAGCCCTTGGCGGACCACTGCTGCCATTCCCTTCGAACCAGCAGCATCGGCAGCAAACCAGCCCTGTTGAGCAGTGATGGGAACACTCCACAGCTAACTGCTGAATGCGTTTCACCTCCTATCCGGTCCTATCCCCTTGACAGGTGCATCTAGCAGTGAATCCACCAACAAGCTACTGGGCAGGCGCCAGCAGAGCTTGAAGTGTCTGGCAGCAATTCGTGAATCCAAAAGGATCTGGAAGTTGGCTCTATATACCATATTGAATATATTGATCAACCAATCTCTCAGAACGATTGATTCTGACATTTTTTAATTGATCATTTACATGGTTGTAAAATGTTGTAAACACCATGACTTTTTGGTGAGTCAACCAATCTTGCCTGATACGCTTTGGTAGTTTGACACAGCTATGTAGAAAATGACCAATTCTTCGATTTTAGACGATTTACATTTACCATGGTGTCATTTTCCATGCCTTCGCATGTTCCGAGGAGTCGAACACTGAGTATGGCCGGATCCACTTTGCCGGACTTTGAGTTCGCAGCTTGGGGATGTGGAAATGGGAAGTTCCAGACAAGTGGGCACATCCATTTTGATGGGATTTTCCATTATAAACTATCCATTTGGGGATACCATGATTATGGAAACCCTACTTCTTGCAAGTGTGTACATGACCAGACTTGCCAAAAAACCTTTGAACCACCAGATGTTGATGTGACAAAGGTTTGTTGTGATGACAACGACTTTTCCGCAGCTACTTGTAGGTCGATCGTTGAATCAATCTTCCAGGTTCCCCTTCTGCATTTCTTGCGTGAATTGCAGCCATGTCTGGTAACGGCTACGGTGTCGCTGCAAATGAGGCTCTTCCCTGCAAATGCATCGCGGCCATGAGCGGTGGTGCCCCCTTGACGTTGCACACCATCACCCGCCGGCCAGTAGGAAAGAAGGACGTGCAGATTAGCATCAAATACGCAGGCATTTGCCACTCTGACATCCACCAAGCACGAGAAGAATGGGGCAAGGCCATTTTCCCAATGGTGCCTGGTCACGAGATCGCTGGCGAGGTGGTTGCTGTTGGTGATGAAGTGACCAAGTACAAGGTCGGAGACAAGGTGGGTGTTGGTTGCATGGTGGACAGTTGCCGAAACTGCCCGTCGTGCAAAGCTGGCGATGAGAACTACTGCCAGACTGGTGCAATTATGACCTACAATGGCAAGCACAAGTACCAACATTGCGAGGAGTACAATGATGAAGGCGGCGCACCCACCTATGGCGGATACTCGCAAGGCATTGTGGTGGATCAAAACTATGTTTGCAAGATTCCGGATGGCATGGACCTAGCTGGTGCTGCTCCGTTGCTTTGTGCAGGCATCACTGTGTACTCACCCTTCATGTACTATGGATTGAAGCCAGGCATGAAATTGGCAGTTGCCGGACTGGGTGGTTTGGGTGCGATGGCTGTGTTGATCGGCAAGGCCATGGGTGCTGAAGTGACCGTTCTGTCTCGCTCTCCATCAAAGAGAGATGAGGCACTGAAAGAACTGAAGGCTGACAAGTTTGTGGTAGTCACTGATGAGGCTGATGCAGCGACAGTGAAAAGCTACTTTGACTTCATGATCAACACTATTGCAGCTGACCATGATCTTGCTCCTTACATGGACATGCTCACCTACAATGGCAAGCAAATTCTTGTCGGCGTACCCCCCAATCCTTTGAGCTTCCATGCTTTCCAATTGGCTGTTCCAAGAAAGACGATTGCAGGGTCATTGATTGGAGGCATCAAAGAGACACAGGAGATGTTGGACTTCTGTGCCAAGCACGGTATCACCTGCCCTCATGAGGTGATCCCTGCCGATCCTGAGAAGGTGAACGCAGCCTATGAGCGGGCTGTGAAGTCTGATGTGAAATATCGCTTCGTCATCGACACTGCGACTTTTGCGTGATCTTCCTGGTGATTTGGTACAACTTTGCCAATGAGCCACTTTTTGCGTTGTTTTGCACCCTTGCAGTTGACCGTTTTCCGACACTTGCACAAAGAAGACATGGGCGGGTGTAAAGAGCTGTTTGAGCTTCCAAGGAGCACTGCTCAGCTTGTCTTATCGGTCGAAAACAAAGTGTCACTTCGAAGGACTTTGCTGCATCCTGCTGCAACTTTGTAAGTGAACGCCTTAAAATGGCAGCTTGTGGGACCTGTGGGAATTGGAAATTCCAGACAAGTGGGCACAAGCTGGCATTTTCCATTATAAACCATCCATTTAGGGATACCCCCATTGATGGAAACCCCCACTTCTTGCCCGTTTGTCCAGGTTTGATGCGACAACTTCGGCTTTGGAACGATTGGAACGCTCGGTCTCATTGGGCCTTGACTTGGAGTTTCGCAGAAAGTGACCTGAGGGCGGTGTTTTGCAATTCAAGAAAGACATGTTTGAATGTGTAAATAGATAATAATAGATATATCATACATTATCATACAGTAAGATTAATTATATGTACTATTATATATATTTTGATCACGAAAGTAGAATCCTACCCAGCCGCTAAAGTTGAGAGATGCTGACAAGATCTGACAAGCACATTTCGATGAATTTGGTGCAACCAATTCGCAGATTATCACATCTTAAATGTGGCCTTCTAGTTTTTTGATGCAAGACAAAACAGGAGCTGCTGCTTGCTCGCATCCTGATGCCTGACTGTAAAGGGCAGCACGTGTTGCAACACCTGCAGTGCACTTTATGAGGTACCTATGTACCTCTAACATCCGAAAGTCGAAGCTGTTGGCTCTCCCGGGCCAAGGGTTGAAAGTTAGAGCAACAACGAATGTGGACAGTGACAGCAACAAAACCTTTCGACTTGTTCTGCCAATGGATATATGCAAGCTTACTGGCAAAATGCAACTCTTCCACTTCAGATTCAGCCGCAGAAGGTGCTTTGTCCAAATCTTCATCGATTCAAGAGATCTAAAAAAGCTCTAGAGACTGTCCAAATCAACTTTCACTCTGTTTACTCCATGCAGCTAAAGGCAATAACATATAAACCTGTGGAGCTATTGACCTGACAAGACTTCCGAGCCTTGGCACAACCAAACTTTGAGTAGTTATTTTTTGATGTTTGTGCAGAATGGAAGGACAGGAGGTAGACTCGGAAGACTGGCTATCAGATGAAGCATTGCTTCTTGGCTTTGCACCTGGCATGTGGCTTGTCAGCAGCAGAGAACCTGCAGAAGGAATGGGAAGCGTGGTGGGAAGCAGGGCATACTCAGATGAGCGTGTGGGATCACTCGTGGCTGACTCCACGACTGGTTTGTGGCTTTCGATTCATGCGAATTCCCGCCAAATCTGGAATAGAAGGAGGTATGTTTTTGCCACTGCCAGTGATGGGTGTGGAAAACGAGCGCCTGAGCGGTGAATACACCAACCTGGAACGGAAGGAGAGGGTGCAGGGAAAAACCTGTCAAGTTAGAATCCCAAAGACAGGACACTCAGAACGTATGGGAGGGCTGTGGGTGAAAACCATTGTACTCTTTTATTCCAACCCTGGACCCGATTTCATCCACAGCCCTGGATCGATTTTACTCCCCAGGATGAGCATCTCTTGTGGATCTTTGATGGAACTGGCTTCCAGCATCGCGCGCTTCAGTTCTATCACAGTGGAGGGCCCCCTCCCATGGAGGACGTCTGGTTGCTGACTTTGATCGCTGCAGTACCCACGACCTTGAAAAACAATGTGACTGGTTGGTGGTTTGAAGCGTTTCTATGTGCCATAGTTGGGGATGTTGGGGTGACGGAGACCCGAATGACAAGCATAGTTTTCAGATGGGTTGAAACAATACCAATCAGGTGATGTCTGGTAGTGCATTGATGGAGTTGCAATGCTCTGCGATGGTCCTGTTGTGCAGTTACCTCTTCGCAGAATACATGGTTATGTTGGTGCCACCGGCGGTTTTGCTGAAATATTTTCAGCACACCTGGGAGGTGCACAGTCGAGTTGGGACCGTGGAAACGGTAGATGAGATGATGTCTCACTTCAGTAGCTTCGAGCCCCTGAGCACGGCCATGGAACGGTTCCAAGGAATCCTACATGCTCGTAGCCAAGTGGTTCGTTGTGCCAGCGAACGCTCTCAGCATCTCGAACCCTGTCTGATGTTGCAACAGCTGGGAGGTTCGGTCTTTGGCGGTGTTCCAGTGCAAAGGCCCTTGGTGGATGTGTTGATCGTCAGATGTGGGGAAGATCTTCGTTGGGTGATGGAATGGTTGAAGCGAATTCTGCGAGATGAATGGACCCCAGAGGTGCCTGGTTTACAGGTGCGCTTGGTGATTTACGAGAAATGCCTGGTGCCGGAGGCTGGTTGGAGAATGGATGAGGGCTAAAGAGAGGGGACGCTGTTGAGAAAACAAGAAGGGGGTTCGACAAAAAAAAAACCAGTGGCAAAGACGACCAAGCTTTTTTGCGAATCAGATCTTTCTAATTTCTTCAAGAACATCATATTTTGGGTATTCATGGTATTCTTAACATGAAATAGTCCAATGTTCGTCCTTGTTACACAGGTCACCAGATGTCACCAGCATCAAACAACCCGCAGTGACTAGGGAGCCACCAGGCATCAACTGCGGGAGCTGCGGAGCCAGGTCCGAGTGGTCTTTCTGGGCAGCAATTGCTGGATGATCTGCGCGACATTGAGGTCATTCATCCAGGAGCCATGACATGGGCTGAGTTAAGTTAAGGCGATGGCTGCAATGAAAACCTGGAAACAATCCATGGCTGGTGTGAGGAAGTGTTGTGATCGAGTTGAAGGAGCCAGAAGGATTTGAAAATGTGGCTTATGTGCAGCCACCTCATATATGTATTTTTGGAGCTGTGAAAGCAAAGAAAGCAGATTCTGGATACTGGTCGAAGGTTTCCAGCTCCGATTCGAACATCTGCAAACTCACTGAGCTTTGGTGAATAATTGAGGCACTACTGCATGTCAAAGGCCTGGAGGAATGCCGATTTTGCCCGGACCACAGCTTCTGAGCATACTGCTCTCTTCAGTTGTCCAAGCTTTGTTCTGTTTGATCAGACTTTTAGTTTCTGAGGTCATGTTTCTTCATGGTTCTCCTTTCGACCACACCAATGAAAGGATGTTAGACGACGTGCTGAGGTAGCTCAGGGAGGATGGCTCAGGGCAACGAAAATTTGGATCCACCAAGATCTCTTGGTGGGATTTAGCCACAGAAAACACTGAAGAGTCTCCCAGCATCATCAGTTCAGTCAACAATTACCCTCTAGTGATCAAACATGGCTTGCTGGAAAATCCCCGAGCTATAGTTCGATGATTTCCCATCGAAGCCTCCATTTAGTTCGGGGATTTCCAAATATTTCCCAGCTATCCATGGCCATGATGACACCGGAGGGTAAGCGGTGGGTGTCCCAACCTTTCGCAGCCAGGTCGATGGCTCAGGGGACCTATGGAGTGCCCAGTTGATCCCAGTTGTGGGGCATTGCCTTCCAAACTTCCGATATCTTCCGATGACTTCTATCAATCTCTCCCTATTGAGGGCCCATTTTCGGGACACAGTTTCGTGCCATGGCGTAGAGGTCCCGAACGAAGCTGTGGGGTCAATGATGGGGTGTCCAGGGGCCCTTTGCACAGCCAGGTACCCTTTGTGCATTTGAACATCAACCGCCTGCCACGGATTGCTGTTGAGCCCTGCTTGCAAGTCCTGATCAGGCAGACATGGAAGCCAAATGAGTCCAGATGAACATACGCATATGGGGTGTGCGCAGCGTGTCACACGCTTTGGTCAGCAGCATGTCAGCAGACGACAGATGTTTGAAGTCATGTAAAGCATACATTTTATGGGTCCGCATATTATGTATGTTTGTAACACTTTGTAGCACACACATGCACACACACACACTAGATATCTATGTATGATATGCGTTCGACAAGCCACATCTAACAACAATGTTTGGTGCGAGGCCGGCCCTAAACGCTTGGCATGTTGGGCACTCAATCTCAATGAATCTCAATGACTTTGAGGGACAGCTACTGTAAGGCCAAAATAGGCTGAATGTCAGAATTCCATCAGAACTTAACTGTGGTTCAGACGAAATATGGGAGAGAAAACTGCAATTGCCTGAATTTCATGGAATGATTCGGAACATTTAGGAACAATTATATATATATATATATACTGTCGTGGAATTCCAGGGCTTAAATTAAAGCCATGGTGCTGGATTTTGCCATGTACAGTACGCCTGGGCTTCAAGTCCGATCTAATATCAATGAACTTTTATTAGCCCACTAGCTTGTTTACTACTCTCCCAGATCTTCCTTCTTTTGTCCTGGCTATGACATCCATTGACATCCCTGAGTTTTGACTTCGGATTCGAAATCCAGCACCTTAAACTGACCCCTGGAAGCATGATTGTTTGCCCTCGGCTTTGGCCAGGTCGAAACAGAACTAGCCAAGAAATATGGCAGACTCCACAACATCATCCCCCTGACCAGGGTAGCACAAAAGAAGATAAACCAAGCCACATCAGCGTGACAAGCGTGACTTGAGTACTAGTTTCAAACAGGTTCAACGTTCAAACAGCCGCACTTTCACTAGTTTGGGTGAGTGTGCATTTCTACAAACTGCGAAGCGGTCGCTTGAAGCCACACATGGGTAACCGGAGTGCCAAGCACAGCGGCGAAAGCATCGTCCCGGATCAAGACCCCTTGCTGACCTCGTTTCCTCTGACTCGTCGGATCGTGCACGCGGAGATCACGAGGGACTTCGACATCAAGCCACAGGTCCTGGGGACGGGCTATTCAGGTGCTGTGCATCTCGCAGAGCACAAAGTCACCAGACAACGAGTCGCTGTAAAGCAGTTCAGCAAACATGGTCTCAAACCGCACCGACTGAAGCTGCTGAAAAGTGAAGTGGAAGTATATTTGAGATTGGACCATCCAAATATTTGCAGGCTCCTATATGCCTATGAAAGTAGCCGTGATGTGTGGCTTGTCATGGAGCTTTGTAGCTGCGAGTTGTACAGCCGCTTGTGCAAGAGCAAGGTGCGGGGGTTTGTAAAGATCCATTTTGCATCATTTTGCCGCTTTGCCAGGTTGTATTTTATGTATTTTGCAATCCCCAGTTTGATATCCTGCTTCCCATGGGATACAATATGATACAATACTATTCATAGCCATCCACAATTTTGAAATATGTTGAACATTTTGACTCTTGATTGTTGATGATGTTGGGGAATGGTGTCAACACTGTTTGATAGATAGCATTGCTGCTGGTGCCTTTTTCTCATTCATTTTCGTTGTCGCCGGCACTTTTTTCATCTTTTTTCATTACTTGGGAAACATCAGGAAAAAAACAGTTGCTGAAGTGAGAACTGGAATCTCCCAAAGACAAGAATTTCGAAGATTCTCAAAAATTATTGTATTTCTATATCTCTTGTAGACAAGCAGATTACAGTATACTGATGTATACTGTAACTACCCATTGATTACAAAAGATCAGCTACACGAATGCCCGCTGTTTCAAGATGTTTCTCTCCGAGGTCTACTGTGAGGAGACCGCGGCGGATGTCATGAGGCAGATGCTCCAAGCCATCAACTACTTGCACAGTCACAATATTGTGCACCGGGATCTGAAGTTGGAGAACTGGATGTATGGCACTTCAGATCAGGACACTCTGGTTGCTCGCTTTTGGGGGACCAAAACCACCATGCAAACAGTCTCAGACCCCAGTGATGTATGGAAGGTTACTGTAAATTTCAGGAGATGATAATATAATGATATATAATGTATAATATATATATATATATATATGTATAATATATGTATAATATATGTATAATATATATATATAATTATATATATATATCAGTGATGTATCCTGAAGTGGAAGCCATCAAGGTCAGCCCATTTCCCCCTGGTGATGGCTATTTAACAATGCCATATTGCCATTGCCAGGATCGCTTGAAGCTGATTGACTTCGGCTTCTCTGAGATCATAGCAACGGATGATACCATGCTGCAGATGCCTTGTGGAACTTTGCATTATACCAGTCCAGAGGTCCTGAGCCGCAACTATAGCAGCAAGTGTGATCTCTGGAGACCTGGCTGAGCATTGCTGCGGTGCACGAGATTTCACGGGACATATATTATCATATATTTATGAAGTGTTGATCGTGGAATTGAACTGCTTCTAGTCATCGGGATCATTCGGGATCTGGGATCATTTGGGCTATATATTTTTGTCATGATTGCAGTGCCACTACATACTACTTGTTAGAACTAGAGTCGGGAGTTATGGGGATGAACACGATTCAGGTTTTTGAAAGGTGGGCCATTTTTTTGTTGGCTGTTCCAGCTGTTCCCTTCTCCAACTTGCCCTTTCTATCCTTGGGGGTGTTGCCCTGGCACCTGGATTCCATGGAAAGGAGCATGGGCGTCATCTGCTACATGCTGCTGTTGGGTCGCCCACCCTTCAGGGGCTCCACGAATGCCAAGATTGCACGAGCGATTATGGACGTGGACTTTCAAAAAAATGGCCGTTGGGAGTACCTTTCGCCAGAGGCTCAAGACTTTATCATGAAGCTCCTAGAAAAGGACGTGTCCAAGAGACTATCAGCCGCTGAAGCTTTGGATCACCCCTGGCTCACGTGCCGTTATGGGAATCCATCACCGGAGATTGGCACTGATGTCTTGAAGAGTCTCAGGACCTTTGCCCAGGGCTCCCATTTGAGGCGGGCTGCTTTGATGATTTTGGCCTACAGCTTGACGTCAGCGGAGTTGGAAGGTTTGGAGCAAACGTTTTTGGACTTCGACAATTCTGGACGCGGCACCATCACGCAGGAGCAATTGAAAGATACCATGCAATCTCGCCTCAGAATTACATCGGAAGAGGTGAGCCGGATTTTTCATAGCTTCGACTTTGCCCAGAATGAAGAGATCCAATACACGCCCTTTGTTGCGGCCTTACTGGAAACCCGCGTGGCCCTCCATGAGGACAAGGTCCGCGCAGCCTTTGAAGCATTTGATGTGGATGGCAAGGGCTACATCACGGCTGACTCCCTAGTGCGGGGCTTCAATCGCCGCGTTGCGCGGCAGGTTAAGGGCGCTCAGGGTGAACTGGTGCAACCCAGGGAATTGTCCAAGGAGGAAGCTGAACAATGGATCAAAGAGGTGGACTTCAAAGGACTGACAAAGCCCGACTCCTTTGTTTCTTTGTTTTCTTGGGTGGTAGCTGTTGGATGTTGTTGTACTGCACTCCCAGGCTTCTGTGTTGAGACAAGCCGATGGGATTCTCCTCTCTGATCCTAGAAAGCTAGTTCTCTTTTTCCCGAAGAACATCCAAAAGATTCCAAAAGAGTTGCCGGATGAATTCCCCTTTTCGCTGCAGGAAATGGTGTGGTGAATTACACTTGCTTCGTTGCTGCTCTTATGGGCAAAAGCTTGCGAGGTTTACCCTCCAGTGAAGATCTGGCAGATCAGCCCACTCTGCGCATGTTTGATGACAGTCCAGATGGAGGTCGGCCCAGGGGCTTCACTGAGTCCTTTGCATCCACCACGGCAAGCTGTAGCACCATCTTTCAAAAGGTCCTGACAGATGCTATCCTTGATACAGATTCTGATGGCAGAGAAGGAAATCTGAAGGATAAGGATGGTAAAGAAGGTAGGGAAGGAAGAGTTCGATCTCGATCCTTCACAGGCCCTGCCACGGACTGCGCTGCAAAGGTGCAGATTCGAAGTATGGCTTGCGAAGTGGACGAACGCTATTTTGCATGATGTAGGTGCACGATGACAGTTGGTCAAATTCGCCCAGCTGCAGCTGACTATTGGTCAGCGCTGTGCAGCCGTTTTGAACCGCGTTTCTTGCCAGTCATGGCATGGAACACCTGAAGTGTCAATGGAGAAGACTGCCGTAGGCAGCAGGCTCCAATTTTTGCGCCTTCAGTCCCTTCAGTCCATGCTCATGGTCAGGAATCCTCCTGAAGTAGAGGGTTGCAGCCTAACAGGCAAGGTATGCCAGTTCCTTAAAAAATCACACCTGATGATCTTGATAGTCTTGATGTCCTATCAATCAAACTGTCCAAATCAAGATCCGAGGGGGATCCCAAACATGAAATCCAAAGCTCCTCTTTTAGAGACCCCAGTGCAGAGCGTCGAGTCTGACAGAAATGCTGTCATAAGTCCGGGACCGACAGCCCGGCCGAGGGACGCTGGGAAGAGGTTTCTCACTATCTTTGGACCAACGCCGACAACGGCAATGGCTTTGCTGTGCAGTTGGTACTCAGATGCAGAGCCATGAGCCAAAAAGATGCTGCAACTGAGCTATGCCACAGAGGGGGACCAAAGTATTGGCTTCTGAAGTTATGTCGGGGCTTCGAACATGCTTCAAATTCTAAGGTCAAGGAAGGTCTTCGGGTTTATTTTTTCTCTTTTTTGTTCTTTGCACATATCAAAATGACGGACTTTTTCCTGACCCAGGCTGGGCCTGCTGATTTGCCGCAGGGAAACTTAGCATATTCATCCGATTCATCTCGCGGCACGTTGGTTGCAAAATCATTGCCAAACGATACCAAAGGGATCCAAACGGACTGTGTTTGTGATATTTTGTAATGATTTGTAATGTATATTTTGTATACGCTATACACTTCTATACAGCATTCTCAGCGTAGCATTTTTTTTTCCATCGTGGTCGATTTCTTGGAACATTGGCATCTTGCAAGGTTGGACATGTCAACCTACTGCTGCACGCAGTTTGTCGTGTCCCGTCAACGAATGGAGCGCGTGCCTGATGGCTTTTGGAGTATCTTGGCATTAATCGGGGGACTGGATGAAAAGTCAGCAGGATCAGGCAAGATGTCAGTTTCCCAACTTTTGCTGTCAATATGAGTCAATATCAACATCCGGTTCCATTTCTTTTGTCAAGTTAATTGTCACCATGCTTCATCATTGTTGCTCTTCTTGTAGTTTGGTTGGTAACCATCAGCATCTGAATCATTCTGAATCCCTCAATCCCTCTGCAGATGTGGTCTGGCAATCCTTGCATCATCGCCTGAGTGTCTGCAGCTAAGCAGGAAGCATCACCTGAAACTAGCTGCAAGATGCTGCAAGACAAAATTCGGTATCCAAGCATGAAAGACGTGCCTTAAGTCATGTGCCCCCGTGGCCAGTTGAACGGTACAGCCGTTGACGGTTCGCCTGCAGCTTGCAGGTGCTGTTGACCCCATGGAATGGGGCGTCATTGGACATGGCTGTGGCTGAAAATCGTTGAGCCCCGGTGTAAGACTATAAGACCCATACCAAAACATGATCAATGTTGAATATGTTGTGGGTTGACCCATGTTGTTTTTTGAAGCCAAAGCCTATAGCACGGACATTGCCACAGTGGTAGGCAAAAACCAACTCACCACCGGTTTCAGAGTTCTCCAAATGGATTTTAAAAGGGTCAAAGCAACTCAGATTGAAAAATTCACGATTCACTTCAACAATACTTCAACATTTTCAACTTCACATTGAGATACATGATTAGTATTGATTAGTGAGATCCCCATGATTGTTGGATGATTGTTGGCTACCTATATCCCCATTAATAATCACAGAATCGTCCAAGAGTCCAGGATATATTAGTGCCATAGAATCATCCCTAATCCACTACCACGATCCAGTATTTGGAGCCATGCTTACACATGTTCACTCAAAGAAGCCAATCTTCTCAAACGTCAGACTGGCAGCTCGGAGAGTTTACGAGCAGCGAACAGAAAGGACACACGTGGGTTGCAGTGGGGATTGGGAGATATTTTTAACAAAACATTGGGAGCTTAAAAACCACAAGACTGGGGACCAACTGGGGATGATTTTAAGACATTTCCGTTGCATTTTTGGAGATTAAACATCAACACTGGGGATGTTACAAATGATTTTACTAGCTTTTCCAGGTGACTTTGACCTGGCAGGAATGGACACACTCCGGTGGCTGACTTCGGTTTGTGGGGGGAGGTCTTGGAAAGGGCGTGGCATTGGATCTTCGGTCGGGGCCGGAGTAGTCGCCAATTTTGTCGCAACAGTACGGCGCAGTACACGACCCATTTCATTGTGGATTACTGTAATTTTGGTGTTGCATGCGTCATCTGTCATGATGTTGTACTGTTTGTTTCTGTTCTACGTCAATTCTTAGTTGAAAGCTGTTGAAATCCAGCGCTACAGTAGGTCGTTGTGTTCCAACATTTTTGCCCAAGGCGAAGATCCAGTTTTGCCTTCACGTGAGGCACATGCCCAAAGGATGGGAACGTGAAGAGGGTCTGGAAAGCAACATATGCAGTAGTAGTAGTAGTAGTAGCAGCAGTAGCAGCAGCAGCAGCAGCAGTAGTAGTCGTAGTCGTAGTCGTAGTCGTAGTGGTACAGTAGTGGTAGTGGCAGTGGCAGTGGCAGTGGTAGTGGTGGTGGTGGTGGTAGTAGTAGTCGTCGTCGTCGTCGCCGTCGTAGTTTCAACCAATATGTTTTAGTTGCACACAGTCTTACTGAGTCTTACTGCATGAATCATCCTCGTCATCATCATCATCATCATCATCATCATGATCATGATCATGATCATGTTACATTACCATGCTCTTACGTCCTAAGAACTGGGAGAAGTGGACCAATGATGACAATTTTCCATGCTAAGTTCAACAGCGCACGAGGCAGATGCTCGACTGCCGCTTTTCTTACGGGTCCCGAGGCCCATGCCATGCTTCCGGGGGTGGCCCCGTTTGATACCCAGAGAAATAGGAACAATCTCAGAGTGATGTTTGGAAATGTTAAGAATACATAGAATACCCAAACATCAAAACGGATCAAGCTGGATCAATACGCGAGATTTACCTGTAGCAATTTCCTCTTCATCTTCAACTCAGGCTGTGTTGCCGCGTAAATTCATTCCGCGCAGGGTGCGCACCGACGTGGAAGGTGGACCACGAGGTGGGTCAAGTTGGCAGAGGTGGTCACTACTTGTGAGCAACCACCCACATGAATCAACCAGGGTTTATTAATTCGGTGACACTAGTGATGATTCATGATGATGATGATGATGATGATGA
>Ga0126342_10012136_pt1 | contig 15378 bp, 11 predicted proteins | sample Cyp1metagenome_FD_92528 | JGI IMG/M metagenome (GOLD analysis project Ga0126342, IMG submission 92528) | Coral microbial communities from Lord Howe Island, Old Settlement Bay, Australia - Cyphastrea 1 metagenome | ecosystem: Host-associated > Invertebrates > Cnidaria > Coral ...
CTCTTGTTGGGGAGGAAGCCGGAGCACGAAACCTTGTGTTTTGCCGTGTAAAGTGGCTGCAGCCGGCGATGACAGGTAGCTCGTGTGTGCGGCGGGTGCGGACGGTTCGTTTTGACGTGTGAGTGGTTCTCCCTTGATGTTCTGCAACATGTGGTTGTTCGTAGTTCTATGCGCTTGTTGAATCGCAGGTTGCAAATCGCATTGTAATGGCTGCATGAATCTTGCGTGGGACTTGTGTTGGGGAGGAAACCGGAGCACGAAACCTTGTGTTTTGCCGTGTAAAGTGGCTGCAGCCGGCGATGAAAGGTAGCTTGTGAGGCGTCATCTTGCAGATCGTGGACAAGCCCCTGCTTGGCTGAAGAGAACGCAGGCAGGGCGCGCCGCTCAACCTAAGACGACTTTCGTCTCCTATTCTTTCAGCGAGCTCGACGTCGAAGAGGCTGACACCGCTTCGGCAGCGTTCCTCTCACCTCAGACACCGATTGGGGCACAGCCAAGATTTAGGAATGATTGTTTGTGCGGCTCTACTTGGAGCTTGGAACTAGAAATGGAGCTGGTCCAAAAGAGCCGCGAGCTCCAATTAGAGCCGCCAGCTCCGCTTCCAGCTCCGCTAGCTCCATTTCTAGCTCCATGCTCCCATTTCTAGCTCCAAGCTCCGCCAGTTCCATCTCTACCTCCAAGCTCCAAATAGAGCCGCCAGCTCCGTGGAGCTCCAAATAAATAGAGCCGCCAGCTCCATTTCCAGCCCCACCTCCAGGTAGCGACCTCTCTATTTCTAGCTCCAAGCTCCAAATCCGCCACCTCACCTCCAAATAGCTCCCAGCGCCAAGTAGAGCCTTGGAGCTAGAAATGGAGCTGGCGGCTCCGTTTGCAGCTTGGAGCTAGGAATGGAGCTTGTGGCCCTGTTTCGAATTGGAGCTAGAAATGGAGCCGGCGGTTCTATTTGGAGCTTCGAGCTAGACATGGAGCTGGCGGCTCTACGGAGCTAGAAATGGAGCCGGCGTTTGTTGGGCGCTCGCCGAGGACAGTAGTTGCAGGTTGTCGGAATTCCTGGTGGTCTTTCCATAGCAATGGTGCCACTTTTCTGGGCAATTCTGCTGCGGCGGCAGCAAGCAAGCGCAAGAACCAAAGTGAGCAAAGCAAGGCCGCAGCGGCATGGCTTCCAGCGCGACTAATATATTTAGTGGCTTCAGGCCCTGGTGGGGTATGAAATGGTTGTGCATATGCTCCATTCCAGCGGCCAGTCCCTTGGCGACAAGGAGCTGCGCCTCACTGCCATGTCCTTGGTCCACCTGATTGAAGTAACACATGTAGCGAACAGAAGCATTGCTCCATGACCATCGCGCAGACTCCTGGGTCGTGATAAACATCTTCAAACTTCGCAATGTTTGGGTGGCCGGCCAATGTCTGCAGCGCATGTACCTGTTCAAGCACAGGACACAGGGACCACTTTTTTAGCAAAATTAAGCCAAAGGAGCTACCTTACTGAAAAACTTAACAGGGAACTCCGTTTTTTGGTGGCTAACCTGTTTTGATGAATACACAAAAAAAAGGCTTTCAGATGGCTTTCACTTCTGCGCTTTTCAAGTGCAAGTAAGATGCCTCGGAGAAAATTGTTTTCTCCACCTTGTCAGAAGACGAATTGTCAACATCAAACGTGACAATCTTCACGCAGGTCTGAGGTTGTCCGTCAGACTTCACAGCAAGACCCTGTCCGAAGGTTCCTTTGCCGAGCACTCTGCCCAATCGCAGCTTTTCAGATTCCCGCCGCAACCACAGAGCTTGGATCTAGAAATAAATGGAGCTAGCGGCTCTATTCGGAGCTTGGAACTTCAGTTGGCCTGGTTCAAAACAGTCGGGTTAAGAAACCGCAGTCGGAGTTAAGACGCCCTGTGCCGGAGGACCTTGGCTGGCAAATCGATATCTCAATGATCTATATCTGTGGTCATCCTAAATTTAGATTCTTAGGATGTATGAAATATGTTTGTTTGATGGGAGCAAATTGCCTTTCAAACTGAATCACTATTTGTCCAAGCTAAGGAAGCTGTGTAATATTATCCACTTGACTCGCCTTTCTCAGGTCTACCAAAAGATACCACTGATTGGCCAAGGTGTAAGCCCTTCAGCTTTAATCATGTTGGTGCAATATCCTCCGGTGTCAAACCTGGTCAGCCACGAAATGCCCGAACTAAATGGAGGTGTCTCATCCCCCACCGGGTGCCAACAAAAATGCTGCAATCTGGGGTTCCCCGGCACGTTCGGCTTCCTTCATCCTTCGTGCGCGGGGAGCGTTTTAATGGGGTATATGGTCATCCCATCGGAAGCCACAGATCTCTGCCTGTAACTGACAAACCATGGCAAAATTTTGGGGGAATATACTGTTCATATACTGTTAATAATGGTTAATATATGGTTATTATATGGTTAATGATGGCCAATAATAATCTGGTTAGTGGTAGACCTACCCCTCTGCAAAATGATGGAGGTGTCAAGTCAGTTGGGATGATGAAATTCCATTTTCAATATGATGGGAAAAATCATCCAGTCATGTTCCAGTCACCACCAAGCAGTTTCTTAACGGGCATATGAATCCCCAAGAATTCTACTCGCCATCCCTCGACACGGGCAAAAAAAACTCGCCAAGTTCTGTCCCAATATATGACACAACATGGCGAATCTGTGCTGATCTGTGCTAGAAAAAATGGTTATATCATATATCCCCACTCAAAATGGCAAAGGATTATGAAGTGTTATAAACTGTAGATATACAATTATACAATGAAACATAGGCCTCCGTTGGTTCAAAATCGAAATCTCATATGAGCAAATGCGGTATTTTTTTCCAATGCCAGGTTTCTTCTCACCTTCGGCTTGTTTACTATATAGCTATGGAAAATTGCCTTTGGATTGATGATTTACCTGTATTTACCTACACATAATAATGCTGATTTTCCATCGCAAGCTGCTAGTTTTCCAGACGGTAACCTACAAAGTACCCTCTGGTAATCAAAAGAGTTTGCTATGATATAGATGGCCGGTTTGCTATGGTATATACCTATTGAAAACTGGTTGGTGGTTTTAACCATCTCGCAAAATATGAAAGTCAATGGGAAGGATGACATCCCATATATTATGGAAAATAGTCCTTAAATGTTTGAAACCACCAACCAGGCTATCACATCATAGTTGGTTTACATGATGTCTTATCCGTGATATCTCAAAAAATACTACCATATTACAGTCCATTTGAAAAACATATATATATATATATATATATGGCCGGTTTGCTATGGTATATACCTATTGAAAATGTTGATTACCCTCTGGTGAACTAACATAGCAATGGAAAATCACCATTTTTCATGGGAAAATTCAGTATAAATGGTGATTTTCAATTGCTATGTTAGTTCACCAGAGGGTAAATTACCAGAAGGTCCAAAGTTCCATCAAACTTCCAACATTCCCACGGAGGTCAGGACGCAGCCAGCGCCTTTCCGTGTCGGTCGAGTGGCTGTTGCAGTTGGTCCGCCTGCTTCTTCTGCGTCACTTGGGCCTCACCAACGGTGCTGTCAGGGCTTCTTGAGATGGTTTTCGGTGGTAAGTGGATTTGTTTCCCCTATTCTTGTATATACTTAACATTGGTTAATAGTGATATATAAGGATTTCTTGATAAGGTTTAGATTTGGGAGTAGAAGTAGCTTGGCATGGTAATGTTGGTGTTTTGGTGGTGAAATGGTTAATTATTCTTGAGAAAAGAAGTGAGAAGGTTGGGATTTCTTTGGGCAGTGAGGTTTTTCGATGTGCAAATACAGCCTACTCAACTTGATCCTTTTGTTCGAATGAAATACCCTCTGGTAATGACTAACATAGCTATTGAACATGGTGATTTATAGTGACATTTCCCATTAAACATGGTGATTTTCCATAGTTATGTTAGTTTGCCAGAGGGTATTTGGTGTCAGGATCCGCGTGGAAAAAAACTGATATTGTGATTCTGTCAAGTCTAGTGCCAACATCGGCAATTACAAAGCCCCAGAATAAAATGATCCTCGTGTCCCCATTCAAATTCAGGTGATTCATCCATCAAATGGTCACGTCGTCCAAAAAATGTCCCCATAGCCATTTGGGTGCTACATAAATCTCCTCGATTGAAGGGGTTCCGAAAATTCCTTCAGGACAGGACTTCTGGATGTTCACCTTTCCAGGACAGCAGGTTTTGGACCCATATAAAGCCATATTGAAATGACACCATATTTATTACCCATATTTGGTATTTATATATATATATTATATACGAAGGTTTCTATAACATACCCTCCCAAATCATTCCATTTTTTTGAGGATTTGTTCCATTCTAAACTTTCTAAACCATCCAGCTATTGGGGTACCCTCGGATACCCCGATGGAAACCCCCGCGCCTTGTGCGTGCTGTCCGTGATGTTGCTGATCAAGGAGGCTAGAGAGACGCTCGTCGCCTCGGTTCATGTTGAAAAATGGACATCTCGCTGCGAAGGATGAGTTTTGCCCACAGCATTTTTGGGGTTTCAACCCACGAATATAAGGCTTTAAGCATCAAAACATCATGATTTGACCATCAAGATTGGGGAGTTAAGCATCAATAACGGGGATTTCATCTCTGACATTAGAGGAATTTAGCAGCACAAATGGGGAATTATAACATAAGTTAATAAGCATCGAACATTGGCATTTGACCAACAGTAAATAGAAGCTAAACACATGTTTTGTTTACCAGCTGACTTTGAGGATATTTCAGGTATAACAAACTTGCATAGGTCTTTTGAAGCTGGAATGGCAAGGACTCAAGTGATCATCGCAACCCCAATCTGGAGCTTCTCCCTCATACAGCAAGCTAGGGGCCACCAAGGCTTCCTTTCCGTTTTGAACGCCGACGCATCTGCTGAACATATCTGCTTAAGCCCAAAGTCGGTTTTCTTGGACCGTGGCGGCGTGTCTGTGCTGCCCGCGTGCCATGGCTCAGATCTGGGCGGATTTGGTCGCTTTGGAAATGATCCGCCAAGACCAATTTCAATATCTTGAGGTACCCTCTGGTAAACTAACTATTGAAAATGGTTATTTATAGTTGATTTACCCATTGAAAATGGTGATTTTCCATAGTTATGTTAGTTTACCAGAGGGTATCTGTTCCTGTGCAGAATCATTCCAACTGAACCAGCGCAGAAAAAGTTTCGGAATTTGACAAGTGGTTCCACACAGCCTCCTGGGAAGTACCTCGTCACAATCCCAAGTCATCAATCCAACATGGTTCCTGCATTGGCATTCTCCCTGGCAAGCATCACTTCCAAGAGCCTGGTACCTATGTCAGGTCTTTGTCAGGCCAGTGAATGTCCCGGTCAACAAATGTGGCCTGTGATGGCTCATTACGAATACTTGTGTTGGGATCTGAATGAACAATTTATACCACTGTTGTTGGGTTGGGATTTGTTACATAGTAACATATAGTAACCCCAAGAAGATAGAAAAGAAGTTTACCACTATTTTAGTTGAATTTTACTTTTCCAACTTTTTTGGCAGTTGCTATGGGTATTTCAGGAAACTACCGGGTGGAACCTGGTCAGACTATAGGTATTTCAAGGGATCCTTCCAGTGTCCCCTCCCCAAAAGATGTCACTCGCGGTCACTGTTATCACTGTTACATGCGGGATGCGATCTACACAAACATGGCTTGATAGCCAAGTGATGTTGGTCTGATGTTTGGCCAAGAGCATGGTGTTTTTCTGTGCTCCAACAAGATCTTTATTGGATGAGTCCCAGTTGACATCGGCTGCTTTCCACATGTTTTTTTCTGGATGAAACATCATTCACTCACCTGAAGAATTCAGCACAGGGACAGTTACCTCTACGAAAGTGTATCCATCAGTCAGGTGACGTCGATATTCGTCGAGATTTGTTGTTGTTGATTTGCTGTTGAACCATCTACCCTCTGTTGTTTAGCTATAGGAAACAATGGTTCACCATAGCTATACCTGTAAAACTATAGATGTAAAATCATCGATTATATAGTTGTTGAACTATCTAAATGCTGTCCAAATTAGCTATAGGAAACGGCCCAGTTAGTTCGATGATTCACCTACGTAAAATTTCCATGGTGATTTTCCAGTTCGCACAGTGTTGAATTACCAGAGGGAATATTCCGTGATATTTTTGTTGTTGAATATATATGATGGAAAAAATGAAACATGTATGATTTAATATGTTTACATGGGATATGTCACGATATTTCGAATAATATTCCATAAATCCCATGAATATCCCGTGTATATTCCATGATATGTCAATAAATCCCATGAATAATTTGGGGGGGTTCCACAATAAATGGCTGGTACCCCATAAATCAATGGCTGGATGGTATACCCTCTGGTAAACGTTTACATAACTGATGGGAAAATCACCATGCTATTCATGGGAAAACTCACTATTTCTATGGCCATTTTCAATAGCTATGTTAGTCATTGCCAGAGGGCAAGTTCCATGAATCCATATTGATCACCATAAAATCCCACTAAAAACCCATTAAAATCCCATTAAATCAATCGCTGGATGGTTTATTTCATGGCAACCTCCCATAAAATTATGATCCAAGGTGCTGGACGTGATGCCTGGGATGAGATGCCGATAGCGGCTATCAGTTGGTGCAGAGGACTCCAATTTCTCTATGGTTTAATTATTATACTTATAACGATAGTTAATAGATGTTAATAGGGTTTATAGGTTTATTATACTATATTGTACTTACAATTTACGAAATAACGATAAACCACATTTTGTTAATAGGATACTAGACCTAGACCATAATTTTGTATATGGTTTCTATTATTTTTTATGGTCATGTTTATTTTTGTTGGTTAATAGATGTCAATAGGGTTTATAAACGAACAAACATAACTGGGGCCCACTAACTGTAGATGCTTATGATACGCAAATAACAATAGTTTTCATGGGCTTTATAAACCAACATCTGGGGGCGCCCCACTAACTGTAGGATAATATAACCATCAGTGAAATATAGCAGTACAAAATATATGGTGTGTATATATATATTATGTTTACTTTATATGGGATATATATAATATATATATATATACACATAAGTTTCAATCAACCGAAAACTCTAAAGTGAATGAGGATAGTGATCGACAAGAACAGAATTCATGTAAGCATTTCACTCTATCCGATAAATGATGTTGTTTCCTTGTTAATGGGGGAGACCATTGGCTTTTGCCTTTAAGTTGTTTGTGTGTTTGTTGCGTAGAAAGTTCCTTGATGGGAGTATGGGTCTCTTGAAAATAGGTTACAGTATGCCCAAATATGGCTGGTTAGGTGGTTGACCTACTGGGATGATGAAATTCCCAATATATGGAAAAATCAAAAATGTTCCAAACCACCAACCAGATGGTTATTTTAAAGTACAAAGTAATGATCAGCAGCCATCAACATTTTCGGGTCACCTATTTCCAGAAAACAAAGAAAAAACATGCACAGCCAAAAACAACAGGTGGTCAATGGTTGGTACAGGAAATGGTGTGTATATATATATGTATATAAGTAGGAAAAAACAAAACTTCTGATAGCTTGAAGAATGGCAAAAATGATTTTGTACAAACAATGTTGTGGGATCTATTTCTTAGGGTACACCATTAAACCCCAAAACGCTTTGCATAATGCTTTGCATCACGCTTTGCATCTGTTTTTTTGTTTTCAAACCTGGGAATTCGAGACGGGGTACATAGTTCTATGTCATTGAACGTACAAATTTGCTATCATTAATGTGCTTGGGAAACTCGTAGGGTAGCTCCTTGGCCCTAAAAAAATAACAATACGAAGACAAAAAGCTCCGACCTGCCCCTAACGATATGTTGGTATTTGTTGACCCTCATTTGATAAATGAAGGTTTCCTAAAAAAGTGGTACCCCCAGTTCTCATCCATTTTAGTAGAATTTTCCATTATGAACCATCCAGCTATTGGGGCAGGAAACCTCCAAATTGGCCCATAATCAACTTTAGTCCCATCTTTAACGACTCATATCCACAGATGTTTGACACACAGAGTCTACATGTCAATTTTTCCAAAAGAGTACCAGAACAACATGAATCACCAAAAATGAACATTCAAATCATCAAACATTTCTACTGTAAATGGAAGCTACCCTTTGGCAAACATCGCTGCTTCCAAAACCCACCCCTTTGATGACTTTTCCCAGCTACCAAAACCTCCACTGATGGGTGGCGTTCGCATGAAGAAACCTCCATGTATATATATATATATATGTATGGTTGGTGGTTTGAACCATCTTGAAACATGTGAGTTCATCCATGGGAAGGATGCCATCCCATATATGAAATGGAAACATCATCCATTCATGTTCCAAACCACCATCCAGATATATGTATGTATATATATGTATACATATATATTATATGTATGCATATATCGGATTTCCCGTTTAAAATCCTTGATTTGATAAGTAAATGAACGATTTCGCCAAAGAAAAAAATGGGAAAATTGTCCCCATGGATTTACCCCAGTGGCGCCTCTGGAGGACGGCTCGTGTTCTCTGACCTCATGGAATTCTGCTGTCGCTAGTTCATCATCTCTATTGGACCTATGGATTATGGCAATGGTTTATGGATCTTTATGGATCTTTATGGCTGATTGGATAGTTGTTAAACATGCCTAGAGACAATGTTTTGGGACCTGAAATTTCTGGTTTTCAATCAAGAAAATCATGCGCCAGATCTTCGAGGTGCATCATGGGGCGGATCCAATGCACAAAGGCCACAGTGGTTTGAACCAAGTGCTCCTGGTGGAGCCTTATCATTTAAAGTTTGCTTGGGCTTTCGCAGATGTTCCCAGCTCTACAACTTCGAATTACCCTCTGGTTATGACTAACAGTTTGCCATGGTATAGATGGCCCATTTATAGATGGTTTATCTATCAAAAATGGTGATTTTCCATCGCTATGTTAAATAACCAGAGGGTACATTGTATAAATTGATTATCAGTACAAGTTTGCTATCCCCATCTATATTCCATCCTTGGCATATCATTTAGCCATGTTTCTATGGCTTGCATAGATTGGTTTCCTATACATAAACATCACATCAGTGCCCAACCAAAGATTTCTTTCAGCGATGTTTGACCCCCAAATTCAAAGGTCATTTCAGGAACCTAAATTGGAGGTACCTACCATATATATATAAGGCCTATATAAGGCCTATGTAAGGGGATATACCCTCAAAATATGGCCTGAAAAATGGTACTAACGTACCTCCATTTTAGGATCCTGTAATTCCCATTGACAAATGCAGAAACATACTTTTGGTGGGTGAAGCCACCAAAGATCTTCGATGAACTCAGCACCAACGAGTTCCCAACACGGAGGGTCGCTTCTCATCACTATTCGCTGTGGCCGTAGCGGACCTCGGAAATCGCAAACATGCTGAATAGAATTGTTAAATGGGTATATATAGTAGCCACCAAAAGGATAGAAAAGTCAATCCTCACTATTTAGTGGGATAATTATATTAGTTATATACCTATCTATCTTTTTTGGGGGGATTACTATATTATACATATATATATAATGTATATGACTGATGGCTGATTTTCCGAGAAATCATGGCACCAGGTTCCAGTGAGTTTACCGCTACGAATATAACTTGAAAATTGTAATTTATATAATCCATTTTGAATATAAATGATTAAAATTACTGGGTCTATGAGTTTATTAAATAATAGCTGGCTTGTACGAATATAACTTGACTCACCCACATTCTTCGAAATCCAATAACTTTTGGATCTGGCAAGGGGATGCTATGGGATGGCTTGCAGAACACTCAAAACAAGATTCAAACACAATCCGATGAATCAAGTTGTCGCTTGGGTATGGGTCAACATTGGATACCCCAACAGTTCTAGATGGTTAATTTTTGATATACAACAAATACGAAAACTAGATTCAAATCTACGTGCCCTTGTTGTTTTCGATGGGTTCACAACATCATTGGTGCCCTTTGCCATCGTCCCATAGCGCGCCATCGCAAAAAAGCGATCGATCATTGCAGGGATGAAACCTCCCAATGGTTGATCCATTACCAATCCAGAAAAACATCTACATGGGATCTGGTTGGTGGTATGCCTACCCCTCTGAAAAATATGAGTTAGTCAGTTGGGATCATGAAATTCCATATATTGTGGAACATAATCCAAATGTTCCAAACCACCAACCAGAGATGACCAATGGGATCTTCCATTGCAGGGATATAACTTGATAAATGGCTGAACTTTCAGAAAGTTAGTCTGAAATTCATAGAGTTTAAGCCCGATATTAAGTGGCTATAGGGACAATGATGAGGAACCAGCGAATGGAATGGGGGGATCCCTTTTTTCAGACAACCCCAGCTTTGTTCAGAACACATAAACCTATCAACCATCACCAACCCCAGAGATGAAAGAGGTGATGATCAACCGTCATTCACTTATGAATTGAATGCATATTTTGGAAAAAAATCCGATGGGGATCCAAACTACCCTAAAGATTGGATGTCTTATACATCTTGATGCCATAGGCAGTGTGGTCCACGTTCTTCAAGCGCTCATTCGCTAGGGCCACTTCCATCCGTGGAACCAAAGCATTAGAGGGGCATGGCACAGCCCAGGGGGTTCTGATAACACGGGTGGTGCAAAACTTATTGGCACATTCGGGGCACTCTCGAAAGCAGAGTCGAGCTTCCCGATGCTTTTAGCGTATCCTGTGCCGGCAGCGCTTGCAGTCATTCTCGCATCTTTCCTTCGAGCAGCAAGGATTCCAGTCTGCTGCAACATCTCCTTCACCCAAAAGTCTGGATCTTTGGCTGTGCCACGCTGTGCCGCTGCGACTGGGGACAGTCCCTGAGGTTCAGGACAAGAAGGAGTTTTTGGGGAAGGATACAAGAATGATCAATAACTGGTTGGTGGTTTTAACCATCTTGAAAAATATTAGTCAGTGGGAAGGATTATCCCATATATTATGAAAAAAAAATGTTTGAAACCACCGACCAGATAATGTCAAGTAATTTGACGACAATGTGGTTTTCTGGGTCTTCAATGTTGATTCATGCATATTTATACCAATTTTTGCTGATTGCATTTACATGCATTTCCACTTTGTCTTGGTCCAGAATGGGTTTGTCAAAAATTTGGGTATCTAAAAACCCGGATTTCCCTGGGAAAATATCCAGATGTTTTTCTGATATAATGTGGTAAACCCAATGCCATACACCAACTACCATTTGTGGATGATTGAAATCCAACCCATTCAACCCATGTATGGTAATATTGCAGATTGATGATTCTTGGGTTTACCACATTGAATCTACTTTAAAAGGTCGAATCCGTGTGATGTTATTTTGATTGCGAGCGATTAACCACCAAAGAGTTTTGACCAATAATTGGTGGTTAATTATTATCATGTATGACCCCTTCTCCCAGTTAATTGCCGGTTTAATCACAAATAATAATCAACCACCAATGGCAAGCAATTATATAACTGAGATAATAATGATCAATCACTAATTGGTGGTTAATACTGGTTAATAGAACACTCATCAATACTTGACATAACATTCATCAATAACTAACCAACTAGCTGGGAATATAATCTGGGTATATTATATATACTAATTTAATCTAATTCACTAGCCTGAAAAGTTTGTCTATATTGGGATACTTCCCCGCAATCGAATCATCATGCCAGTGAGGTCGCAGTGAGGTCACTATAATATCTATCACTAATAATCCCTACCATCATCATCATCATCATCATCATCCTCATCCTCATCATCAATAATCCCTACCATCCCATATAATATGTATATATATATAAGTTGGTTTGTAAATTCTAGTAACTATACTTATATATACAATTATACATATATATCCCCTAGTGTCTCAGGGAGGTCCTTATCACTCAACTTTTGATGGTTAATTATCTATTGTTGATTACTGGCCTTAATCATTAATCATTGACCATCAAGAGTGAAAAAGAAACAAAACAACAGATAGGTGCTCTCAAAGAGTTAATGATTATTATCCACTATAATTTTATTATCCCATTCATTATACTTACATCCTATTATCCCATTATACAATATCCCAATACATAAATTTCTCCGTTCGTCAAGTCGAGGGCTTGGTAAATGTCCTAACTTTTCACATCACCCAACTAATTATTGGGGATATACAGTAATATAATCTCCAACAGATACTTGTTTTAGTGATGTTCAGAATCTCCAAAATGGGACATTTACCCTCTGGTAATTTAACATAGCTATTGAAAATGGCCATAGAAATAGTGAGTTTTCCCATTAAAAATGACCATTTTTAATAGCTATGTTAGTTTACCAGAGGCTACCAAGCCCTGAACTCTGCATTGCAGGTGTCTCCCGAAAGTCAGACAAACAGCCGCAGCTGTTGAACAACCGAGTCCCCAAACATCGCCATGACGAAGCTGGTGCGCTTGCCGCCCTGGACTGTCGCGAAGTCGCAACGTTTTATAGTCGTTTAAAAAAAGAAGGTTAACGACCAAAAAAAATGGTGATGAATCGTTGATATAGCTGATGAAAAAAATGTTAGCTAACTTACATAACCAGAGACTTATATAATAATATATATAACTTATAATATATAGCTGATATCTCCGTGTTTTGACCAATATCTTTTCTTTCCGCACAGAGATGCCATTGTGCATGTCGGCGAGAAGACACCCCAGCCGGAAACATTCATGGACCGGGCCATCCCCCATGTTTTGCGAAAAAAACACATCAATCCCCCCAGATGCTCCATGGTGCTGGCATATTTACCTACAGATACCCTAAAAATTGCCCTGTTTTGTAGGTAAATTTTCCATACATGGGAGCATCAATTGATCGTTCTGAAAGGTGTACAAGTCACTAGCTTCAAGCATGCAATGGAGCATCAATCCCCCATAGTTTGCACAAAACCCGTCGGGAAATCTACACTGGTTGGTGGTTGACCTGACCTACCCCTCTGAAAAATGATGGAGTTCGTCAGTTGGGATGATGACATTCCCAACTGAATGGAAAAAAAATCCAAATGTTCCAAACCACCAACCAGTACATGTCTTGCCAAAAAACCGTCGGGTCCAATCCTTGGTGAACTCTGGATGCTGATTTGGGACTTGAAATGGGGTACCCCCAATTTCAACGGATTGTCATCATTTTTCGTGTTTAAATTGCAATTTTGGTGGTGGTATACGGTAAATTTTTAGACACGTCCACATATTCTATCAAGTTGGTTAGATATATCACCATTTTGTCCTCATAGTTGTTGGCAAAATCACAATTTCTCAAGCATTTTGGTTGGTTAAAATCCACAACATCACCACTTCTCAAGCATTTTGGTTGGTTAAAATCCACAACATCACCACTTCTCAAGCATTTTGGTTGGTTAAAATTCACAACATCACCATTTCTCAATAGTTCGAATCCCAATCCCACATGTAGTAATGCGATCTCCCGGCCCCGGCCCCACGACGGCCGCACCTTGTTGGCTTTGGAGGTGGGCCTTGACTCCTGAAAAGTCCCCCGTTCATATGAGGGTTTTTGCTGGGATTTTACGGTGGTTTCATGGGATACAACTACGATACAACCCAGAAACTGGGACTTATGGTGGTTTTTGCTGGGATTCTATGGTGGTTCAAAAATGAGGGTTTCATGTTTTCATGGTGAGACTAGGACTTAGCTTCTGATCAATCAGACAGTTTGCGAACTGGAAAGACTTGCCATTCGATGACTTACCTATGCAGATTGGTGATTTTCACTATATCAAACTACCAAAGGGTATATATATATATATATCCATATTTGTATATATAAATTGGATTATAAAATGTAAATGCAGCATGTGTGAACTATATATATATAATATACAGTATACATATCAGAATCAGCATATGTACTCATTTACATTTACATAATGTAGAATATGTAAAGCGAACCTGACAGGGTGGATAGACCTAAATCATTTCAAATAATTGAACGATATAATTATCCCTCTTCCAATCAGACGTGGCCGCAAAGCTCTTGCTTGTAAGAGGAAGCTCACCTACACATGGTTGCAAATACAGATGTTTCGTTGCTGGTCTTGCTTACTGAAGGGTAAATGATGTAGCAAAGCTGAAGCTGAAAGGGTGACCCTTTTCATCCCTTTTTAGATTATTCCCTTCAAACATCCATCAGTTCCAGTCATAAGTGGTTTTAAAACCATAGTTACCCTCTGGTAATCGTTTACATAGCTATTGAAAATGGCCCATTTATATATAGTTGATTTACCCATTAATAGCATGGTGATTTTCCCATCCGTTTTTGGTATGTTTATCAGAGGGTACTATAGTTGTAGGGGGTTACACTTCAATTACTTCAATTTATGGGCCGTAACATCCCAGGATGGTTCACCATTAAGATGGTTCACCGTTTATACACATCACCATGTTGGTATTGTAATATATACCAACCATTACTGGAAATTGCTGGTTGGTATCATTATAACATATTATAGCTATGGTTTTTTCCTCAAAATCCTCAAATATCCCAGCGATGTTTGGTTCTTTGTCGCCCAGTGACCAACCATTTACCGGCTCTGAATAGCTCATCATCCGAGGGGCCCTCATCGCCTCATCGTTCCCAACTAGATGTATGTTCGAAGGTGCAATCCCATTTTTACTGGTCACAAACCATCCTGTGCGAGTACAATGATCAATCCCAAGGAAGTTTATGCGATGGATTTCAGCAGAATTTGCATGCTGAAACACACCAGTGAAATGCGGCTTACTGGTTGACATAGCTACCAAAAAATATTCATGACCATGGAAACACACCATTGAAATGCTGATTGAAATGTTGATTTACCTAGTAATTTGATGATTTGATGTTGATTTACCATGCTAATCCCATGGAATTACCATGGTAAAAATGCTGATTTTCCAGCGGATTCATCCCCGGCCTCCCTGGACTTGGCGCGCTCCTAACGAAGAAACCACTTGTGGAATGGCCCGCTGATGTGTAAATATGGTTGTTGTGATATAGAGAAAAATATACATCTATCTATCTATCTATCTATCTACTTATCTATCTATATGATGCATATATATATATGATATAATATAAATCATATATATATATATATACACATAGAAAATCATGTAAATCTGGTGTGTGTATATATATGGTTGTTGATCAAAATTCCTTTATCCCGGAACGGCCATTCTTCGCGAATAAAAATTTTACTTTCGCGAAACTTTCGCAAACTCCATGTTTATCTTTCGCGGGGCCCATGTTGGC
>Ga0126342_10012137_pt1 | contig 15377 bp, 11 predicted proteins | sample Cyp1metagenome_FD_92528 | JGI IMG/M metagenome (GOLD analysis project Ga0126342, IMG submission 92528) | Coral microbial communities from Lord Howe Island, Old Settlement Bay, Australia - Cyphastrea 1 metagenome | ecosystem: Host-associated > Invertebrates > Cnidaria > Coral ...
GACCCTTCGCCACAGCAAAACAGCACCTAATTGCGTGCCGAAACCGTGCTCAAACTTACCCACAAAAAGTGCCTATCGTCCCTTCTGAATTCCTAGAAAATATATTTTTTTTTGTCTCCTGCAGCTGTTGTTTGGTGGCTCCAAGCTGCAAGCATCAGGCCTCCAGAACGGACCCTTCGCCACAGCAAAACAGCACCTGATTCCTGACGGACGAACTAGCCGGAGAATCGCACCAAAAAAGTCTCCAACGTCGCTTCTGAAACCCATAGAAAATGATGATTTTGGCTACTTTTGTCTTCTGCTGCTGAAGAGGTGTTGCTCACCTACAAAGACACCAGTTTCTTGCCGCTGCTGCTGCTACTGCTACTGCTACACGCCCCTTCTCCTGCTGGTGTGCTCTAGTGCTGCTGCTGCTGCCTTACTGGCTGCGGGCTGCTGCTGCTACAAGCCCCTTCTCCTGCTGGTCTGCTAGTGCTGCTGCTACAACTCTAGCTGCTGGCTGCCGACTGCTGCTGCTACAACTCTAGTGCTGCTGCTGCTGCTCCTGCTGCTGCCACTACTGCTGCTGCTGCCTTACTGCCGCTGGCTGCTGGCTGCCGGCTGTTGTTTGGTAGCTCCAAGCCACAGCAAAACAGCACCTAATTGCGTGCCGAAATCGTGCTCAAACTTACCCTACTACTGCTGCTGCTGCCTTACTGCCGCTCGCTGCTGGCTGCCGACTGCTGCCTACTGGCTACTATTGCCGCTGGCTGCTGGCGACTGGCTATGTGCTGTTCTACCCTATAGAATAGAAGTGGTACTAGTCCGAAACAAGGGTCAAATGTCTTATTCCCCGGCGCGCTCCCCCTTGCGTCTGCCGGGGTCGGCGGATATATAGCTATATCTATAGTTATAAGTTATAACTATCTATAGTTATCTATATGATTTTCTATCGTTTGGGAGTGTTTGCTGGCCAGGGGTCTGACGTGACGCCCTTGGCTTTTGAACCTTTGTGGCAGTGTCCTGCTTGATCAATCACGTTTGTTTCAACCGGGTGAAACACTTCAAAACAGTTCGAAACAGTTCGAAGAAAGTCCAGGATTCAGTGTTTGATCATGTTTGATCTTGGTGAGTGTTCATTAAATGTCATTGACCGGTTGATTCAAAGCGCTTACCATCTTTCACCTGTTGAAACTTCCTTGTGATATGTGCGCACACGGTCGGGCTGGCTGCGCATGTCTAGTCGCACAGCAAAAGTGCCCCCGTGCGCCCTGTGGGTCATGTCCACATAAGGGGGACGCAAAAGCCTCCAGGTCAAGGGCAGTCCGATTTGCACTTGCAGAGCGCCAAGATGTAAAGCGAATTACAATGCTTTGCTATGCTTTGCTTTGCTTGTTTCACCTGCAGCGTAGTTTATGTAGTTTTCAGAATACCTAAGCATGCATTAGCCACGAAGAATCGCAAAAGCATAGATGATCCGTATCGTATAAAAAACAAACATGTTTGATTTTGATTCACGTGCTTGAGTTGGTTTTCGCTGTCGCAATATAGTGAATGCAAGCCTGTCCTCTTTGTGGCACTGGTCAGGATGCCTGCCCACTCTTAAACGTGTAGTGAGTGGGAGCAGACATGAGCACTTGCGAAGGTCCAGGGAAAGACATTTTGCTACATTGCTACATGCTACATTCATGTCAAGGTCAGAAAGGTCAACGGGACGCATCGTTAAGCCAAGCCATAGACCTCTGGCTTTGGCGATGCCGTTTGCAACCGTCTTCGCAGAGAGTGTTGATTTACTGCCCCACAGAGCAAGTGGGAACATCGCAGTCCACAGTCTTCCTGATCTTCCTGCGCAGGTGTTTAGAATAAAGGCGATTTGGATGGCAAATCTGCAGCCCTTTTGGCTTCCAAGGATTTGGGGGCTATCCGCACATTTGCGGGATTCAAAGAGTCATGCGAAGCGGAGGTGGTGAACTTGAGGCCTGTAAGAGTCTGAAGCTGGACAGAAAATGATCAGAAATGAGCAAAATCTGATCTTTGTGTACAAACAAAACGCGGCATAAACACTGAATTCAAAGCCTTCCTTAGGTGACACTTGGAACATGAAAGAACACTGAACCGATATGTACAGTACAAACGGTACAGCATGGTACAGCGTTGTATAGGAATGTCATGGATGTCTCGTCATTTTTAAAATTGGTTATCCGCAACCTGGATGGAATGGGGTACTTTACTCTGCTCCAGTACCATAATTTAGAAGATTCAGGCCCATACCATATCATTGCACTTTGAAGGGAGCAAAGCTGTGACCTTTGCTCAAGTGCAGTGGTAGGATGAGACGGGTTGCGACATGTTGCGACTATGTTTGTATCAGTAAAAGATGTCAATCGTATCTAGAATGGTTCGCAAAAGTGTTTTGAAGCGGTCCGTCAAATTCCGTAAAACAGTGTCTAAATGTGCTAAACCGTACATATCTTACATATCAAGATAGCAATGAGAAGCGATGACTTTTAACACTCCCACCAGGAGCACATGGCCCTTGCTGGAGAATTTGAAGGTCCTCCGGAGGAGAATCTTCCGTTGCAGTTTGATGTTCGAAGGCCCAAAAGAATTCAAAGAAAAACGTTCAATGAATCTTAATGAAACATAGCGTCCTGGTGCAGAGACTGAAGAGATCCACGAATATCAGAGAATATCTAGTTTTCCAAAAGCAACCAAGTTCAACCACAGAGCTGTACATTCCAGCATATCGAAACAAGAATGTTACATTTTCTCTTTGAGTGCTCCTTTAAAAAATTGTGTTATGAGTCGTATATGGCGCTTACAACAAAGCTAGGAGCCTCATATCACCTTAATTTTGTCACATTTGGAGAACGAATCTCTGGGAAGGACAGGTTTAATTCTGTTTAGTCTTGTAAGATCTTGTAAGAGTCGTGCAGTTTTGTTGTGCCATGCTCCCTGTTGTGCCCATGACGCATTGCAGGACTTGAGCCAGCAGCTGGTTGTCAAGAGCACTTTTCTTGACGTCACGGATGGCCTCAGTGACCTCGTCGAAGAAGAAAGATTGCTAATCAATGTTCATCATATTGCTCATCAATTGCCTAATTGAAAACGAATACAAAAGGGAACAAAATGAAAAAAACGGGAAAAAAAGTTGGCGTACTTTATTACGGGGGGGGTTATTAATCTTTTCCGGGAGTTGGCGTACTTTATTTTTTTTGGGGGGGGTATTAATCCCATGTTGACATTATAGATCCATTTTTCTTCATCCTGAAACGGCGATTCATAGCCGAAATGCGTGCCATTTTTTTTCGAACTCCAGCTTTTTCTTTCGCCGAGATACAGTGACCTACTTTATTCTTGTTCCTGAGAAGAAATGAAAGTGTATGGACCCTGCACCAATAGAAATGGCAGCAGTTGTGGAAACTGCACGCAATGATAACGTAACCCAATTCTTGTTCGCAAACCATGGTGCTTTGTGGGCTAGGGTGTTCCCGAATGTTCCCGAGGCAACTTTACTTTTGCCACTACCCTCGCGTAACTTTTGTAAAATTTTCGCGAAAGTCAGTCTGAACATCTCCAAGTTAAACAGGGATGAATATTGTGTTCACAAGCTTTTGAGCCAAATAATATCTTACTTTAGCAAGCTCAGAAAAAATGATTGCAAGGTGATATTGAAACAGAAGTGGCCATCCTCGTGTACAATCCCTACAAGGACCTTTTGATCAACTCTAATATTATTATATATATATACATATCTAATCATATATATATAATTACAATGTATACATATATATATATATATACATATGTATATACATATATACATATATGCAATTATATGCATACATACTCTGTAGATATAGATTTATTATGAGATATGACATATTGATAGTCTGATAGTGTTCTTCTTTGATACTAAAACACCGGATGTCCAAGTGTTGAGCCAATTGCTTTGCTTTTGCCTTCACTTCTGATGGCGACCCTCATCGCCAAAAACTATGGGAGACCATATAAATCCACAAGCTAGACTCTTCGTGGCATTCTTGAATGACCCGTGCAGGGAAACAATTTGCTAAGTTTCATATAGACAATGTGATAGAATGTGAATGAATGTGATACAGTGTGCATGTTTTTGTTTTTATATGTTTCGTGAGTTTGCCAAGCCACTTAGGTACCATGCAGCGCTTCATGCGGCTCCGGCGTGCGAAGTCGGACTGTACAGTTTTATCCCATGGTCGGTCTTTTGTGCATTATTACCCTGTTGCAGAGCCTTTGCAAGCTTACGATGCTTAGATGCTTACTTGAGCTATGTTTATGTGCATTTCAGACTTTTCATACTGCTTGCATGATCAAAAGTGGGGCAAAGAGCAGGCAAGATGCAGTGTTGGCATCCCAGTTTGGGGTTGTTCCTTTTGCATATCTCTCCCAAATCAAGTGGCTCGTTCTGCTCACACAAAACAGAACATTCCAACGTTGAGGGATATGAAGTATATTGAATTGTAATGAATTATACATAAGAATTGGAAGACAATTCAGCACCAGACACTAAAGACAAGCTTTCGAAGGGAGTTTCCAAACGAACAAATGGAACGCTTTTGATATCGCTCACTGCTCGCAGGATCCGACCCTTGGATGGACTTTCAAGTTAAGCCATCAGGTGGGGCACAGTTGCTGGGGTCGACAAATGTGGGCAATCGTTTCGCACATTTGTATAATAGGTTTAATGAACAAGAGCCTGACTGACCACCGTTTGGAGGCTAGGCAAGTGCAACCGGTGTGTGCAGGATTTGAAGAATGTGCCCTTACATGATTCAGTTGGATTTCTCCATTCCAGAAGGATCTAGATCTTTCAGATACTTAGAGAAGGCACATTTTGTACAAGACAACTTTCGCTGAGAGATACCCTGCCACTGCTGCCAAAAATGGGCGAGACCATCCATCCTGCCCGCAAAACTTGAGCATGTTCAATGAACCTACTTGGAGGAACTAACCGATGAAGCTGAAGAGGATCGAGCAGTAACGTTTCTTGGAGAGTTTCAATGTACTGCCGGCTCCTGATAGCAGTTGGGCAGTGGGGCACGCAGTCATCAGAATTCTTCAAAGTTGCAGATATGGCAAGCTTGGCACATGTGGTGTAGCCACCGATTTACCCTATAATGCCAAGTTTAATAACCCACCCATCCCCAGAAGGTAAGAGTCCTCCCAATTAAAAAACTAAGGCTGGTCATATACAAACAACAACAACCTGCCTGCCAATGGGTCGAGATTTCTCTTTTCAGTGGCAACCTCCTCCCAATAGGGTGAGATGGTGAGATTGGGCATGGGACATCCCTTCAAAATATTATTTTTGTCAACCATTAAAATCATTAAAAGACAATTAAAACATATTAAAAGCATCAACACATACTTATATCCTGACTACTACAAAATTAGGATTTCTGAGCAGGGTGTTGTTTAATCGGGGGGTCGCACATGTTTATATATATTAATTAATAGGGAGGGACCAACCCAAAGTAGTATTGCCAGACATGTTTTTTTTGAATGTGGGTGTTGATTAATTTGGGAATATGAACTTAACATTATTTATTTACTGTATATAAAGATATTATATATATATATTATATGATATACAGGAAGACCAGACACTAAGGTTTGCAATTTACGTTCACATGTTGTTCCTTATTTGGTCATAAATCTTATCACATGTTGCATTGATAGAGGCGAAGGAGTTGTATCTGAAATTTGTTGGTTGGATAAGATGGAGAATATACGTTTGGGGAGGTGTCGAAAAAGGGTCGCGGAGTTCCGCCCGGAGGTCTTGAAACGGTCTGTCAGAACACGCAGGTTCGATGTAGGCATTTTTGGCCAACGTTGGGTTCCAAAATGAAACCAAAAGGCAACTACATTCTTTGAATGTATGCAAATATGCTGGACCCTGAAGCGTATGGGATGTGGATTGCGATTGAGCTTGCATGGTTGAGAGAATAGCTACAGAAGGATATAGCACAAATTAGATATTATACGTGGTGATAGTGTGGATACAAGCACCATTTCCATAGATACTTGGAAGAACAAATCTTTTACCAGCGGCCTAGCTTGATGTCGGGGGCCTTGCTTTTTGCGTGATTGCAAGAAAAAGTAGGCGTGATAAATTTTGAGCCTTTCAGTTTTCATGCTTGCCATGTATGATTACAAGAGAAACTACAACACCGACTGAAGAAAGCGCATCATTGGCTTTGCAGAATTTGCCATGATGTCCCTCAGTGCTAGAGTTTGATAGAGTTTGCTTCCAAAGATTTGAGTTTTCAAGCAACTTCTGAAATTGACCAAGTAATATATAGGTACATCCAGTTTAGACTGGGCCTTCAACTTTAGAATACTTTAGGAACCTTAAAGGAACCTGATCATACAGAGCCTTTAGCGACCTTCAAAATCTCCGACTGCGACCTCGTACAATTCGACGTTATTTTTGCACTTTCACTCGACAGATAGGTAATTCGAAAAGTTAGGCTGGCATCGACTCACTAGTTAAGGACAAGTCATGACAAGTCCTAATGTTCACCAATGTTCACCTTCAAACCGGCAAGGCCACATAAGGATCACAAGGATCATAAGGCCACTTCCCACATCTTCCCACATTTTCCCACCATTTTCCACCATTTCCCATCCACGAGGTTGGCAGCGGCCACAGAGGCCGCGGAATCCGAGGATTCCGAAATTCCGGTGCCCTGGCCTGGCGTGTTGATCGTGCCAAGGATGCTCAAACAGTAGAGAATTTTCAAAACGCAAATCGCAAACCATGTCATTTACAGAAAACCAGTCTCATAGAATTTTCAGAAGTGGGACATTGACATGAACATCTCTGAGTGATATCTCGATGATATCTCATGATCTATATTGATCATTATTGGTCTATGTTTCTTCCAAGATCATTCATATTTGAGTATTTTGAGTTTGATGCGTGTATATGTTTGATTTCATCATGTTTGTTGCCTCTCCCTGCCCCTACAGCTGTCAATCCGTCCAGCATTATTTGCGTTTGTTGCTCAGGAGTTGTGCCAACGCTAAGGTGTATTCAAAATCCGTTCTGACAGAGGTAACAACATATCTTTAGAATCCTATCTTGTAGATATTTTTAGCTTCGATCAATATATTTCAACCCTACTTACAAATGCTCATTCTGTCCATGTGTAGAATCTTGGAGCTTTGAGATGCAGATCAGGAGCCGCAAGGGCGGACGACGGTGTGCTTGCGAAATGTGCCCAATAACTACACCAGGTACTCTTGGCATGCAGATGTCACATTCGCAAACACGGACAGAATGCGGGACATATAGGATTTCTTTGAATATCTTTGAATATTACAGTAATATATACCATACTCTTGCTATCTTGCGCTTTCCTTGGCCAAAAGATGAAACTTGCAGTTGCCTTGCTGATTGTTCCCAACTGGTAGTCTGAGGCAAATTCGCTTTTTCGTTTGAGTTCATTCGCAATTATATGTTTTTCCATTTTTTCCCAATGATCTGAGAATCCAACAATTTTACCTCTTTGTATCATTTTGTATCAAAGGACGGCAAAAGTCTAGCATGCAAGTTTTACATATTGTTCACCTGGAAGATAGCCAAGTCAAATATCACTGCCAGGTAGAAAATGTTAGATAAGGAAATCGGCCCTAAATGTTCAGCACTGTTTCACAACGAAGATGGGACACACTTACTCTATCATATTGATTCATATTAATTATATAAATCAAATTAAATAGTATCATGTTCGCGTTATCATGTCCGGACTTGCGTTAATCTTCCACTTTCAGGCAGATGCTGTTGGAGCTGTTGGAAGAGCAAGGGCTCTCTGGACACTTCGACTTTTTATATTTGCCTTGCGACTTTCACCGACATGCAAATCTGGGCTATGCTTTTGTGAACCTTGTGGATGAAGCGACCAAGCTGCACTGAACAGGTGGCTCAAGCGAGTTTCTGCAGAAACCAGTTGACATATTTGATATATTTGACCAGAGCAACTTCAATCAACTCTAGAGCCAACCACAAGACTCTGGAGATGCTCTTCTACGCTTCCTCATAGATGTAGAATTGTACGCACGGACATGTTAATTATATAGACACATTGACAATGCATTGCAGCCTGTTTGAACCTCACGGGAAAAAAAAATACATATTGAAAACATGCGCAGAGCTGTTTGCACAGATTTGGGTGGGTTGGCAGACTATGGCACATCGATGCAAAGAAGATCAAACAGCAGTTTCTGATAGTTTCTGCTTTTATAAAGGATTGAGAACATTGAGAACTCATACTCGTCATACTCATTTAGCAAGCTAATAATACCTTAACCTTGAGCATCCTTGAAAGTCTGCATGATCAAACCGGATGTTGAGAGCACGAGTTACTCCTAAGCTGTACATACATAGCTGTACCAAGGCCAGCGTCATGCTCTTCTGGAGAATCTTAAATGGCTTCACTGGCTGGGCTTTGCCCACTGCGAAGGTGCTTCCTTGCTTCACTGTGAAGACACAGATCCATCTTGTCCACGGAATTGTTGACACTCACGCTGTTCTGATTTACACATTTGCACTCAAGTACTGTAGATCATTTGATAGTATTGGATCTAAGATGGGTCAAGTATTGGTGAAAGGATTTTAAGCTGCAGTCAGCTGTGCAGTCAGGCTCTTTCCTGTTCATAGCGCCATGGCATTTGTCCAGGTGGGAAAAGTTAGCTTTAGCGGACCTCATCAGGGTCTTCTAGCTCACATTGAGCGCTATCGGAACAGCCCAGTCATGCATAAGAAGCTTGGATTGAAACAAAACGTCGGGAATCGGTGGCAAGGAGGCAGCAAATCTTTGGAAGAAATGCCTTGGTGCATCTTAGACAGATTGAGGGCAAGGGCTTGAAAGAGGTTCTTCTTGAAAACAACGGAGAAGTGCGAACTCATTTCCATCAGCACGTCTGAAATACCATATATATATATATAACCATATATACAATAACCATCAATTACAGTACCTGAGATTGATTACACTGCCACATTACAGTCCGTTGTGCTGCATTTGCCTACAATGCATAGAATGAATTTTTGTTCGTATTGACCACTGAGTTCAGCCCTGCCAAAATTGCTGAGTAGGCCATTCTTTTCTGACGATTCTGACGTGTGACAAGTATCTGAAATGTTGGCTGGTTCCATTTAGGAGCGTACCAGACGAGTACAAGCCCATGATCTTTGCCAGTGGAGAGCCGCAACCTTTCCCTTCAGCCACTCGAAAAATCAAGCGCCCAGCTCCCGCCAAACGCAGATGAGGCAGGATGATATGGCATGAACTAAAATGACAGCACGTTGCAATATGAAATGTGACATGTAGGTTTGAGTTTCTGGGGTGGTTTCTGAGAACTATCCAAGTACCATCAAAGCACCCAATTTCTGAAGCTCATGAACTAAGAACTTGACACACGATGGCTGATCTGAGAACCAGGAGTTCTCAAACAGAGGGCCCATGGGAATAAATCATGTTGCATGGTCTTGACCAGCCGGCTGGGCCCAACTCTAGATGCTGTAATTTTGCCTCGGACATCCAGGACCTACTACTAGATTTACTAGATCCTCCGCAGACAAGTATCTCGACCACAACGCAACAAGGTACACCAAGCTAACATAAAAGATATAAAAGGGAATAGATATTCTCATGTTTATAGTTTTTTTTTCAACATGTTCAATGGTCTTTTTTGACCTTGCTCATTCCGGAGGCGGCTTTTTCTGCAAGACCTATGTACAGCTCGGGGCTGTCTCAGCGTTTGTTCAATTTGGAAGCTAGGTTGCGCGGAGGTGTGGGTGGCAGAATGTGACAAAAGTATGCACAAGAGAGATATGTTACACTACATTTTGTTATATTATATATTAGATCATATTATATTATATCATGTTACATTATATTGTGTTACGTTATATTATCTTATATTATGTCTTATATTACATGTATCATATATTACAATATATATATATATTGACAAAATCTATACATAAAATGATTCCATATGTTTTTCGCCAGGAGCGGGGCCGTGAAGAAATGGTGTTGCTATGTGTGTTACTTGTATCATTGATAAGGCAATCTTCAGGAACAGTTGTCCACTGACACCGTCCCTGCCCCAAAGCGATGGCAGGCCCTGGTGAGTTCCTGTCCGATCCTGTCCTATGAGTCTCGTGTTCTGATCTGTTCTTTATTCATTGTCAACTCAATTTTTTAGAAGCCACTTTTGAATGCTTTTGATCGGATTCAACCAACCCACTTCAATGAGTTTCAATGAAGCAGCTTATCCAAACCATTCCAAACTCAAGAAAATAATATGTACCTAATTATTGCATTGGAACCATTTTGCGGAAACAAACAATTATAGATGTGCAATAAAATTGCAGGTGTGCCTTATCTCCTTTCCAGTAAGTTGTACTTCATATAATCTTTTGAGCCAATCAACCAGATTGTCCAAATCAATGATAGGATTGCAAGCTGAAGGCTGTATCCAAGCAGTAAAAAACGTTCCTGCATAGTTACCATAATATGCTACCCTGACCTCATGCCATCCTGCCATCCTCCCTTACAGATCGAGTATGTCGAGGATTCTGGCCAAAGACTTCAGTGATTACCGTCTCCACAAGGATCTTCCATGAGCCAGCCGGAGCTAAGTGGTTTCGCTGATTTTTTCCACCGCGCAGCTGTTGCCATGTTTAGTGAATTTTGTGGCTTCAAGAACCAACAAGAGTCCAAGCATAGCAGATATCAATGCCTGTCTTACGCAAACTTTTGCAGACGTTGGCAACATGGCATTTTGCGCTGATGATGCACATTTTTGGGTGACGGTGTGGCATGAACATAGTGCCCTCGCCAATGCGCGAACCTTGCCGACTTGCTGTTTCACTTGTTTGAGCCAGCACCCGCCTAGGAGAACTTCACAATTGCAGCAGACAGACCTTGACAACATGGCTTCAAAGATGACTCATGTTGTGCAAGCGCCTGAACGGTAAGGTAGTCATTTAATTAGTGAATATTCATTGCCCTAAGTGATTTTGCCCTAGAGTAGCACGCCAAGAGGTGCTTAGCCAGGTTATGCCAGGTTCCTGTTGGGTGTTTTGCATGAGAAGCGCGTGATGGTGTCCAACCAAAATGGCAGGCGTCAAATTACATCACTATTTTATAGTATGATCATGATTGATCATGCATGATCAACCCCCCGACCGAGCCTTCTGTACTGTATATACAATGGGAAATCGGAGACAAGTCACATCAAATCTCTTTTGAAGCGCGCTTTTTGTGTGCTATGGAAATCAGAAAACAAGTGAAGCAAAGGCATCAATCCCGAATTAGGTGCCTTGAGGATGACAGGGCAGTTTCAGCTAGGATTGCAAGGAATTGGAGGAGGTCAAGCAGAACCAAGACACTATTTCCCGGCAGTGGAAAAGTGAAGCCATGAGGGACCGAAGATGGTTTTAAAGCTTGTTCAAACAATAGATGGAGTTCAAGAGCTACTCCAATCTGGATAGTTAGCATCAGTGAGCGAACAACAAGTTATTGATTGTTGACGAACGGAAGTGGAAATTGGCTGAGGCCAAAGTGTGATAAAGAGATGTCAGCGCGACTTCCCCCAGCTCCTGGCAATTGTAGCGGCTAGATATTTGATTTGAAGGTGACAATCGCTTTTTCATACCTTTTCACTTTCTTGTATAGCAGACAGTCCTCGGCTGCGGAACGTACAGTGTCTGGCCGAGTTCGTCTTGTCGAAGGAATCTGAATATCCACAAAGGAAATGCTTCGATGGAAAAGAGGTGCCTTTTCATGGGCATTTTAGCGGTGTGTTATGTTTGGTCTTGCCGGACTAGTTTATCCAATTTTGGCGAAGAAATGAAGTTCCGAAGAACCAATACCAAAACTAGCACTGCACAGCTTTCTAAAAGCGTTCAATTTCACATCATCCAACTGGTGTACGGCATATGTTTTGACATGCCGACATACCATTTTTGTTACATATTATATTCTATTATGTATAATATATACATATTAATATATTATATATCATAATATATATTAATATATATTAATATATATGTATATTGATATATGCCTAAATATGGAATCGGCATGCAGCCTCCGAGCACTTGCACATCCCCTTGAAGATCTGCGGAGTTTCCCGCACCAAGGCAGAAGGAGCGCTCGCCCAAACTGTTTGTTGCTTAGTGCAGTGCAACCCAAACAAGCTGCAGCTAACCTTCTGCGCCGGAGTGCCAGACATGATTGTTCTTGAGAGGGGAGATCGTGCATATGCATCGTGAATCAGAATAAGAAATCGTTGTGAAGAAAGCTTGAACGAGAAGCTTTGGACTTACAGACAACTTGCACCGGTACATATCTCACCAATTGCATACTGTAGCTTGCCACCTAAATTGGTAACTATCTTGAATTGAACAGCTCAGCTGGAAAGTCGGGGGTGCGAAAGACCGCGGGGTTTTCAGATTTTGTGCTGGGAATTTGAACGTTGTTTCCGCATGTAAGCGCTGTTTACAGTCGTATTTGCACAGAAGGGGGGTCGTTTTACAATGCAAAATGTAGTTCATTTTGCAACGTGCAATGGCTCTAACTTCTTGATTTCCTAATATTTCCTTTTTTGGGGTTTCTTGGTTCCTTTGTCAATAAGCTAGGAAACAAGAAGCCGAAAACTAGGAAATCAAAACGCTAGAGCCATCGCGCGTTAGCACGTTGTACCCGATCCTGTGCGCATTTGGACATGCTGTTCCCATAATGCCCGCCCAGAAAGCTTCAAATTCTTGGGTGCCAAATCATGCCAACCTTTGGGAATCCTTTGAGACTGTGGGTGCCGGCTGATCAATGAACCAATCCAGCATCCAATCATCGAATCATTCGTGCATTCATCGTTTAATCTGAGCTCTAGCACCATTCTTGCGGGCAGCTTCCTGGCTTCCTGTAGCCTAAATGTCTTGAAATTTCTGCCCTGGTCCGAGTATGTCTGAGTACTACAGGAATATCATAGAATATCACCTCTGGGCAATACCAGACAATTCCATTCCAAAGCTCTTCTCGTTTGCGTGGAAAAATATGAAAAAAAAAGTTGCTCAAAACTCAGAGAAGTGTCTTCACAGAGAGGGACAGAAAGAGAGAGAGAGAGAGGTCTCTTGGCGGGTCCGTGAGTATTTGGTGACTTTTTAGCGAAAGGAATCCTGGCTGGTTACGATGCTTCCATGAAACTGGCAGAGATTTCTCAAGGCAGCATAAGATCGTCTATCCGAGTTGACCCCATCGCACTTGAAGAAAAGTCAAAAGTCATGGAGGATACAGAAGGCCCATGAAGGCCCATGTGTTTAGAATCGATACTAAATGATACTAACACTCCCTGCAATGTCTCAGTTTCCCAGGTCGGAACCAACTATGTCGCAGAGCGATCGTCAAAGTTCACCTTTGCAGCGTCTAGTGGCGGGACCTCACAGAGCTCACAGCGGTGAGGATTTCAAACATTTCAGAGATGCTCACAGAATTTCACAGATCACGGTGCCTTAATGCTTGGGGCTTGGATTGGGAGATCGGCGAGAATGGAAAGTCTCCCTTTGGACCTTTTCACCGTACACTTACCTTCATGCTGTGTTGGTGGAGCAAAGTTTCAGCACATTTTGAATTAGCTAATGTGACATTAATATAATGCCATGTTGGTTTCGGTATGTTTCATATGTTTCATTATGTTTCTTTCAGGATTTGCAGCTTCCAGTGATGCTGCAGGTTGATGTTGATGGTGAGCAAGGGCACTCAGAATATCTCAGAATATTCTAATGCTCGAGTTTGAGTGAATAATGTTGCAGACATGTCAAGACTGAAAGGTGAAGCATGTTTTGTTCAGTCCACAAAGTCATATTATGAAGCCCAGCAAGAACAGCATAGAACAGCTCAAGCCACATCGAATGTTGTTGCGTCGCCTCAAGCGCAAGCTGAAAGCATCGGAGAATCAACCAGGAAATCTAGGATAGACCAATTCCAGGGAGGATTTTGCACCAATGAACAACACTTGATGCCGCTGGACACCACTTGGTTCTATCTGTTTTGCTTCTGTGGGTCTGTGGGTGTGGGAATGTTTGCAAGCTGGCCTTGAAGAGAGCAACCGAGAGTCATGAGTGTCGGCTTTCCAAAGTAATCTTGATGAGCACCTGAGCACCATCGAACCAGATTATTCACAGCTTTAAGCTTCTTTCTTGATTTCAACAAGTTTCAACAGTTGATTTCAAATTGCGCGTGTAGTTACTGCAGGTTGTTGCACTGTTCAACCAAGAAAACCAAAGCACGAGGTGATGTGCCATGAGATAAAGGCATGAGTGTCAGGTCTTTTTACCCCGTTGTTTTTCCGAAAACTGGCCCGGGAAGGATGCGGGATCTTCGCAGAAGCCTTCCTCTTGCGGAAACGTCGCAGAACCTGTTCACAATGTAATTTGACGCACAACAAAGCCTGTCGAAATACATTCGAGACTGAGGCAGCAGAAGCACAAACCTGTTTTGTGGACGTTTGCGGACACAACCTTTAATCAAGTGGTTTTGCGCAAGCTGGCGTTGTGTTTGCGGAAGCACCACGCAAGGTTTCACGGCGGAATTGAATAGTGTCAATGTTAGATAAGTAAGAAACATAGAAGAACACAAAGCTCATATGAGTCTAAGGGGTTCACAACTCGTCACTCCATGAAGAAAAACTAACTAGGTGAACTTGGGTTCAGCTGAGGCCCACAACCGAAGTGTCACTGTGAACCAGCGCCCCGTCTTGTTCTCGGTAGATACTAGCATTCGGACCAGTCGCAAGATGCTGATTCATTTTTGACAATCCCTTCGCATTTGCGCAGTTTAGGTTCAGTCATTGCCAGTCTTGAAGTATTTTAGGGCTACCCAAAACATGGCAATGGTTTGGGTTCTGAATTTGGAAGCTATCGATTGTTGAATGGAACCAATGGAATCATCACTTCTTCCCTAGAGCTGTTTGGTTACCAGCAGCTTGCAAGTTTTCACGCCACAATTTGTCAGGTTTGTACAAAATCGCTGGGCCGCGAGGTGCGGTTGTCCAGTCCGGAGTGTGGGAAGTTACGGTTATGGTAACATTTTGTTATATTTTGTTGCGTTCTTGTCGATAACCAATGGATGCAAAGACAATCAAACACACTCGTGTATATCATCATGATTATATATCATATATATATGTGTGTAATATATATATAATATACAATATTTATTATATATATAATATAATATAATATATATAATATAATATTATATATAATATATAATATTATATATATAATATTATATATTATATATAATATTATATTATATATATTATATTATATTATATATATA
>Ga0126342_10012138_pt1 | contig 15377 bp, 11 predicted proteins | sample Cyp1metagenome_FD_92528 | JGI IMG/M metagenome (GOLD analysis project Ga0126342, IMG submission 92528) | Coral microbial communities from Lord Howe Island, Old Settlement Bay, Australia - Cyphastrea 1 metagenome | ecosystem: Host-associated > Invertebrates > Cnidaria > Coral ...
GCACCACCACTTAGACCAGCTACCTCCCGTCCAAGGAAAACAATGCTGCTATTTTGGATCAATATTTACTTGAGCCAAAATTGGCATTGGTTTTACCTTATTTAACCAACCACCAAGGAATGACCATTGTCCACCCAGGCCTGCCAAACACTAGACAGTCATATATATGTATTATTGATTACCAGTGTTGCTCGTTAAGGGTGCAATATAACAAGTGCATACAAGTGCACTATATATATATACATGTATAATAGTGTTGGAATAGTGGTTTCATGCAAAAATAGACCATTAGAGAAACACAACACTACTCCTCTGCCTACCAAACATGCATTGCTTGTTCATTGGTTAGATATATCATTTTTGGGACTGTACTATATATATATATATATCTATACGGAAGTGACTTTTACAATAGATGCTATTCTGAGCATGCAACTGGCTGGTGTTGAATATAGTTGAATTATATAATTGGATCACTGTTTGAACTATCCAACAAAACATGGGAGTACATAACCAACATACCAACTATAATTCATGCGTTTTATATTCCATATATATTTTGTAATGTTTACAGGCCTTTCCTTGTTGAAAACAATGCCTTGCCTGCGGATACAGATCCTATTTCAACCAAACTCCCATGTACGTATCACACACGTATTGTACACCCCAGGATAAACTAATATGAATGTGGGAAACCAATGGTTTCCCTAGGAACATGATCTGCAAATGATTGGTTTTCCACATCTAAACGTTTCAACGGAGGGTACTATTTAGAGATATAAATGACGTAAACAACTAAAGACAGGTCGTCCAAGCTATAACCAACAATCAATAGCGGAACTAAGGTCAACATTTGGAGTACCAACTGTACAACCAACTACCCTCTGGTAAACATACAAAAAGCTATTGAAAATGGCCATAGAAATAGTTGATTTACCCATCTATAAAACGGTGATTTTCCATAGTTATAGTTTAGAGGGTATATAACTTACAAAATAGTCAAACATAGAGCTAATGACAAGTTATACATTGTATGCTGGAAACAATATCGAACTAAATCAGGGATTTTCCGGGAAGTCATGTTTGATTACCGGAGGGTATGGGAATTTCATGGGCCCGTGCCGTTCTGGGCGCCTGGTTCACGATCTGCACCTGGGCGCCGTAGTTGTGCCAGTATAAGGTGGTGCCCCTGTTAGGGAAACCATGGGAAACCATAGGAAGATGTGAATTTAACCAAGAAAAATGTGGATTTCATGGGATTTGTGATAACTAATTAATATACACCATAAGTTCATGGGGCTATAAACCAAATTATAACTGGGCCGGCACCACTTGCTGATCAGGGTCATCTAATGGGAATCATAGAACTAGCAATGTCTAACAGTTCGCTTTTGGAAATTGCCATAGAAAGTTCGTTGATTTTCCCAGCTATAGAATGGGTGGATTTTCCATAGTTGTTTGTATGTTTACCAGTGGGTAGCTGATGGAAGCTAGTCCATTTCTAGATGATGTACCATGATGTACCCAGTAAAACCATTCACGTATGTAGAAACTCGCATTCAAACAATGCGTTTCTGTCATTTGGGGTGGGGATGGGGTGGGGTGGGGCAATAACGTTCATGTCAACTTGAACAGGAATGGAACTTTGATCTGTGCACTGGGGTGGGGATGGGGTGGGGCGGGGTGGGGTGGGGTAATAACGTTAATAACGTTCATGTCAACTTCTCTTGCACTTGCATACACTATGGGGATCTGCTCTTGCACTTGCACACACATGATGAATGTTGTAAACATATGGAAAAAACGCAGGAAACATGACCATGTAAATGGCTACGGAATATGCACATAAGCCACACATTTCCAAAATGCAAATCATGGATATATGATCCAACTGTTGACCTGGGGGGATCCAATCCACTCAATGTAGAGGAATAACCACGGCGCAAAATGGGTTTGTCCAAGGTTAACGGGGATAATGGGATGATTGGGGAATCAAACCAACCCTTTTATGGAGATACAATATGATACAATGAGATATATAACGAACATGTGGGGAGTCACCCTCAAGACAGCGATTTCAATTGGAAAAAGGTGTTCAGCCAACAGATCTATTTGTATCCTATTTTCAAACAAGACCTCATTATGAGATGATACCGTGCCCACTTTGGATCAGAAACACATGGGTGTTTGATGAGATCAAACTATTACATACCATATTTGATAAGGAACTTAAGGACGCGTTTTTTTCTCCAAAAAACACGATTCATATTCTCAATGCCCTTGAAATTCCCAAACAAAAACCATCCCCATTGACCATGAATAGTTTGGATGTCATCTCCAATAGGAGCTTGAAGGCATGTGCTCATATAATCACCATTTCTCCTATATACAATAATGTTGATCTTGGGTATCATGTCCGGGCCCATGTGAAAAAAAACCAAACCTAGGATTTATTACGTTATACAGTTATACAATCTCTATAATGTTTCCTATTCTCTTTCAATATTCCCATAGATACTCCACAGAGATTTCCACAGATATTCCCAGTTCCGTGGCTCCGAACGGCAGAATGCAAGGCCAAGATCTGCATGGTGAGCAGGGGCTTAGAGGAACATAACGTGGCGAAACCTGAGCCGAGTTAATGGGTGTTTAACCACTGATATTGGGAATATACAGTGTGTGTATACATGTATGCATGTATGTATATATATATATATATATAATACAAGTATATTTATATATGGACACATCATACGCACATATTTATATAAATATATATACATACATGGATTCAACCAATATCAATGGATTGGTTTATGGGAAAATCTTCACTGAAAGCTCAAAACCATGGTAGTTTTCTCCACTTTTTTTTTTAAGGGTTCCCGTTTTTTTGATGTTCCTTCATCCAATTGGTGGACAATAAGTGTTGGAGTTGTGGTAGATTTATTTATCGATCTAGACAATGGGGTGAATTAACCAAAAAACATAACTGCGCGGCAGCACATTGTAGGTACATACATAGTGTGTGTATATATGTATATTATATATGGAAATAGAACCTACCACAAAAATTGTCGGTTTGCTCATTTACACGGATGTCATTATATAACCACTAATTTGTTCCGTTCTTGCACAGTTATAATGCGTTGAATATGGCAACACATAATATATATATATACTAGGTAAATTACAGTGTTGCACTAACCTTGAGAGTTGCTACGGCAGCCACGGGTTGAAAACTGCTTTAAACTAAAAGAGTAATTTGGGAGTAAAAAATGGTGTGTTGAAATAACGTGCTACAGAAAACATGCTTTCAAGACTCTAAGTGGAAAAAACACGTAACAATTAAGGCAATTTGTGGATGATTCACCTCACTAAGCATGATTCCAGATAGGTCACAGTGAGGTCACTATAATTTGTCCACATAGTAAATATCCCCCATGACAAAACTTAGACGTGTCTTCGTGTTTATCCATCCAAGCTTGACCCAAACAATGTGTTAAACCCAAACGTGACACAAAAGATGTTTGGGGTATGGTTTAAAGATGTTTAAAGTGTCTCCAAATTTTGCATGTTGGATAAATTGGGGATAATTCGATAGTTGCGCTTACCACATTACTGTATATAATGTAAGTGGATGGGAATCTAATGAGAATACAATCGGGATACAGCCAACAACTTGATATGGCTGGACCAAACATGGTGTAATGAGGTAAAGCCAATCATATACTTCCCCAATAGAGGTTTCTTATTGGGTATACCGGTATATCACTACGACTGGGATGATGTAAATGAACACCAGTCATGTTTGGTTTTCCAGCCATATTGTATCCCAACATGGATTGATATTGGTTGATGTTGCTTGTATAATCATTGATTAATGCTTTATTACGGATCCCACATTAGCCATTTGGATCCATTTGGACCAGACTTCTGGGCCCATTTCCAGGTCCATCCAGAAGTTGACAAAAGAAATCAGTCTGCGCGTAAATCTCCCGTCCAAAGCTCACCAGAAAACTTCCCAAACGTTAGCAGGGAACGATAGGGAATTGATGGTTTCACTGGGTTTGAACCTTCATGAGAATCCAAAATCCTCAACTCGTAATGGTTAGCCTCACATACCTGAACATACCTGGCTTCCAACCAGTTCCTGGAGCATCCAGTCGCAATCGTCATTTAGAAACATTCGTGGAACATACATTCCACCAACATCCTTGATATTCATCTGGGATCTTGCCCACCGGTACTTGGGTGATATCCGGCAATTCAGAATCCCACGGAACACCACAATGGAAACTTTGAATGGATATCAGCACTCAAATAGATCTTCATCCCCGCTGCTTTGGATTTCTGGGGTCTATTCTGAAGGCAAGGCATCAACTCTATGGAAAAAAAACAAACATCCGTGCGTAAATGACCATGGTTCGTCAAGGCAGGGTCTTCGCCTCCTTGATGTCGTAAATGGAAAAAGGGTCTCTTTCCCATCAACTGCAAGCATCATAATACAGGAGGTATGTGCATATATGGATGTGTCCTAAAATGGTACCGCCGCATCATCCATTTTAATGGGATTTTGCATTCTAAACCATCCATTTTGGGGTATCACCATTAATGGAAACCTCCATATATATCTATACACATAAGATGCAGCAAATACAAAAACACAAGCATGAAAACGAATTATATCATCTCAATCTCATTCTATCACATCATATCACATCGCATCGTGTCATATCATATCAGATCTTATCTGGGAAATCAGTTTGGGAGTCCCAAGCACGGCATTGTTTGATGGGGAAAGTGAAACTTGAAACACGACTTGAAACCATTGGATTTTACGTCTACCCCATTCTTGGATAAACATTCGGATAAACCCAAAAACTGAAAACTGGAGTTCTGAAATGTTCTGAATCCATTTTGGATTTTTTGGATTTCGCATGTTGGGTGCCTGTCAAATTATGTGAAATGCAAAAAGTGTCCACTGAAGCGCCAAGACACTCTCAGTTGGAACAAATGCCTCTATCAACTCCTCCGCTTTCCGGGCATCAAACCACCATAATTAGAACAATTGCAAACAAATGAACAAGTTCATGTGGCAAAAAAAACATGTAATGTTAATGTAAGACTATAATACCTGAAAAAAGGTTGAAACACATTGGACATGACATTAAATTCATCACCTAAAAGGTGATGCCCCAGAGTTAGCTGGTAGATTGATGTATCGTTCACGCAGGTTACCCTCTGGTTCCAACAGTTTGCGGTGGAAAACAACCATCAAAATGATGGGTAAATCACCACGCGTCATGATCCATACTCATTGGATTGGTCTTTTCCGGAACCCACTAGCCTAGCCTAAACATTACAAAAGGAGTGGAACCCGCGGTTTCCCGTTCGCAACGTGATCTACAAAAGGTGTGTTTTCCACATCTATGTTCATTTACCTTAGGGTATATGTGATGGAAAACATAATCTATATAGGCATTGTAGGCCCTAAGGTATGAGTAATATGTCAAAGGATTACATGAAATTTGATGAATTTGTTTCCTGTAAATGTTCTGTTTTACCAATCCATTGACTTACCTATGTCGGACCAAAGAGTAGCCCATCAAGGAAAGGCTCCAAAGGGTTTTGCCATGGTTTCACCATCCAATTGGATGTGATTTATCACAGTTTTCGCTCGCGGGATTTGAAAAGCGTCTATCCTTTTTGGGTGTCCAAGAAAAATGATGAAACAATTATATTTATCCCGCAAACAAGCCCTTTCAAGCCCCTGATTGTCAAATACTTCGACAGGGATCCGGTGGGATATGCGATGATAAAAACTGATGACAATGCTGTCTTGTCATGGTCGAACTTGAACGTGACCCCTATATTGAGATCCCTATGGTCACTACAATACCTCTTAAAGACTCCTCCTTCCACTTGTATGGGGAACTAATTCAAACTCATATGAATATTACCAACAAATCATCTGGGTATGGGTCAATGTTTTAAGGCCCTAGGATGACAAGACTAAACCAGGACACCAACTCATACCGTGGATATATATATATATGTAATCACATAACTATATAAACAAATGTAGATCAATCTTACCATAGATGTGGGGTATGAACCCTGGTGCCCTAAACCATGCTTCTTAAGTTGAAATCAAATGGGTGACATGCCCTATAAGTCTCCAGAATTCGTAAAATGACTCGCCCCGAATTTTACGTATTTTTGTTGGTTTATCATTTTTTTACGAACACATATGCTAGTAAATTTTACAATGTGAGGTAATCATAGTAAAGGCAACAGTTCGTGACTGTTTGGTAAAAGTTCGTGACATTTTACAACAAATTCGTGAAACTTTGGACAAATTCTCATGTTGTTTCACGAAAAGTTCGTGCACTTTTGATGCACTTTTGACGCATCAACTCTCCCCATTGGCACCAATGCCCTGAGATGTCACGAGTTCTCACCGTAGTCCTTTGAGATGAACGACATGTGGACATTATCATTAAGTATTGTATTAACACATAATATATAATGATATTAAACATTATTAACCAATTATTATGACATGATATGGGATACTAACCAACTGTTATTACTTGATATGGGATACTTAATTAGTATTAACCATTCAGTATTGACCCATGATTATTACTGAGAGTATTAACCATTATTAACAATCATCAAGTACCAGCACCCTCTAGGGGGTGTCTAAAAGGCATCCCTTAGCATGGGTCACCATTAGGCGCCCCTTAGGTATTAATATTACACACATATTAACCATGGAATCCATAGTCATCGTCCACCAACCATTTAAACATGGTAAAATAGATGTTTAATCAAATGATATTATGTTAAATAACAACCATTGTATTGGAATATCATTATAATACAATATTTTTTCAATACATTAATCCAACCATTAGAATATCAAAAATGATATATCAAACCATTTAAACATAGATGTTTAATAATGCCCATTACCCTCTGGTAAACTAACAGTTCGCTATGGAACATCACAATCTTTAAGTTCGGTAAATCAACGAAAAAAATTGGCCATGTTCAATAGCAAACTGTAAGAAACTACCAGAGGGTGTTTGTGGTTTATAATCCATATATACCCCATATCCCATCCCATAGGTCAGTAGTCATCTTATGTCATTTTATCATTTTACCATTAAATGGGCTATAAAAACCATAAATGCCCATGGAATTTTACCTAGTTGGTGGTTGACCTACCCCTCTGAAAAATATGAGTTCGTCAATGGGAAGGATGACATCCCATATATGAAATGGAAAAGTAAAAAATGTTCCAAACCACCAACCAGCTGTAGATAATGGGTTTATAAACCAATGGTAAATTTTTCAATGGTAAATAACCAATTGTAAATAACAATTAATAATTGGTTAAAAATAACCATTGACTATTAAATATTAATAACCATTAATCCATTAGACTATTTTATGGTTAATAAAATAACCACTATTACACTAATCTATGAGACTATTAATGGTTATTATGTTTATAGTGGTTATTAGACTAATTGGTCATTTTAAATGGACTATTTACCATTGGTGATTTACCATTATCTCACCATTTTTAAAAATGCCCCATGGCCGTCCTGGTCATTGTGCAGCATCTGTAAGGACGAGGGCCAGGGCGTCGGCTCCAGGAAGTTCCAGGCCAATCGACTGCCTCCGACGTCCAACGGGAAGGGGGGGAAAAGCCTAGGAAAACCCTGGCAAAACCTGGAAAAAACCTGCGAAAATGCTGGGAAAATCCTGGGAACATGATCTTGAAATGGTGGCTTCGCCACATCGAACTTTTTGTTCATATGAGGGGAAGCAGAAACATAGATAGAAATAGAATGACATAGAAAAAATTAGATAAAAATAAACATAGAATTAGATAGAATTAGATTTAGATAGATTTAGAAAAAATGAATTTAGATAGATTTAGATGGATTTAGATAGATTTAGAAACACATAAATAGATTTAGATAGATTTAGATGGATTTAGATAGATTTAGAAAAATAGATAGACTTAGATAGATTTAAATAGATTTAGATAGATTTAAATAGATTTAGTAGACTCAGATAGATCGAATCAGACAGAATAAAATAGAATAACATAGAATTAGATAGATAAGATATGATAGATGCGATAAATCAAGTAGACCACATATCCGTGTATAAAAATAGTTGCAGTAACTAGGTACAACATCTACATATATTCAAATACATAGTTAGATGATGCCAGGTGGATATAGGTATGTGACATGAACAATTATGTATGTCATATGTATATACGTATGAAAACATAAGAGTAAGTGTAAGCAAAACATGTACATGTATGTGTATATATAAATATATGATATGTATACATACATACATAAATACATATGTACATATGTATATATGTATTATATATATAAATATATAAATAGATGTATACACACATATGCATATACATATACATATACATCTACATATACATACACATATACACATATATATATACTTACACAAAACATGAATGAATTAGAAAAATTCAAACAATATATATATAATAGAACTAGATAATTATATACTTATATATTTTTACACACACATAAATATATATATATATATATAAATGATTCTATATGTATGATATGTGGGATGACCTACCAACACTACCAACAGTTATTGCACCTGCCTAGTTGCAATTTCACCGTTTCAAGTACCCCTCCATCAACCCATGAGGCGAACGTCAAGAACGGCGATCCTTGCACTTTGGTTTGCAACTGTGCGCCAAAAGGAATGCAGCTCACGATCTGGCCCACAGGAGCGTGGCTTTTTATAGATACCTTAAGTGAAACTGGGCTTTTTAGGGGGGATACATATTTAATATATATGTATATATATATACATATAATTATATATATATACATATAATTATATATATATACATATATAATTATATATATTATATGTATGCTTATATATGTTGATGCTAAGGGCATGGGATTGTTGTTTCCAATCATCGAAATCATGACTTCAGGCAACGAGAAATAAGAGAAACACGCTGATTTTACATAGTCCAAGCTCAAGCATTAACCACCTTAATTTTAATCGTTTTTGTCTGCGATATGGTATTTAGAGTCCTAAATACTCATCATATTCCTGCTGAAATGGAGTTACTTCCGGGAATACCCCGTTTTCCGACACACCCAAAGATCATATTGTTGGCTTTATATACCCTGGTACCCCCCAAAGGTTAAAGCAGGTCCGTTTTGGAGCAGGGGAAATTACCCATGGTCTGCTTGCAGTCATCTCTCTTTAACATTAAACATCCCCAAAAACAAGGACTTAGTAGAGATTTAGACATATTTGGGACCATTTACAGAATGTTTTATATTAGGGGGATGGAATTAGATATCATTACATCCTATTGTATGCAATATATCCCCATATTTTGTTGGTTATATCTATATTCCAGTGTATTTGCATTGATGTTCTTCATTGAACCTGGATTTTCACGGTTCATGGCTCGTTCCTCGATAAGAACTGCAGGTTGCACAGGTGTGGGACCCATTGGGACAGACAATTTTTTTTCCTGTTTGTGTGTTAACAAACCTCAGTAATTAGTTTGGGGATACAGTCAACAATAATTTTGGATAAACAACAAACCATCATGCTAGTGAGTAAAGACATTATTAGTGTGTTCCAAATACTTGTACATTGTGCTTGAATCATGGAAACAATGGGAAGACTGGGGATGTCGGGGGCTGTGTCAAAGGGAACCAAATACGCTTTTTCAAGTATGGTTTTTAGCACCTAATTGGTCGAGGCTTCCCGCAGATTTGTTGGGAACGTTATCCAACGTCACTGGGATCTTTGTGCTATCGAAAGTTGTGACATATGTATATATATATGCACAAATATGCATATCATGGACACGGTATATTTGCATTTATATACATTGAATTCCAAAATATATATATAGTAGATAGATAGACAAACAATACATACATATTGTATACAAATGTGTAAATATATATATATATATACATATTAGCTAAACATATTTATCTATAATTATGTGTGTATATACATACATATATATATATTTGTACACTAATATATAAATTATTTATAAATACATTTACTTATAAATAATATATGAGATATATTACAAACGTCAGGGGAACATACACCCAAAAAAAAACATAACAACATTTGATATGTCCGCAAAACCTGGCTTTGCTTAAAATGGCCCAATATTATAAAGACCGAATCCCTATAGATTCCACTTGACCGTTGAATTTCCAGGGGAAAATGCCATTTCAATCATCGAGTCAGCAACTCCAATTGGTGAATTTGAATCGGATCGGCTTATCCAATCCAAGCCATAGTTCATCCCTTCCTCATCTAAGTGGGGGTATTCCGTTATTCAAACTGCTTTTTTTTATTTTCACCCATTTACGAACCATTTCCTGGTGGTTTTTGAGCCACCTACGATGGGGCCCGGCCCGCCCCACCCATTCGAAGGTGATGTGCATTGCAGTGAGTCCGTGGATGAAGCCTGACCCGCCGAAACCAAGGGAAGATGTGAATTAAACCAAGAAACATGGGGATTTCATAGGGGATTTAGGCCTGATTTACTGTATATCATTGTATATCATGTATGATAACTAAGTTGGTGAACATAACTCGAACTTTGGACTTGTGCTATATCGAAGTAGTTCACGGGGTTATAGACCAACTCATAACTGGGGGGTACCACATTGTGGGATATAAGTGAAATAACCTCATCAACATGAGGATAGTTTTGTTTTTTTACCCAATCGTTTACAAATGGTTAATAGTGATGATTCAAATCGTGTTCATAAATCAAAAGTCAATATGAAGCAGATATGGGTGTGTCCGCAAAAAATAGTGGTACCCCCAGTCATCATCCATATAATATATTGTTACTAGGATTTTCCATGATATAAAACATTCATTTATGGGGGGTAGCACCATTTCAGGAAACCTCCAATCATCAACCACCTGGGACTAAGAAAACACTCAGACAGATACTGCTTGGTGGTTTCAACCAACCCCTCTGAAAAATATGAGTCAGTTGGGATGATGATTATTCCAATATGATGGAAAATAATCCAAATGTTCCAAATATGAATGATTCCCAGTATGATGGCAAAAAAAATCCATTCATGTTCCAAACCGCCAAGCAGTTATTCAAAGATCCATGGGATTTTTCATCACAGAACAATGGAATACACTTGGGATCATGGATCAGCGAGAGCATCCATGGGGGGATTAGGTTATCAAACAACAAAATAATGCATATAATATGGGGATAATCTGAGGACATAACGGGATTGAAGTGCGAATGGGGATATTCTGGAACAAGATAGGGATATAGTATTGGTTAATGAGCTAATATTGGTTACATAGTTTTATCCGATAGATAGAACTGGTATAAATAACATTCAACACACTGGGACTATCAAAAATGGGGATATACGAGATGGGACTTTTAGATTTTTAGATGTCCGGATAGGACGTGATGTATAGTATCTCATGGACAAAAAGGCGAGACTATACAGTAATTTGGCAATGAAACATGCTCCGGAATCATATGGTTTCCGCCTGAAAATCAGCATTTTGCTAGGAACCATCAGCTGTTCCTGTGTCCACCCCATTGTGTTTGCTTTGATCTTTGAGATTTCCGGGAAATTCTATCCATTTCAGAAGATCTTCACCCTTCACTCTAGGAATAACTGCAATCTCCATACATCTGGATACCCTGGGGTTACAGGAGAGTAAGTTCTCTTACTTCGCCAGCCTGAAATATTGGCACCTACTACTACTCCTGACGTGGCGACGTAAGGTCATGAGGTCGTGATCAAAGTCATCCAGATATGGAGGTTTCCTAAAATGGGGGTACCGCAAATCATCCAAATTCTTGAACCATTTTAGTGTTGAACCTCATGGTGACTTGGAGATATCCCATTTTAAGGAACTCCCGCAAATGACTTGCACAACTAATGGTATCAAGCCCACTTTCAAAGCACCCACCAAGCTGATTCGTCAAACGATTCGTCAATTCAAGAATTAGGTATAGACACTTGTATAACAAAATATTGACACCGACAGCCAGCAAATAGTGTACATGGGATTAATAGATATATAATGGGGACATCATGGATTAATATCAAAAGAAGCAAACAGTGACTGTGCAATATATATATATATACATGTCTGTATATATATATATAACATGTACGGGGTTGATGTATGGGCATGCACAAAACATGGGTAAAACTCAAAGCTGCAACTTCAAATAAGTAACATGATGATACGGCATGGGATTACAGAATTGATCCATTTGGGACAAACTGTGGGTAATGTCGCTGGGTGCAACCACCAGTTTGGCCACTGAGGGCCTCTGGCTATCACAACATCCATCCCCATTTGATCATTTTATGACCACATTGCTTTTCTTTTTGCTTAAAGTCCTGTTTTTGATGGTAAATATCAGACTTGTGCTGTAAATCACCTCACCTAAAATCGCAGTAAACTGATGTAAAATTGCGTATTTTAACTATATTTCAAACTTTTTTTGTGTTCATCCCCACCACCAAGAATTTGAGTCACCAACGAGGCCGGGGGACGGCTGTAGGTTTCCAGCTCGCTACAGATGAGGATCACTGAGGGCTTGGGCCGGATGAGCATCAGGTTGATGAGGGCGTTGTGGACCCCAGGATCCGCCTTGGAAAGGTCTGACTTGCCACTGGCAGGTTGCCAAGTTGCCAGCATGATACAAAAAATAGAGATAGATGTGGACGTAGATAGAGATATAGAAAAAAAACAACTAATGTACAAGAAAGTGAGGAGAGAAGTCGATAAGTTACGTTTCATGCATAACTGGTTTGTTTGAGGTCACCCAACAGATTGAAAATTCAATTTCCATTCAAATCTGCAATGGTGGGAGGGATTGTGAGAGATATAATGACATCTGGTGAATGGTGAACAAGATACTGTATATAATTTTGGTTTGCGAAGTTGATTCGTGGGTGAGAAAGAAACTCCTTACCACGTGTAAGATCCCCGTTCGGTGTTCTGTGAAAGTGGCAACCTAGTTTTTATCCATCTAAAACTGCTAAAACCCTGTGTAGTCGTGTGAGGTCAAAAGCATAAGAATAACATGGAGAGCTTGACGTTTTTGGGACTCCAGGTCTGAATACCTGTCGCATCAGGGGTGCCAAAAAAATTAAAAATAAACATGTTAAGACATTGACGTGTATGGTGCAGCAAGCTGCTGGAGCAAACCCCCAAAAAAAAGGTGGCATTTCATCAAGGTGCTCCAGGTTTTCGGCCAAAATATGGGGATTTCTTCACTTTGTCCCCAGGGAAAACATCTCCGACGGACCGTCGCTGCGTCAGGCGACATTGATGACTGGCAGATGTTTCTCCAGGGTTCGGAAACCCACTTGGATGGCTTGGTTGATGTGAGATGTGCAAAGGTCGCTGAACAGGCCGTCAGTGTCCTTAGTGCACGCGTTCAACGCGTTCAAGGGTGGGGGCTTGTGGTGCGGAACATTCATATAGCACGGTGGTATTGATGCACAAATATTGCAGATTATTAAAGAACATACAATAATGACCCCGTGCAATCTGAAACCAAATATGCAGGGGATTCCAATACAAAGCGCTGATTTCTTATACTAATAGCTACATCTCGAAATCTAGAAATAACTATAACTATATCCATCACTTGGGCAGTCTAAGTTTATAAGAATTGAGCACATGACAGGCAGTTTATGAGGGCAGTTTATGAGTCCCGGGCTGGTCACGGGTCCAGGGCCCATCAACTTGTTTTAGTCTCACAGCCGTTGAAAGGACACTCCTCTCTGGCACCAGAACCGTTGGCGAAGTGGAACATGACTCATTTATTAATTTCTAATGTTGGTAAAGCAGTGTCATAAAATGTCATAAACCATCCCCAATTTCACCCATTCGTCATGAGTGGTTTATGAAAAACAATCTCAAAGCTTGGGAGGATTCATCCAACAGATCCAGTCAGACTCCCGTAGAATTTGGGGCTACGCCAATAGCTGGATGGTTTATAATATGTATCTGGTTGGTGGTTGACCTACCCCTCTGAAAAATATGAGTTCGTCAATGGGAAGGATGACATCCCATATATGAAATGGAAAATAAAAAATGTTTGAAACCACCAACCAGGTGTATATATATATATATATATATTATTTATTTATTTATTAATTTATTATTTATTTATTTATGGAAAATCCATCTATCAGTGGATGATTTTGGTGGCCTTCCAGCAGTTCGGCTAGCCATGTTGAAGTCACCACGGGCTAGCCATCATTTATAGGTTTTAAAAGACCATGGTTTTAACCATGGTTTTTGTTGTGATTTTGAAGGCACTTCAGCATCATTTCAGAAGGTCAATCTTTGGTAGCTGGGTGTTTTTTTCTCGCAGCGAAAAAAACAATTCCAAGGAACCCGGGGTGCCGACCTACCATTGCTTACCAACTCAAAACCCATAAATTTATCATGGTTTCATCGGGGATGCGACATCCATAAAGACATATAAAAATGTGATACTGAAGCCATGGGACAACCTACTGTACAGCGACCCTCTGGAAAGCCCAAGAACTGTTCCTTGTTTGGTCACTACCGCTCCAAAATAACAATCGAGTAGTAATTTACCCTTGTCTATCAATGACCAGAATGAACGGGAGCTTTTCTGGTTTGCAAGATTCCATTATATTGATAAATCCGATCCCCCTAATATTAAACATCCCCATTCTATGGTCCCAGTTGTGTGGAAATTCCCTAGTAAACCACGCTTTCTAGGTTGGATTACCAGCAAAATACCCGGCTGAACCCTGCTGAATGGTAGGTATTTGTGGATTCACCCAGCTGGCCACCCTCCCAAAGTCAAAGGGTACTATCATCCCAGCAAAAATATTCATTCGTGGTGTATCCCAATCTCTCTCTTTCTCTCTCTCTCTCTCTATATATATATATACACTGTTTTTTTAATATATATATATAAATAGCGTTACTAGATGCAAATATATATATATATATCGTTACTATATGCATATATATATAGGCAAAAATGTATTGTGACTATGTATACAAAAAGGTACTATATATACATAAGGACATATAAAGTTATTATATATATATATATACAACAAATATATATATATGTATATACACTATATATATATAGAGATAGAGTTGCAATGTAAATAATATATATATATATATAATTACTATATATATATATGTATGTATCGTTACTAAATATATACCGTTACTATATATAAATAAATACCATATATATATGCAATATA
>Ga0126342_10012139_pt1 | contig 15377 bp, 28 predicted proteins | sample Cyp1metagenome_FD_92528 | JGI IMG/M metagenome (GOLD analysis project Ga0126342, IMG submission 92528) | Coral microbial communities from Lord Howe Island, Old Settlement Bay, Australia - Cyphastrea 1 metagenome | ecosystem: Host-associated > Invertebrates > Cnidaria > Coral ...
TGATACTCCTCTTCTCGACTGCCTATAACACATCTTTCATACATCGTTTCTAAAATTGCGTCTCCATACTAACAAGAGAAGACCCTGCTCCTCTACGCTCTCGGGCCATCCGTCGTCTAGTTGGGATGCCAAACTTAGCCGTAGTTTTCTGCTGGATGTTTGGGGGTGCTTGCTGTGCGTGGGTCTAATTCAAATTCAGAAGCCAGCCCCCTTTCTTGCCCAAAAGAGGAAAATGCCAGCGCTGAAGCAGTTTTCTTTACATTTTCCGAGATGCCAAACTTAGCCATAGTTTTGTTCTTGATCTTTGGGAGTGCCTGTTGTGTTTAAATCTGACTCAAACACAGAAGTCATAGCTTACCCCCCCCTTCTTCCCAAAATAGAAAAATGCCTTCGCTAAAGCAGTCTTCTTCGCTTTTTTTGGAGATGCCAAACTTAGCCATAGCTATGGTTTTGATGTTGGGGGGCGCTTGTTGTGCGTAAATCTAACTCAAACTCAGAAGCCGTAGCCCACCCCCTTTCTTGCCCAGAGCAGCTCTTGAGCTAAAGCAGTGTTCGTTACATTTTGCGAGATGCCAAACTTCGCCTTAGCTTTGTTCTTGATGTTTGGGGATGCTTGTCGCGTGTATGCACGGTCTCCGCTCTGGAGCCAAGTGCATCATGCATGTTTAAGTTTGCCATATATCATTTTTATGCAAACGTGTGGTAAGCGATGGGCCCTTTCCAAATTTGTGGATGTCCTGTCCATGAACCTACGGTTTTCGAGATTGTACCCGGCTTGGCCAAGGGCAAGTTCCTCATGAGCATTCCAGAAATGTGGGAAGTTCGGTTCGCAGCACCGAGCAGCCTGCGCTGATCAAAGACCGGCGGGCTGAGGGTGGGGCGCTCAGTTCCCCAAAGGCTCAGTCAAATTGTATGTCAATGCAATCTGTTGTCATTAGCATCCCTTTCTCTGTTCACTTTTTTCTCTTCACATATCTTCCTCTTAGCTTCTTTTTGCTCCAGAGCATCTCCGATGCGTTGGGTTCTCGTTTAGTTTGCTTCGCCGCGAGGGGAGCAAGACCAAAGCGTCAACAGACAGGACACCTTGCGAAATAGCTTGGAGAGCTTTGCTGGGGGAGAGCGATCATGCAGCGCGGACGGACCAGAAACCGTTGGAAACAGCTTGGGAAAGCTCCGCTGGGAGGTGACGAAAATGCAGCGTGGACGGACTGGAAATGACCGGAAACCGTTGGAAATAGCTTGGCGAAAGTGCCGTTGGGAGGGACGAGGATGCAGGGAGGATGCAGCGAGGATGGACCAGAAACTTTCGGAAATAGCGGGAAAGCTGCCCTGGAACGAGCGAAAATGCTTGCACGGACTGGAAACTGTTGGAAATAGATCAAGAGCTTCGCTGGGAGGAAGCGAGGATGCAGCGTGGACAGATGGGAAATCTTTAGACAAATTTTCGGTGAGAGCGAGCAAGGATGCAGCGTGGACGGATTGGAAACCGTTGGGAGGGAGCGAGGATGCAGCGTGGAAGGACAGGAAACCGTTGGAAATGGCTTTGGGAAAGCTCCGCTGGAGGGAGCGAGAATGCAGCATGGAAAAATTGCATGAAGGGCTTGAGCTTCAGACTGCCGCATAAACCATGCCAAATGGAAGGTTCCAGGTCCAAAATAGGGCAGAAACAAATTATTAAAGATGACAGGAAGTAAGGAAAAAAGGGGAGGGAGGAAGGAAGGAAGGAAGGAAGCAAGCAAGGAAAGAAGGAAGGAAGGAAGGAAGGAAGGAAAGAAGGAAGGACGAAAAGAAAGCCCTTCAAACTAAAGGGTTTAATTTAAAAATGTTGCAAAGAGCATGCGACATGAGAAGTTCGAGTTCCTGCAGATCAAATGCCGAAGGAGCGGTTTCAGCTCCCATTCAGCTCCCAAATGTTGCAGATACCGTTCGAAAGGAGTGGTTCCGGTTGCCGAGCATGAGAGTCAAACACCATGCGATATGATAGCCACAAATATTTCAAAACAGGCTTAAGTTCCAACAGCCCAAACTGTTGCACCAATGCCTGCTCAGCGATTTCCAACGTTCAACCCCTATGGCTGCCGCCAACAGCAGCAACCCGTAGCAACATCACTGCATGACAGACTTAAACTGCCAAAATGTTCACAAATACCTGCCTCCCACTTTCAACGCCCAACGTACAGAACATGGAGAAGAAAAGAATAGCACCAGCAAGATGCAGCCGAACGCCATGGAGGGAGGATATGGGGGAAGGTCCAACAGAAGGGCTCGCAGATCCAACAGGCGGTAGGCATGCTGCAAAGAGCGTGCCAAATTGGAAGTTCGGGTTCCAGAGTGTTGCAACGAGAGGTTTCAGCCGAAACATGTTGCAAATACATGCAAACACGATTTAAAAGGATGTAAAAGGAGTGGTTCCGGTTGCCGAGCATTCTTGAGAAGTTCGAGTTCCAGAGCGTTGCAATTTCAATGCGCAATACCATGCGACATGACAAGTTCAACTTCAAAATGCGCAAAAACCATGCGAGATGAGAGCGTTTATTTTCAAAAGTGCTGCATGTCAGATTTAGGCTTCTAAATTCCAAAACGCCCCTCCTCCTTACCTCTTACCAGCAGCTTTTACCCCAGAAACAGCCATCAGCAACCCGTAGCAACATCACACCATGACAGACTTAACTGCCAAAATGTTCACAAATACCTGCCTCCCACTTTCAATGCCCAACGTACAGAACATTGCAAAAAGTAGGGATATATAAAACACAGGTAGGCAACCCCGAAAAACAAGTGCATATCTCCAAAAACATGTATGCAGGTCTAGAAAGATGGCGGTTTGAAAAGAATGCGCTTTTTGAGGATTGCTGCCCATCAGCATCCGGAACAGCATGGGGCTTGAAAGACTTGGAATATTTTTTGATCCCAATACAACGTCATTTTTGATCCGTTTGGAAAAGTGCAATAGCTGGCTCCCGCGCTCTCCGGACGCGCTTAGTTCATCCCATGGGGGGGAGCGAGGGATTGTGAAAACGATTGGTTGGTGGTCATTGCTTCTTCAGACCAGCAAGGCTGGCAAGATTTTGGATATGAGATCAATTGGGGTACATGAGAAGCTTTGTTTCAACAAGTTAGTGTATTGCAATTTGTCAGGCTTGTTGATCTCAAGTGGACTTTCTGGCGAGTTTTTTTGTGGTTTTGCCACCTGACGCAGATGGCCAGTCGGGATTGAATTCCACTGAACACCAACTGCGTTCGTTGAGAGCTGCGCACAGTACAGCTGCATCCGGTTCTTGAGCCAAACCATTGTGGCACGTGCTTCATGCCTGTGGCAAGTGCTTCATGCCTGCGTCTTCCTTGCGCAGGGCCATGCTAATCTTCCTCAGGCCTTGCACTGTCCCTAAACAGTGGCAACATGTCTTGAAGATTGTTCAAAATGCCAGGTTTGTGCAGAAATTCTTATCCGCACTCCCCCTTCGGCCTAAGGCCGAACTACAGCGCACTTGGAAAGGAGCAAGCTGGGACGTACCAGCAACAGATTCAGCCAAGCTACCCAAGCCCGGCCCTCAGAAGTTGGTCTTCAGCATTTGAACCCTTCATGCATCCACCTCTTCAAAAGAGATGATGGAGCTGGCCACTTCATCATCATCTTGATCCCTTTTGCGGGAGTTTCGCCATCACGTGATGCGTGGCGGATTGGTTCGGTTTACCGCAGACATTGCCGCCACCCCCCTCTCAGCTGCAGAGTCTGGTCGACCATACCTCACGGCAACTGCACTGCTACTTGGAGCTGGATGCCCCAAGGAAGCCGAGGGAGCTTGGTGCAGTGTTCGCGCACCTTCATGATGGGCTTTGGTTCCCAGCCCAAGTCGCGATGGGGTGGGCCTCACCAGCTCAGGGTGCTGAGTCGGCAGTCCTTGATCGTTGTGTCCAAATTCAAGGCGGTGTGGAGCTTCATCCAAATACTCATCCAATCCAAGGTGATATGACCGTAAGAGGTCAAGCCACCATCTTCACCAGGCACTCGAGAAAGGAGACCAGCTGCATTGTCTTCCAGCCTGCGACCCACGTGTGGATCTCCCAGCAACATATGGACATGCTGTCCAATGAAGACGGTAAGCCCGTCATCTTCTACAGATTCCACTTCTTGGAGTTCGGCAGGAGATGGCCCGTCTCCACAATGCCTTCGTGGTCGTTCCAAGACAGAAGGATCCCTTTCTCCACCCTCAGTATAAGCAGCTGCATTCACCTCAGCCGAATGAAGTCCAGCATCATCCATGGGAAACACACTGTAGCCACGCCATTGGTCGGCGTCACTAGGAGGCACCGCTCCCCAGCGATCATGAATCACCTCACGGCGACCATCATCCAGAAAGTGCTTCAGGAAGGACCCAACTGCTTTCCAGGGTCGATGGGAACATTCCTATGCAAAGGGTGGAAAGACCGGATCCTTGGTTTACTGTGAGCCCTCACCAAGTATTGACCTTCTTCTCGCTGGAGCCAATACCATTTGTCACGAGAGCCACCAAGTGGTTTCGAAAACACAGCCTCGTCCTCAACCAGTGGACTTCCGCTTGTAGGCAATGCTGGAGGAGATTCGAATGCTCCAGCACCAATTGCTGGAGCTGCCATTGCCTTCAGCCCAAGGGCTACTGTCAAACAGTTCTGACATTTTATTCTGTCGACGATCTTCAGAGGTAGTGTTCAAGCCGGCCATGGCCAAGCCAAACCCAGGGCCAAGCCCAGAGCCCATGACATGACCTACCTCGTCACCTTCACAGCCTTGGAGAACGGGTTCATGTTCCCTCGTTCCCTCACTCCATTCATTCCTTGTGGGCCAGTGGCTCTTGATCTTTCTTGTTCGGGATCTTCAATTGTTTCTTCAAACATCTCATACAGATCATCACCATGATCAGGGTGAAACGAAGTGTGGGAGGCTTGTTCCACTTCCACCAGCTCGCTGTGGTCCGCCTGTTCCAGGACTGTGAGACTTTTGCAAAACTGGGAGACATCTGAGGCTGCTAGCTTCAAGTTATCCCAATCTTTACCCAATGTTCCCTGTACACCCTTGGTGGCCAAAGACCCTTCACAAAACCGTTGACCGAACCGCTCACATCGAGGGAACTTGTGCGCCGCGTCAGCCTATACAACCAGACGACCAGAACCACGGCAAGCACTGCTACAGCCAGCATGAGTTCATCCCGATCAGGACCGATGTCATAGTGCTCGGCAACTGCATGCAGAGTGCCAACCAGCATCCCGAACTTGGCGACCTTGACAAGATCTGTGCCACAGGTTCCTTAGATGCTGTGCCGTGATGTACCTCAGTCTCCTCAGTAGCGAAGGGGGTCGCGCCGTACTCCCTCATTTTCATATACTCCCAAAACGCAATCCATTCAGCCTTTGAAACGTTTGGTGAGAAAATTAGCTATCAAACCCGTACCCTTCAAATGACGAATCATCCAGCCACTGTTAGGATCATTCAGTTTTTCCTTCAGACAAGTGGACCTTAGCCGTAGATGGCAAGTGCGCCACGGCCCGTCAGGTTTTGTCAAGATGCTGATGGCGCTGGTATTGTCGCCGCAAAGAAGTTTTTCGAAGGTGAAATCCCCATGGATGACCTTCAGATCCTTCAGCACAGCTTCAACCGACTGGGCCATTGTGGTGGCCTCGGTATAGCCGAGGAGCTCTGATCCCGCCGTGGACATGGTCGCGAACGATTGATGCCCGCTCTCCCACTGGAGAGGACATCCTGCATATAGGATGACAACTCCTTGGAAACTACGCCTTCCTTGGGGGGCGAAGCCTATGTCTGAGTATGCCTCAATCAGATGCGGATGTCTCTCAATTGGGAGAATGCCACGGGGTCCACGATCCTTAACGCAAGGACCATAATTACACCAAACCATGATTGGGGGTGGAAGCCAAATATTCCAGGACCCCTCGTCCAACTTGAAGTGCCCATTTGGGGTGATGACTGACCTGGCGACCAATTTGACCCACTGAAAAAGAAATATCCGGCCTACTGCGAACCGATAACCAGAGAAGCTCTCCGGCGATTCCTTGGGCAGCCTTGATATCACTTGGGGTGATGTCATTTTCTTCATGTTCAGGGACCCCAACCTTGGACATAGGAGGAACCCTTTTACCCGTGATACCATGACGTTCCAATAACTCATAGGTACATGACGGCTGTGCAACATGGAGAAACCCTTCTTGGTCCCACCGCAGCTCGAACCCAAAAAAACGCACCCAACCATCACAGGTCACATCTTCTGGAGAGGAAGTTGCCCACTCTTCCCGGAGTCTCCCCAAAAATCCCTTTCTCACATCTTCACAAGCAGCAACCAGAACATCATCCACGTACACTATCACATGTCCGACACAGTCCAACATGTTACCCTTCCCATCATGAGCCCAAATCTTCCAAAGGTTCCCTTCGGGGGTTTGCATAACCATATATTGAATCTCCAAATGCGTCCGTTTGAAGCCTTTCATGGTCCCATCCCGATGTCCAGCCCACAACGCCGGGCTGGTCTGGAAGCCGTACAAGGCGCGACGAACACGCCATCTCTCATCAGGACTGCATATGCCCGCTTGGACAAAAATCTTCGGCGGGACTACTATTACTTCCTCGGTACCCTTTGGAGGTGGAGGTCGGAGGGCATGCAAAAACACCGTCTTTATGTCGGTGAGGGTAATACCCCAGGACATCATTGCTGTGTGCCCCAGCACTGCCCGAATCATGGTTTCCCGAAGCGTACAAGGCATTGGTGGGTTCTGATGATTCCTGAACCATATTCCCGCACACAACACCACGACACTTCTTTCGTCCCCCATTTAACCCCGGTTTGACTGCAGACAAGTTTCCCAGGCACAAATTCAACTTGGCTCTCATCCAAGTCACCAAGTTTCACAGGCTGGACTGCCGATGTTTCATCAACCAAGCTGCCATATTCCGCTCTCATGGCGGGCTTCCAAGCTTCCAAGTCACCTCGCACCACGTCCAAGGAGACAGTCATTGTCTGGAGCACTTCATCCGTTCCGGTGGAAGGTTGTTCACTCCCCCCAGCCTGCACTGCACAAAGTCGTGAACCACTACTCCCAGCTTCCTTTTCCAAGACACTGAGATTCCAAAGCCAGCCGTTAACTCGGACTGAAGAGTCTCGAGCCACCACTCCTGATGACCATCCTTCGTCACTTCCAAGGGGCACGTGGTTCAGTGCATCTCGCACTGCATCCAAAAAACCAAGGTACTGATCCAAGAGAGCATCATGAATTTGGATTCGCTTGACCTTCCTAAGGGCGATCCCATGCTTGTTCATCCGGGCCCACTCTTCCGGTGGAACTTCCATGTTGAAATCATCCCCTATAATGTCCAACCCATCCCCATCTTCCCGAAATTTTCATCATCAACACTTTCATCATCCCCGACCGAGTTTTCACCATTCAAACCATCCGCCAAACCCTCGCGCTCCCCCCCGGATTCCCGATCCGGCTCAGTGGGTGCTATGCTTGGCTCATATTGTGATGTATCGGACGGCCCTGTAAGTGAGAAACCCAAAATCAACAGGTGGAAATCATTAATGACAACCCTCGTGGCATAAATGATTGAGGGGGTGGTTGTTTTCCATGGATGCGATAGGGAGGCTCGAGAACCATGGGTGGACGTGCATGATCATGGAGAGCCAACACGGCGTTGTCTGCATCTTCACATGGGACTACAGCTTCCCTAACACGTAGTACCTGACCCTCTTGGGTTCGTACTGACCAACCATGGTTCATGACCGGAGATGGACACAACAGGGTGGCTTCAACAAACGGAGGCGCCAATGGACCTCTACCGTGCCATCTCTTTCGTTTGACCAAAACATTGGCGTGAAAGTCAATCATGGGAACCTGTGGGACCCCAACCCTTCCAGTTGGTGGCGGAGACGATCCTCAGCAGCATACCTGAGGGCTATCGGCCACGACGTCGCCGGCAGTCCAGCTTGTCGGAGTAGGAGCCGGGTCCTCCTCTTCAACTGATTCACTTCGCTTTCCACATGTTCGTTGCTGGAAGGGTTATCGCCTCCAGTTGTTGTTTGTAGAAGACCCCTGGCGGCACACCATTTTTGGATCTGCTTGGATTCTACCAATTCCCTGGCCTTGTCCGAGTGCAGTCTGTCTACGTACACCCCAAGATACCGGAATCTGGTGACCAATGAATTCAGGGCATGGATCGCCTCAGCTTGTTTCCTCGAGGGCATGGGGAACACCAGCGTTACGTGAGCAGCCAGAAGAGGTTCTCGACATTCCTCGCATTTTTGGTCCAAGTCATGTTCATCTCTCTTCAGTGTCTTCACATCCCTATCGGGCGCTGCCTCCACATTCTTTTCATCCATCCCTTATCCATCACATGTTTCATCCACGAGAGGCAAGTCCTCTTCACCGTAACCCTCCCCCAATCCATACTTTCATCCACCATTTTTTGGGGTTCTTCCATTGGGACCAGAGGTTCGCGAATTCCTTTTGGGCCCTTTGGAACTAGAACGGTGGCGACCATAGCATATCTTACACGAACCGACGTGGACTCATCTACTGCTTTAACCAATGGCACCACATCGACACCCATCGACTATGACGACCCGCCCGGACCCACTCTACGACGATGCGGCTTGTCAGCCGCCATGTCAAGCACGCAGGCCCGGCAGTCTCTCCTGAATGGCCTGTGTCCTTACAGTATATGTGTTGACGCCATTGATCCACGGAGAGGGCCTTCCTCAAGTGTTCTCCCCCGAGCCCATGGTCCTTGATCAAGGCCACGATGGCCACCCGAATAGCCTGCTTCACGCCTGGGGCCCAGTCAGCCCAACTGGCTGACTGCTGCAGCCGAGATGCAAGATCTGGGTTCAACGGTTCCCCACCGTGCATCTTGCTTCATTAAGTTGATCATAGTTGATCCATGAATGGGAGGTTTGACATGCATGTTGTTGGCTTTCTTTGAGTATGTCCGAAACGACGCTGATCAAAATGAGTGAGAGTCATGCCATGCTCTTCCATGAATTGGGTAAGTTCAGGCCAGGACCAGTACGTGGGGGCATCATGTTCTTGTGCATACCGTGCAGGGTTTTGGGGGATTCGATGAGAAACCCAACCGAATGTCCCTCCCCATTCCATGCACCCTCATGACCAGACCCCTCACGGGTCACACCACCAACCCGAGACTCCTCTGCCAATAACTGATACAAGGCCAGCTGTTTGAGAACCAAGGCACTGTCATAGTCCGTCTTGGCTTGATCAGCAGGACTTAAATCCACCCGCCCCCGAAGGGGGGGGGAGCCCGGTTGGATGTTTCTGATCCTGCTGATAGACTTACAGGGAGGTCCACCTACGGTGGCAATCAGCTGACAGGTCCGAACCAAGTGGCAAACGTACGACGAAACACTAAAGTTATTGAGATCCATTTTGGGGTTTTCCTTGGGATGCAGGGTAACCACTTCAACACCACTAGGCCAACCCTTTCGCCATTCTATCCCGGAGTCGCTGTTCCCCGAAAACAAATGGAAAATCAAACCCTTGGCATTGGCAAACCGGCGACGAAGCCTACGATTCCCGGGCAAATCCTGACCTGAGGGATGGAATCCTCACCAGCCATGTATTGGACCACCCTTGAAGGAACTTCGGGAAACCGTTCCGCCCACCATTTGACCACTTCCTCAGAAACACTCTCACCAGCCAACCGTGGACCAAGGTGCTTGTTGCGCTCTTTGACAACCGGACATCCATTTCGCAACCAACATTTCATGTGACCAACAGCCAACAACATCATGGTAAATCAGACACCCCTTTGAGTCCCACTTAATCCGATATCCTAGGGTCACTAACCCCCTTAACGAAACAATGGGTTCAACTGGTTGTGCAGACAACAAGGTTCCCGTTTCAACACGCTGGTAGAGCTGCGCTCATCCAGCAGCCAGTTCTACAGTCACAGGGACTGCACGCGCAATTTCCTCCGCAGACCCCTGGCGGAGTGCATTCGTTGCACCCCCATCCAAGAGACCGGTAGTGAAGCTATCCACAGCAGCCTTCTTCAAATTGATAGCCTTCACCGAAGGCCGCAGTGTTTTCATCAACACCAAAGCTTCTTGGATCAACGCTCCAACTTCCCCGAGTCCCTTAGAACCTATAAGATGCTTCCAGACTGCGGGGCAGCCGGAGTCGCTGCAACTGGTGGTTCAGCCACATACATCCCTGGAGAGCTAGCTGAAGGCTCACTGGAGAGGTCTCGGCTTTGAAGGGGTGTTTCCTTTTCCTGGAGAAGCCTTGGCCACCTTTTTGCTGTTAGCCGTGTTACTACTGGCATGGGGGCAATCCTTCCGGGCATGACCGACACCACCACAGGTAAAGCACCTACCATCCTTTGAACTCAACATGGTGTGGGTAAACTAGCGCCGATCAGCCTTCCTACAACCCCCATCAGTACACCAAAAGCGGCAAACTTGGGCTGAAGTAACCGAATCCGCATTCACCGTAGAAGCCGTGATGTTGGGTTTACCATCTGTACCCCCATCTCCAGTACTCTTTGGTGGATTTGGTGGATTTAGTGTTTTCCCCGTAGGACGCTGAAGAACCTTGACCACTGGTTTCTGCGGCTGATTGCTTTGGGAACTCTTGAGCATCGACCAGCAACTGTTCAGCCTCTGCTTGCAGATGCTCGGAAAAGGTCCATACCATCCCAAACACCGGCTGCCGATCGACACCAAGTTGCTGCCGAACCATGCTCAACCGATACGCTATTTGGGGCGAATTCATGCTCAACCATTCATGGGGTTTGTGAAGGGCACCCATCAACACCATGGCATCTGGGCGAGTGATTCCTAACTCAGAGGCTCTCGTGACATTCCGCCTCCAAGTCCTAATCCACTCCAAGCCTTCCATGCAGGATGTTATCCCCACATTTCCCATCCGTGATACTGTTAAGAACCCGTGTTCTTTCCAAGGCTCCCCGAGGCTGGTACACGATCAGGAGTTGTGATGCAACCAAGTTGCTTTTGATGTGCTCCGGAATGGATTGCAAGAGCACCCCAAGGGTCCTTTTGGCCGTTTGTGGCCGCCGTTGGGCGATAGGGTCCACCAAGGCGACCAATCTAAGTTTGGTGACCGGGTCTGCCTCCAACCACTCTCGGTCACACTTCCCAGCAGCATTCTTGATTAAATCACCCATTTGTGAGTCCAGAAGATTCCACCAGTCACCAAATTGAAGAGATGTTGCATGGGCATCCAACTTCGGCAGATCAAAAGTCCTCAGGTTTTCATTTGGATTCTCACCCTGGAAAAGACTCGATTCAAACCCTCCTAGGCTACCACTATCATAACCTGTTCCACCACTGACCAGACCGTTCCCTAAACCCGACATGGCATTGGAGGCAACGGCGGGGGTGGAGGCGGAGGATATGGGGTTCCCCAAACATTCAACATCGTGTCACAACTACCCACATGAACCCTTGGTGGCGACATGGGCGGTGGACCTGGTGGCTTTGGCACATGCATGTCATGTTCTTCCATAGCCGATGCAAAAGACCCTGAAGATGACTGTGGTTGTTGTTGACCCGCCATGTTTTTCAACCCGGCCAAAAACTTTTCCTCCACCTCCCGGAGGCATCTCTAACGGAATAGTTCAATGGGATCCATCACCACATCCTTTTGGGGGGTATTGGATTGGGATCCCCCTTCACCTCACTTGCCAGCATCTTCACTCCCAACATTCATGGTTGACCCGTATCCCGTTCCCGATCCATCCATGGACCCACACTGGACCCCACGACGCTCTTTTTCGTGACCCAACAAAATGGATTCATTGGCGGTTCGCTATTTAATCCCGGTGGGGACTCAACAGGACCCAAGGTACTTGCCCCACTAAGGTTTCCCACAAGATCTCCCAACATACCCCCATGGGCTTCGGCTAACCCAGGAGACAAGTGTCGTGTCTTACCATCATCCAAGTTGCGATCGGGAACACCATTAGTTCCACCCAAGGCACCATCCATATAGATACCCTCATACCGGCACCATCCAAGGATCTATCCAAGTTACCAGATGCCTTCATCCCGGCACCATCCAAGGCTCTATCCAAGTTGCCAGATGCCCTCATCACGGCACCATCCGAGGATCTATCCAAGTTGCCAGAATGCCCTCATCACGGCACCAGCCAAGTCACTTCGGTTGGGCGCTTCAGTAGCACCTTCCAAGGCACGTGGAGGCACACCATCGGTGCCATCCAAGGGACGTTGAGACACCCCAATGGTGCAACCCAAGGAACGTTCAGACACCGCAGTGGTGCCATCCAAGGGATGTTGAGAACCCAGCCTAGTTGCAACCTGATCACTCACCCTTTCACCAGATTCCGCATTCCTATCCTCCAACCCTGTATCATTTTCCGGAGCAGGGGGTAGAGGACCAAAGCTTTCTGGTTGCCCCACTGGGCCGTGATCTTGAAACCCTTGACCGATTGGTCTTCCATCCATGGTTGGCACCCTGGCACTTCGAATCCCAGGAGCTTCTGCTAGACCCGTAGATCCCGTCCCCACGCGATCGCCCAAGGCCAGAGAACCTTCCACACCACCAGCGGCTGCTCTAGCGCCAGAAATCATCTGCTCTAACGCTTCATCGGCCCCAGTGGTTCCAGTCAGCCCGCTTTCCCGTCGACGGTCCATGGTCATCTAACAGCACAGGGTTGGGCTCATAACTCACTGAACACCAACTGCGTTCGTAGACAACTAGCTGCGCACAGTACAGCTGCATCCGTTTCTTGAGCCAAACCATTGTGGCAAGTGCTTCATGCCTGTGTCTTCCTTGCGCAGGGCCATGCTAATCTTCCTCAGGCCTTGCGCTGTCCCTAAACAGTGGCAACATGTCCTAAAGATCGTTCAAAATGCCAGGTTTGTGCAGAAACTCTTATCCGCAAATTCAAATGGACCAAACTCAAACGTTTTGATATTCCCTGTTTGAATTCCCACAGACACATCTCAAATCCAGTTCGCTGATTGTACACGGGAGCGACCCTCAATCCTAATGGTTTGACACTACCTACCTGTTCTGATTTTGCCCGTTACCTCACCTTTTTGCCCCCACCTGTTTTTGAATTGGCACAACACTGACTCTGCTTCTGTCTCCTCCAACGATTCTCGCTTTCTTTCCTTCATCCCACCCGTTGGTCGGTCTTTCTCCGTGTTTTCTGTTTCTAGGCTTGTCTAGTTTTCCTTTTCTGCGCACTTGCTCCTTCTTAAGCCTTTTCCTTCTCCTGTCTTGTTCCCGAATGCGTAGCAAAGGTGTCTTGTTTTGTTTGTGGGGTTCTGGGGGTGGAGCCTTGTTTGCTGCGCATTGTCGTCCGCGACTCTCTCATCATTTGCTCGCCGGGCAATTGGCGACTGCTGCAAACGGTGGCATTTTCAAGGCGTCAAATGCGATTTGACATGGCAGGCGTGCAGCTTAGTGGCAATTAGGCGTAAAGTGTTCCGCGGGCCTCTAAATTGACCCCGATGCGTGCCTATGGCCATGACATCTTTGTTTGGGAAGATGGGAAAGATTGCTTTGTATGGTTGGCGTGGCACTTTCCATCACCTGCCCAGAATCCGGCATATCCGCGTCGCGAGTCTTTAATCACGGCTCAAATTCTTTACCTATGATGAAAGCTGCAAAGCCTAACATTTTTGGAGAGCTGGGAAGACGTGAGCTGTTGCTTTTGCGTGGCGTGAAGTGTGGAGTGTGAAGTGTCAGGTATAGAATGTGAACAGTGTCGAGTGTAGAGTGTGGATTGTAGAGTGTGAAGTGCAGACTGTGGCATGTAGCCCTGTCGTATCTTGTCATCAAAATGCAGTGGCAAAGGCTGTAGCTGAGACATCCAATCTACTACTCATTAGGTTGGAGTTTCAAATGGGCCAGGACTGGCCAAGAGTTGTTTCTGTGTTTTGTTCATGTTTGTTCTACAGTGTTTATTGAACCTTCATTTGTCTTCATGATGGGCTCCATAATGGACTCCATCATGCTGCCACCTGTGCAAGACACCCAGGAGATGCTTGCGATGGATCTGGGCTGGCTCTGGCCCTTCCGTCAAAAAAGAGCATTGTCGCAATGACAGACATGAGACTGGATATAACAGTCGGGAGTTTTAGAAGGCGGCGAACCATCATTGCTGTGAGTCATTGATTTGGGTTGCGGGCTTACACAAGACAAGGTCGTGTCTGTTTGCAAGCCCAGAAAGCTACTAATTCGATACTGGAATGTAATCAGCTCCATCTAACATGGGGGTTCTCGATCAAGCAGTCAGTTCGAAATTGAAAACTGCCAGTTTTTGGTGACTGAAGTGATGCATGAGGTGATTTGTTTTTTGGATGTTGCAGAAAAGTGCGTGGAGGTTTGGTGTCCAACATGCTCGCTTCGCAGCTTTGCCTTGCCTGCTCAACGTCATCAAACACGTCAGCCACTCCTATCCGTCTTTTTATTTGGTTCGATCCCATGCCCCAGCAATTTCAGCATAGGTTACACACATGCAACACACATACAACATCATACAACGCACGTTCAACATATAAACCCGCCGGACCGGAAACCGTGCTCGTGAAAATAGAGTTTTACAAAAAAATGTGTGTTTTGCCACAGCGAGGCAACCATTGTTGTCACTTGAAAAGTTGGAAATTTGGACGTCCATTTCGGTTGTTTTGGGGCAAATTGTGTTTTCGCTACAGTAAACCGTGATTTTCTTGTCTATTTTGATCGGACAAATGCAGGCATCTATCTTTCGCAGCATCTGTGCAGTTTTCTCAAGCAGCTTCTTGTACTTGTTAATGAATCTCCATTGCCACATCTTGGCATACAACATGACATCTTTGTGCCTGGCACCCAAAGAGTTGGGGATGAATTGTTTGCAGCTGGTCCACGCAGCATCAATCGTGACTGTATGGCAAAAAAAAACAGAGGTCTCTGCAGCGTAGCAACATGTAACGTAGCAACGAAACCAGAGATCTCGGCAGCGTAGCAACATGTAACATAGAAATAAAACCAGAGATCTCTACAGCGTAGCAACATCGAATGTACGCACTACAGAGAACGTTAACATGCATGCACCCCCACCCCACTCCACCACCCACCCCATGTTACGTAGCAACGAAACCAGAGATCTCTGCAGCGTAGCAACATGTAACGTAGCAAAGAAACCAGAGATCTCGGCAGCGTATAGCAACATGTAACATAAAAACGAAACCAGAGATCTCTGCAGCGTAGCAACATCGAATGTATACGGCCTACAAAGAACGTTAACATGCATGCACCCCCACCCCACTCCACCACCCACCCCATGTTACGTAGCAACGAAACCAGAGATCTCTGCAGCGTAGCAACATGTAACGTAGCAA
>Ga0126342_10012140_pt1 | contig 15374 bp, 14 predicted proteins | sample Cyp1metagenome_FD_92528 | JGI IMG/M metagenome (GOLD analysis project Ga0126342, IMG submission 92528) | Coral microbial communities from Lord Howe Island, Old Settlement Bay, Australia - Cyphastrea 1 metagenome | ecosystem: Host-associated > Invertebrates > Cnidaria > Coral ...
GCCAGCTGGCCAGAGGAGAGATGAAAAATTGCACGCCGTTGTAGCGCGAAGCACATTTCCAAGTAAAAATGTACAAAGCACACCACATTCGGACCACTTTTGGAAGTTGAGATGTTGAAAAAGCGCACGCCGTTGTGGCGCGAAGCACATTTCCAAGTCAAAATGTTAAAGAGTAGAAGAGAAAAGAGATGACAGCTAGATAAATGGTTTTGCACCCGTCGAAGAGTAGAAGAGAAAGAGATGACATAGATAAGATCGACAGGTAGACAGCTAGAGAGATAGAAAAGTGAAAGAGAGAGAGAGCGAGAGAGACAGATAGATAGATAGACAGATAGACAGGTAGACAGCTAGACAGATAGACAGATGAAAGAGAGAGAGAGAGAGAGAGAGAGATAGATCGATAGATAAACACATACATAGATAGGTAAGTAGGTAGATAGTCAGAGAAAGAGAGAGAAAGAGAGGAGACCTCAACCACCTTTCGGTCCATCAGCGGCTTCGCTCTGCCATCCCTGATTCACAACAACCAACTTCTCCTATAGGTTTCCTGTTTTTGAAACTTCCGCCACCGCCTTGTGCGGTACTACTGGTAATCAATCACTTTAATAACCACGATACGGCCAGTTGATGCCAATGCAGGTTTCTTGATCCAATCGGACCCGGAGAAAGGCTACGAGAAGGCGATGTAGTGGGCAGTTGTGCCGATGTTGTGCCAATGTTGTGCAGTTTTTTTTTGTTTGTCACGTTTGTGACTTTGTGGCCACATGTACTGTACTATCCAAATATATCCAATCAACGCATCAAAGAGTATGTTATTTCTGCTATTAGCCCAATCATCCTGGAATATCCGACATACTTTCATGCTTCCCCCAGATAGAACTTGCGCATATGAAAGCGCTGATGATGCAGTCCCTGCCACCCCGACCACAGGTTGCGCGAACACTTCTCCCAACCGCTAAGATGCTTCTATCAGAACAGGCTGTTGATGCACCTCAGATGAAACCTGGGAAGATCCAGGGTTTGAGACAAGTGGAGATCCGAAATGAAACCACTACAAAAGACTGCTGATTCCCGACCCATGGTTTTCCGGATGTTTCTGGTATCTTCAGATATTTGATATCCATTGATATCTCTATATAGTTGGTATCTCCATAAGAATTGAACAGAGATTCAAAACCCCTCTTGGATCCTTTTTGGTTGATTCTTGTATGGCAATGGGGTTATACAGTCAGACTATCCAGCACATTTGGGATGATTCCAATCTATGAACTGAGAAATCCGTTCTTAACCAGCCAGTATAAATCTCAATTTCTCCATATATTTAAGGATTGTTTGGTATATCCATATATCTGGATATATCTGGATATATCTGGTATCTCCATCAACAAATATGGTTCCAATGGTATCTGGTGTTTCGACCGAGGTGAGACAAAGTGCCATGGATGCGTTTGTCACCTTGGCTTCTCATCTGCGGCCTGGAGACTGTGGGGATCAGGTGAGCTTCGCCCCATGCTTCGTCGCGGGAAAGTGAGACAAATCTATGGCAATTATATGAGGATTATGAGGTAATGATATCAATCTGATTGATAAATATTGATGATTGATATGTTTTTTAATGTACAAGATATTGCGAAGATACTACAATATTATACGGTTGTCTTTTTTTTTGGCTCAAATTGGGAACCCAGAATTTCTCTGCAAGATGTGCTGGGTTGGAGCAAGAAACACTTGCCCAGCTTTTTCAAAGCATCTCTCTCCTCAGTTTGGCTGTGGGTTTCAGGCACTTTTTGGTGATAAATATCGGTTGTTGGTTCTTCGTTTTTTGTTGGTAAATATTTGTTGTTAGTTCTTTGACTTTTCGTTGAATATCCATTTTAATTTGTCATATGCATTTCTAGTTCCTGAGATCCTATGTCTCTGCTGATGATATGTTCCCTATTTTCCCCATTTTCTTTTGTGTTTTTTCTCGCTGAGTAGATCCCTAGAACTGTTGGCACGATCTTTTGGTGATATTGGAATGTCATTGAATGAATTTTTCCATTTTGCGGTCAAGGATGGTCAAAGATAGGGTCCTGATGCCTGACCATGTCATGATTTTGGCCAGGTCTTGATGCCTGTGATCTCTCTGTCGCAAAGCAACGATGATGAGGCACCCCTTGGGGACCCCAAGTTGCATCATGGATTGAGCGCAGGGATGGGTCAACATGAGAACTCGAAAATGGCTGCTTCAATCCTAAACATCATCAAACATTTGTCGGTCCAAACAGGTACTCCGAGTTTACCAAGAATCATAGCCACGTGATGTGGGGAAATCAGGAGGCCATAGGACCATGAAATCGAACTCCGACCATGGATAACGAAGTCGCTAGCCAGATAAATGCTTATTTCAGAATATATAAGACTTGTACGTGTTGTAAAAGGCTACGTCCTCCAAACTTGGTGACCCCCAAGGATGGTTAGCACCAATTCAACCCATAGTTTCAATTGGAAATAGCATGAAAAAAACCATTGGAAAAAACGTTGGGATAAGACCAACAAAGCATGCACTGCGTGTGTGCCACAGGATGCACGGAGCATGGCGGTGCAATTACTTGGTCATTTGGCAGAGGCAGCGGCACCAGGAGGGACATGGGATAGCCAGGTGACAATCGTGGCACTGCAGCAGTTTCAGGCCCTGGGCCCCGATCTCTGCAAGCAGTTCGTGGGTGTTCAGTTGGAGGCCTTTTGTGAGGACCTGCCGGGGGATCCCCGGGGGATCCCGGGGATCGGCTGTGGCTTCGGTCTTTTTTTGAGCTGTGATATGGGTTTGTCTGAAAATAGGGTACCCCTAAATCCAATGGTCTATCATTATTTTCTCAGTCAATGGTCATAACTGGATGGGTATACCGGTATACCATTTTTAGACACACTCATATCAATGATATCCTTGGAAAAATCATCTTGCCACTTGCAACATCTTAGAACATCAAGCCTGGAAATGCGTGACGGCTCAACTGGAGGAGATATGGCTCCACCTGAAAAACACACATGAAACAATTTTCCAAACAAACATCGCCATGGCCACACTACAATGAGTTTGCAGAGCAGTGGAGTGAAACAACGCAGCCTTGATCTCACTGTCTATTACATGTCTGAGTTGCGGAGATGTAAATCGTACTTTGAGAAATGAGAACAGAAGAAGGCATAAAAAGGCTTCGTTTGTGGCTTGAGGTAGTCTAAGTAGTCTAAACAAGTATGTTTGGTAAACCATGGTAAACCACAGGGCAACTGGGCAACCTTTAAAACTTTAAGAGTTGACCCCTGGGGGCGCGGCGCGTTGCGGCGCGGCAAGCAGCGCTGTCATGGCAAGATGAAACCGAAGAAGCGGGCTGCTGGGCAGAAGTCGACTGGATCGACTGGATCGACCCACTATCAACCTATCACTAAGTCAAATTGCAACTGGTAACATTGGTAACTGGGTATCCTACTTTCATTCATATTAATTCAAAACGAAATCTAAGTGTGTCGCTTCCAAAAGGTTCACAACGAGCAGTCGAGCACCCTTTGCCAAGTCTTGCGGTCCAAGCATGACAGGTTGAACTCATCGGTTGAAGCGATGCGGATATTTGAGATAAATCAACGCACGAACACGTGATTGGTGAAGGTGAGAGCTACAACTAGACTATACTAGACTGATTTTAAATAATTTTTAAATATTTATCGTAAATTTTGAAGATTTATCTTCTTTCCTGCTCAAGAAATTTGGCAATTGCAATGATCGACACCAATCCTTTAGGCATCGTCGATCCGTGTCGATCACGAGGATCATGACGTGGACTTCACGCGAACCCCCAACCTGCCAAAGAATCAGGTGAGTCACGGTGAGTTGATGAAAGCATATGAAAGCCATGACACAGCCATTGCCGGTGAGTTCAACATGTTCCAGACAAAGAAAATAAAGAAATTCTTGTCAATGCGAACATAGACCTTTGTTTGGCTAAATCTTCAAAAACACCTCTGATTTTTAAGATGCTTTGCTACGATGGCAAACATCGGTTCAGGGCACAAATTTTGACCCAACCCTTTGCTGATCATCAGCCATTAGTACAGAAGTAGCGACCCGTTGCAGGTGGCTTCTGAGTTGGGCCATGCTCTACGACTCCGAGGTAGCGACATTTTTAGGTAATGGGCAGATCATATCAATTGCTGGTGATTAATGAGATCTTTTCATGGAATCTGAATGGGATCTGAATGGGATATTGATGGGATATGACATCTCACCCCAAAAAATGATTATCAACATTTCTTTTCTGGACACAAAAAAGCATCCCAAGATGTCGATCTTCAAAGTGCTTGGTACCACTTCAATGGATAGCCATAGCATGCCATAGCTGTTCCTGAAACAAATGCCTGAGATTTTCGGATATCATCAGGATCATAGATCAAACTCCACATTTTTCAGTGTGGCAACAAGCTGTGGATCACTAAATTCCTCCCTGGCAGCCTGGCAGGCTATTGCACCGTGAAGCTGGGCTCTTCCAAGGACCACTGCAATGGGATGGGGAAATTCCATTCCGAAGTGGAAAGAACACCATAGGGATATTCTGATATTCTCCCATTTTCAGTGGTATCCATGTTTTATCTTGCCAAGCGTGCCATGTTATATGTTATACAAGTCATATAAGTTATATAGTTTATTGTGACTGTGAAATCAGGGAACAGTTTTCTGGCAAAATCTCTGAGATCCATGATCCCAGGAGCAGTTGGACAGCTTGACTTCAGCAGCCAAAGATCTCCAGCAACGTGGTGAGCTGCAGCCGCCACCAGAAGAGCTGCTGGACGGGTGGCATTTCGGGTGGCATTCTGTGGGCTCAACACCTCGAATTGTTGGATGCTGAATTCATCTGAAGTTCCCCATGGAGACACAAGTTGGATGCCAAGTATCCCAAGTCCTCCAAAATCCGCAGGACAGCTTTCTGGGTCCCAACGGCACGGGTGCCTTCGCTCCATTGGCAAAATCTGAAGCCCCAGAGTCTTTAGTGACCACAAGCAGCAGGACGGTACCTGAATGGTCCTGGTTGGGAAGTCTCTAATACCACAGATGGGTCGTAAGAACCATCCCCAAAGGGTAGGTTCATTGTTGGCTTTACCACATCATTTGAGGGTATCCTGTTTGGCTATCCTGTTGGTAAGTTTTTCCAACTCCTGTTTGGGAGTGCCCCGGAGTGCACCGAAGGCAGCGTCTCGCAATGATATTCAATAAACTCATATCAATGTAAGGCAGAAAGGCAGGTGATTTTGATATTCTATTGATAAACTGAATTTGCAGTTGATTTTGCTTCTTGATTTTTTTTTTCGATTTTCCAGTGGGATTTCACACTGAAACTGCAGGATGCAGGATTTTGCCAAAACGGCACTTGCAGCCTGCGAAGTGGGCTCAGTGACCGGCATTGTGACTGAGGAGTTCTGGTTGAGATGATAGGGATGGGCACTCCCAAAGTGTTGATGTATATCTATTGATATATGGGTATGGATCAATACCTATTAATACCATTTTTAGGGGGATGAACATCCATTTACCAGCTATTTTGATGTTCACCAGGGGTAACAAGGTTTTGACACACTGCCATATATCTACCGATATATCTTGATATATTATATGATACTTATCATGCAGTTTTGGTATGGTGCTGACAGTGCACGAGGTGTTTTCTTTGCTAGGGAGCTGCAACATCGGGCTGTGCTGGAAATTCGGGGCTCCCCATTTCGGCTGTTTATGTTTCCTGGACGAAATTCCAGTTTTCATTGTCATGCTCTCGTGGAACCACTCTAACACCCTTTACCAACTTGCTCTGGATACCTGGAGAGTGCGGGATCCGCTGAAAATAATCATCTTGAAATCTCAGGGCATCCCGGCATCTGGCCACATTTTTGGAGTATGAACATCCAAAGAATCCTTAAATTTTGGGTGTTCAACATTTTCAACGAGCCAGAACTCCAGCAGTTTACGGTCGCTGCAGGACTACTTGGTTCAAGGCGGTGGCTGTGAGGGTGAGATCGACCTCACTGAAGCCGATTGCAGTGACTGGATCCGGACCTTGTCGCGGGCCAGGCACAGACGACACCCACAGTCCATGCGACAGACGGGCGGGTCATGGGAGTTCCCAAAATCATGGTAAAGGCATGGTAAAGGCTGTGGTCGAAGATTCTTGTGGGTTGAATTGGTGAGATTTCAAGGCAGAAGTTGAGCTTCTAGGAAACTCTGGAAAAAATGGGCCAGCTTCTATACCTTGGCGATGCTGGATGCCCAATTTCTTCAGGATGATGATGATCTACTTCTTCGGCAAGGCTTGGCGGGGCTTTCCTTTCGAGCAGGAAGGTGGGATTTGTTCGTGGTGACCATGGCGGTTTCCCTTGTGATTCTGATGCCAGGGCCAAGGAGTTCTGGAGATCATGCCTTTTAGTGAGGAGGACAGCAAACATCAGCAAACTTGCCGGTAGGATTGTGGGGCATTCATTGATAGTTTTTGTGCGGCTTTCGACTTGCTTTTGCGCTTGAAAGCCCTTGAAAGGCTAACTTTAACTTTTTCCCTTATTAAAGTTGAAATCACTCACAATCTGGTCCAGAAGATGATTTGCTATGACAGTTGTAAGGATTTGTAAGGCTTGGAATTGCTGTTCCAATGAAGTTTAAATAAAGTTTAAATAAAGGAGATGGAGTCCATTGAGTTCGTCACGGAGTCTGACATCTTGGTCATGCTGCAGCCGGAGATCTCCTTGCACAAACATGCCCCTGGCTTGGATGATCTGATCTGTCTGATCTGTCTGATCTGGGTCTTTCGGAATAGGGACCACGTTGGCCGTATCAAGGCACTGAAGCATCGAAGCATCAAAGCTGCTGGCGTCTACATATCAATGTCAAGGTTGAAAGCACCTAAAACCACCATCCAACTGCAGTTGTTTTTCTTTTGTTTGTTTTGTTGGTTGGCAACTTTCACCACACTTCACCCCAATTTCACCCGATTCTCACCATCCTTTCATGGTCGACAGCGTAGCTGCGTAGCTGGAGGTTTCCACCCGCGGCATGTTTGCAGTTGTGTCCTGGGTCTTGGATGAAGGGTTTCTTGGCAAAGCTCCAGCGAATTCAGCGAATGGGATGGACTTTTTCCATTTTACCAAGTTTCACCAGGCATTGGAGGTACCTTTTTTCGGACCTTCTATATATGTGTTATGCGATTATCATCTTTTTTGCTGGTGAGTTTTAGTACAAAAGCCAGTTGCTAAGTGAAACTTGGCCGTAAATATGGATCTCATCATACCGGAATCCAGTGGTGGGTCCTGTCGACAATCCCATTTTGACATATGTGCCTTCACTAAGCCCGATGAATCATTTGGTTGGGGGTTTCAAACATGTATCTCTGTATGATATATACAAATATGTATATATATATGTATACATGCATACATACAGATATAGATATAGATATAGATATAGATATACATATAGATATAGATATACATATAGATATAGATATACATATAGATATAGATATACATATAGATATACATATACATACACATATAGATATAGATATACATATACATATTCATACAGATATAGATATACATATACATATACATATAGATATATACACATAGATATATACATATAGATATATACATATAGATATATACATGATGAACCCAACATTTCTTACTTTCAGCTATTCCCTGGAAATGGAACGATGAACCCAACTGACCTGAAAAGCCGCGTCTTAGACCTTCGACCACACGGGGCTGGAGCGGTGGTATCTCACGCACCTTTGGCGCGGTGAACCCTGCCGTGAAGGACGTGGGAGATGGAGAGGGATGATGGATGGATTACTGTGTGGTAAAGCCACGAACAAAAATTATTGTAGGCTACCAATGATAATAAACAATGGGATAATTCAATGTAATGTAATGTATATAATAAATATTGGGATAATGGATAATTCAATGGTAATTACTGTAATGTGGTACCAATTTTACCATCAATGGGTTTATAAACAATCATTTAGGTGGTAAAGCCAATAACAAAATGTCCCCCAATTTTACCATCAATGAGTAAAATCCTGAATTTTACCCATGGGTGTTATGAACATGTATAAACCATCCCCAAATGGTAGGTTTATGGCATTGGGGTTCCCACAACTACATCTTATTAGTTGGATGGATTGAAAGGATGCTTGGTTCTTCTTGGTGTTGCCAATCATTGTCAACCATCATCAATGGACGTGAGTTTCCCGACGCTTCCACTCTTGCAACTCTTGCACTGCGCAGGAGTTGCAGGAATGGTCTCAGGATCGCATAGAAGAGCTGGCAGCCTTGCATGCTGCACAGCAGTTGGAGGCTTTAGAGGTGCCCGGCTGGGCGGAAAATCACCAAGTTGAACGACACAAACGAAAAAAAAGGAAGTGTCTTTTTCGAAGAAACTTACAAAACTTCAAGCAGCATGTAGATTAGATCATTGTTTGGACTGATGACGGACAATTAACTGGGTGATCCAGCTGGGGTCTATCCTAATTCACGGGTGATTTCGTCAGATGTAGCTGGTTATTATCTAGTGATTGCCTGCTTATTAAGTGGTTATGACCTGGCTACGAACTGCTTAATGGCAGCGGTTTTTGTTTGATTCTTTGTTTGCCGGATGTGGTGTGTTTGGTTGGTGGAATCCACCTCCTTCCAACCAAACACCACCGCAGGCGCCACTGCCACGGGACTGGGAGCGCATGGTGCGACACAGCTATTTTTCTGGAGCATCTTGGCGATTTCTTTGCTCATTCTCCAGTCTCGATGTATTTGGCGTGAATCTTCAAATGAATTTATGATCATCATGGATTACTCATGGATTCCACTTTGTACCTTCTACTACTATTTTTTTCTCTATTCCGCATTTTGCTTACGGTGTACTGGGTTGGAATGGACAACTTTAAATGGAATGGTCAGAACATCTACCAAGATTCTTGATCTGTTTGTAAGATTGAAGACTGCAAATTGCATAAAGTGTGGGTCTCAAGCCTGGCTGACTATCCTCAATCCTATGAAGGCTGCACCAAATCACAAGGTCATACATTGATCATGAATTGACTTTAATTCATAAGTTTTAAATCAATATAAGATACATATATATATATATATATCAAATCAATTACATTCCTATCATCAATTTGAATCCTATACATCCTATACTATATAATCTATATATTTATCACCGAATCATAGGATTGTAAATTTTAAGTCAACCTCGTCTCCAAGGAGCACCTGCCCATTGCAGTTCGTGGACAAGCTGGTCACCACGCCACCAGCAGCGATAGCCACAATTGGTGGAGCGCAGCTTGGCACGTCTCGTGGATCTCTGTGAGGAAAATGTACTATATGTAGCTGTAATATATCGTGCATATATCTACAATATATCTACAATATATATATATACATTATATGTATATACACATTATATATATATAGACTACGGTATATTTGCAATACATGTATCTGTACAATAACCTATAAATGTATCTACATAATAAACAATGATTCCTTGGAGCTTTTTGTCGCGCAAGGCTACAGCTACTGGCACTGACATGGTGATGGATGTGCCATTCACCCGCTGCTTGGCTGAATTTCACAAGATATTTCCAGTCAAGTTTGAGATATGTATATATATATATTTATACTTACAATACTGTATCTGCATATATATATAAATACATATATATATGTACATATATATATACATATATATATATATATACATATATATACATATATATACATATATATATATATACATATATATATACATATATATATATATATACATATATATGTATACATATATATATACATATATATATATACATATAGTATACATATTGATGCGGTTTCCAACTCCTTTCCAACTGGGTTTTTAGTCTGGAGAGAGCTCCGAGGATGGGAACATGGTGATATCTATGACCCAGATCCAAACTGTTGGATGGAGTCGCAGATCTATTTTGGACCCGGTGCGATGCCAAGTTGACGCGATGGAATTTCTGTGGAGTTTTGGCCACATCCACAGATCGTTGGCGCCGCTCAGGGTGTCTGATCAAAACCAGTGTCAAGCACGCGCAATTCATCGAAGGCCGTAGCTGAAGGGCCAGCTGAATCACATCCCAAAATGAAAAATACCCCGCATCTGGCCCCTCAAAGTGAACACATCCAATATAAGACCCGAATTTCCAGGGGCATATTTGATATTATTTTGCATTGTGTTTTTTAAAATGAAGTCCCTAGCCGTGGTGCCGACCCCGGTACTTGGCAGGTGTTGAACTCTTTGACAACAAATTCTTCGGTCTCTCCAATATGGAGGTGAGCGATCGCCATGGGGTTGAGTGGAACATGGTGAGCTGGAATGATTTTTTCATATTTTTTCCGTCTCAGGGAACTCTTTTCCCACCGAAAGCCATGGGGAACTTGTGGATTGCATGAGTGTATGCCTTTAATTTTCATATATTTCGTTTTACCTCATCAAGAGTACTTTCGGACTGCAAACCTGCCGTTTTGGAAAAATGGGCACGGTCAGCCACAGTTCCAGCTCAGGCCTCAGGTATGGACCCACAACAGCGCCATGTGTTGGAAACGAGTTACGAGGCACTCTTCAATGCAGGCCGGTAGGGGGCTGCAGTGGGTTTCCCTCCCTGGGCTATATACTACTATATACCCTAAAAATGGATTGAAATCTGTAGCCCTCTCCCAGCAATTCTGGTTAATTATAGTTTAATGCTGAGATTCTGCCGTCCTAAGCAGCAATCCGCTGTGAAATCCCCATCAGTTGATCTGTGATATGCAGATGATCCACCCGAGGCTACCGGAAGAACTCCTTGATGCGACAGTACATTGCCGTTTTCACGGGGGGCACCAACCCAGAGTTCGTGTTGGATCCTCAGCCAATGACTGGTGCAGTGTCTTTCCAGCTTGGAAAGCCCAAAGAGATACACAATATCTTGGAAGCAAATCAGTATATCATCAGTATATCCAGTATATCATCAGTATATCCAGTATATCATCAGTATATCGACATTCTACTGTGGTTGAGAATTAAGAATGATGAGAATGCATCGTTGATACGGTCCAATTCTGGCCATTTCCTTGAAACAGGGTATGTACTCAGTGCTCAGTTTTGCTTGTTGATTGGGGGTCCCATCATTATCCCCATCGATATCATGGGATCATCATCATCCCCATTTTGATGTATCCCACACACACACATATATATATATAATATTCATATGTATGTATACACATATATATATATATATACGCATGTGTTTTTGTATATATATATATATATACACACATATCCTGAAGTCAAAAAATGTTTGGTTTTTTCATATGCTGGGCCCAAAATACCGGCATGGGCCATGGGTCAAGACCCTGGCACCCTGTTAGTTTCACGCCAGGTACGTTCCCAAAGAGGTGGGTGCCTGCAGTGGCACTGGGGCCTCAACTGCCGCGAGCCGAAAGGGGGCATCAGGTGGTGACAGCATGATACGATGAAAGATGGCTAGGAAACGGCCTATTTATAGATGATTTACATATGAAAAATGGTGATTCAATGGGTTTATAGCTGGGAGGTTTGTAGCTGGGCAAGTCATCAAACTAAATGAGGATTTTCCAGCCATGTTTGATTACCAAAGGGGAAATGATGGCAATGGAGCAATAGCTATAAATGAATGAATATATATATAATATATATATAATATAATATATATAATATATATATAATATATATACACCATTTGCAGTGGGATGAACAGTTATTAACATCCAGCTGATGTGAACAGAAGGCGTTGGGATGGGTTTTGACCCATCTCTATATGATGATATGATTCATCTATTGTCATTTTCGACTGGAAGGCCGACCTGATAACAGAGAGGGTCCCCCCTCAAAGGATGGCGCCCGGAAATTTTCCGATTGCTCGGAAGTGGCATCGGAATCGACAGCTCACAAGAATTGTGTACCAAACATTTTTCCTGAGAGGGGATAGTGACGGATAGTGAAGTTTCTTCTGAGGCCATTACTTCCAATCGCGTCTCATTCTTGTGCCTTGACAGCAGACTTGCAGATCAGATGCCAGAATTCCCTTCACTGTGGCCGCTGTGGCCAGATATTTCTTGTGCTAAGATTGGGCATCATGGGTCCCAGTACCACCATCGATTGCGACCTTAGCTCCAGTGCCATGGCTCTGATCATGGGAAACTCTGCCTGGAGCCTCAGTGGCCAATTGATGCTAGTTTTATTGGAGGTGTTTTGGTACCAGTGCCGCGATGTATTATGAGTCATGGAATGTTTTGTTGCTGTGGAATGTTTTCGTTGACTCTCAGGTGGATTCTATCTATCAAGCTGTCAAGAGTGGAACGTTTGGTACACGATTTGCAGTTGTTACAAACATCACCACTGAGGCAGTTTCCAATCAGAACCCTCGGCGCAACAAGACCGGTGGCACCTTAGTAGCAAATGATGGAACACCTAAAGAAGCCATGTGCTTCATGTACTCCAAAATCTAGGATTTGGTGGCTTGTTTTTATGTGATCGAAATCATTCAAAGCAATGTTTTGGGACATCACGCTATTGGAGGCATCCCCGGGAATGGTGTGGCCTCACATTGGCAGCATCGTTGATTGCTTATATGCTTGATTTTTGCTTGCTAATATCATTCCTCTTCGGGTTGCAATACCCCTTGGAAGTGGCGCTAATTCCCATCCCCTTGTTGGTCTTGATTGCTTTGACCCTCTGTATTGTATTCCAATGAAACAGCCACCATATTCGGATGTCAAACTTATCCCCCAAAGTGGACAATCTATGACAATCTCATATGATGATCATTCGAATTCGCACTTCAACAAACACATTTGGCACCGGGAAAACCATTTGTACCCAGCGCAACTCCGTTGACAGGTACCAGCTCGGCAGCCGTTTGCAGCGGGGTCTACTTCATCCTATCGCCCCTGCTTTGGCCGCGCTGGAATGCCTTCATGAACCCAGCAGGTGCCCTGGGATGCCCTGGGATTTTTCACATGAAAAAAACAAAGTCATCAAAAGCGATTCCGCATTGAACAAAGCCAGTGCTTTTTCCTAAGTGGGTGATCCCGAAATCCAATGAATGATCATCATTTGTCCCAAACTTGCAATTTTGCGATACGCCTGATTTTGTGACAAACCTAGGTCTTTCACATCTCTGCAGCAAGTCGTTTCGATGGCCAATTGTGTTTTTCTTCCTCCATTATTTTCTTCCAGATTCAATCCTCAACTTTATAAATCTTGCTACAACAAGTCCCAAAGAATTTTTGTTGGTTTGATCCCGTACTTTTCTTCCAGATGAAAACCAGGTCAATATCCCCATTAATATAGATCCCATATATACATTATATAGATCCTACATATATATATATATACACATACATATACAGATCCCATAAAACAAAAAAAAACGACTGATTTGGTTGCTCCAATCCCGACGCCGCCCAGCGTCAGGGCGATGCTTGAGCTTCGACGCCCAAGCTGCTGGCTACGTCCTGGGCGAATGCAGTATCTCGGTGGTGCTGAAACCCTATGCGGAGAAGGCACACTTGGCACATTTGGCAGCTATGGCATGGAGTCCTGATGATGTTGTTGTTGTTGTTGTTGTTGTTCGTCATCAACTACTTGTTGAAGTGATGAAAAGTCTCAACCATGCTGTTTGAACAGACTGAAAGGGACTATGGTCTTTGCTAGAGTACCAAATGCTTGTGTTTGGTGCTGCTGTCAAAAGCTGGTAGGTCGAGAATGAGTTGGTTGTACCTCAAGAGCCACTCATTGGGAGCATGGTTGGTTGGCATGCGGTGAACAATGGTCGCAATGCAAGTCGCTCGGCAGTTCAGTGCAAACTCAACAGCTAGTGATCCTGGGGCATTATCCATTCTGATCAGGGTACAGGTGGGCATTGCCCAGAAGGGGATGGGTCCAACCCACCTAACATTGTGTCTATACTGTATAGGTATAGATGAATCATCCTCTCTGTTCGTTCCTTTTTGGGGAATACAAAAGGGTTTCCGACCTGCAAATGGATGTTTCTAAACCTTGTGCATCCCAACCATGTGGCCATTTCAACGGAACAACTTTATGATTAATCATGGCATTTTGGGGCTTCAACACATTTTCAGACAAACACACAAGAAGGACCCCTTCATTTATAAATTGGTTTAGCTTCACCCATGAAAAAATGTAGATCCGCCATTTTTATCCAATCATTAGCCTATCATTTGGGAGCCCCCTCTTTGAATCCCCATGTAAGCAGTGACCAGAATCCCTGTTGATGGGTTGTTCTTGGGGGTCATACTACCTGGTTTATTGTGGACTACTATGACCCATCAAGGGAGCCCCGCTCTCAACTAGTAATCCAATCCAAGATTAAACACACCCATTCTATGGTCCCAAATATATGGTTTCATCCCAACACAAATCATGGTTTCTGGGTGTTTTTTTGTTGGCCGGGCGACGGGAAAATGTCACATTTCCAGCATGTCAAACTGAAGGCTTGTCGGCTCCCTGCGGGCCGGCTGAGCAGGAGGTCATTACGGAGTCCTTTCGCATGGCCAATTTGAATCCGTTGGACTCTGTGGCTGTCGTCGTGAAAACTGTGCTTTAAGGGGCCGAAGCACTTTAGAATCTTTAGAAGCCTTGTAGATACCCGGTAAAACCTATTAAAACCTACTAGTAGTGGATTTAGATGTAAGTTTGGAAACTCGAATATTTTCATGGATGTGGTACCACTGCAAGTCGAGCGGGGTTGGGGTGTCATGCTGATAGCTACGACCCACAACCCAAAGTTTCGTTGCATGGGAACCTGCAGTTCTGCAGATTTTGCCCACGACTATCCTCACTTCATCTTCTATTTTCAACTTTATTTCACCCATAAATGTGGCACAGTTCACCCCATTGTATGGATCTATATCAACCATGATCATTCACTATACGGATCCATATCTATCATCATCTATCATCACCAATCATCATCAATCATCATCAATCATCATCATATCTTCACATCTACCTATTTCTGTATCCCACTTCATTGTATGGATCTATATCTATATCTATATCTATATCTATATCTATATCTATATCTATATCTATATCTATATCTATATCATCATCATCATCATCATCATCCATATATATATATATATACATACTATCCAGTGGTTAGGAGAGCCAGGACTTGAAGAACCCTTGCAGACAAAGACCTTGCAGTTTGAATTCAGTTTTTTGCAGCATCAAGCTTATCCATGGGGGCCGGTGTACCTATGGAGGATTCTTTACTGGGCACGTAAGC
>Ga0126342_10012141_pt1 | contig 15374 bp, 15 predicted proteins | sample Cyp1metagenome_FD_92528 | JGI IMG/M metagenome (GOLD analysis project Ga0126342, IMG submission 92528) | Coral microbial communities from Lord Howe Island, Old Settlement Bay, Australia - Cyphastrea 1 metagenome | ecosystem: Host-associated > Invertebrates > Cnidaria > Coral ...
ACATTACATACATTACATACATTACATACATTACATACATTACATACATTACATACATTACATACATTACATACATTACATACATACCATACATTACATACATACCATACATACCATACATACATACCATACATACATACATACATACATACTTACATACATACATACATACATACGTACGTACGTACATACATACATACATACATACATACATACATATGTTACATACATATTATATATACATACATATGTTACATACATATTATATATATATATATACATATGACGGTTTGCAAAAATAATCGTAATTCCTTGCGTGCTGCTTCTTTTTTCGTCTTTAAAACTATTACTTATCTAAATAGTCTGAAAACCCTGCATCTTTTCTTTCATGTTTGAAGCCGTAGCTAAAACCTGCAGTAAATGCTAACGCACGTCTATATGAAGTGGGTGCCGCTGTTAGTTCCTATAGTGGTGGAACTGGAATGAACTGGAATATGTGTCCATCTGCAGGCCTTGTCGTTGCCTTTGCTGTCACTGTTGCTTTTGTCAAACAAACAGAATCAACTACAAGTTCTCTGGGGGCGACGCGCATTGCTAGCTGGGATCTAGAGGGCAAAATGACGTACAAACTCGCAAAATTGAGCCGCAACCTCTAAAAAATATAGGAAAATGGTCGAGTAGCAAAGAAATTCACTAAGACATCCGACTTGGATTTAAGGAGCTAAGTGTTGCATTTTGACTCGTCTTCATGTTGAAATAACATGAAATAACAAGCAGTCAGGAACACATAAACAATATATCCTTGAACATGGATGTGAAAAAAAACTAGCGCAAACCGAGCGGGTTTGCTAGCGCTGCCTTGCAGAATTGGTGAATTTAGTTGCGTGCCGCCTCATAACGAAGAGGAAAAACCACTAGGTCCACACTAATTATCAACAACTGGTACAAGACTTCTGTCAACTATTTTTGGCACATGGTCATATACAGAAAAATATACCCAAGGACCTGTTTCCCCATCATACCTTCTGCCGCTGGCATGTTTAAACCAGGATCCCTCTTGCTCGCAGGTTTGGGCGCAGCTCTCCAACGATTGGGAGCCTTTCCAGCCAGTCCCATCGTCAGGACAGCTGCACTGGGTACAAATTGGCTCAATGACTCTTGAGGAGACGGCTCTCCACGGGCCAGTAGTGGTCCCCACTTGCCCATCTGTCAGGACCCTAGGTATATGCAAAGCAAGCCACAACAAACGATTTGCCATGGCTGGGTTGAGGAAAGGTCTGTAATATCTTTGATTCGACAGTCCAGTGACTCTGTATTTGGTGATCTCAGTTTGTTGGGAAGGCTACTATCCAGGATGTTTGCAAACTCTGAGGAGCCAAAGAGCTAGTAATCTATGGCAACATTCACCCCCTTGGCTCATGCGGCTTTCCAAAGAAGAAGTTGAGGCTAGTTGAGTACAATATCCTGGAAAAAAAAACATCTCTGCCAACTACCTATAGCAACTATCAAAATTCAGCCTGCAGTCCTTATTTGGCAGCCAGACCACATGCTCAATATGATGAAATCTCCGCCAATGCAAGGCTCTAAGATGATATGGGTAAGCCAGCGAGTTTATGAGCCAAATAACTGCATGGTTTTTGCTGCATGGCACTATTTTCCCATATGTTCCCTCTAAAACAGGAATTATTTCTGTGGACTTTGTGCGGGTTACAATTTCATGCCAACCCATGTTGGTTTCTAACACCTCACTTCAGTGCAAGATACCATTACATACTATCATCCCAAGCTGTTCCGTTAGCTAAACCAAAATGTTGGTTCTATCATGTCATATCCAGCCCCAGCGTACATTTCAAGCAAGGCACGCTGCCTGACATAAGTCAGGATGCGAGCCTCCAACATCTCTTCCAGCAACTCCCTACCATGCAGCGGTGGCTTCAAGCCTGGTATCTTTTTGGGAAATATCATGACAAAATATGCTACCATCTGGTTATTAAACATAGCCATGGAAAGATCCACCATTTTTAATAGGTAAACCAAACTAAATGGGGCATCTATACCATGGCTATGTTAAATAACCAGATGGTAACAATGATTCTGATACATATTGATAAATAAAGATCTAGAGCAAGTTCAGTTCAATTCAGTGAACCATTTATTGTCAATGGATGGCAATGGTAGGGTAGAGATCCCTCTAGTAGTGAAACCCAACAAATCAGCAAGGCCCAAGATTTATTTTCCAACAGAGCTGCTGGCGCATCATTTCCGACATTTCTTGGGCAAGTGTGGTGGTAACTGGTGGTATTGAAATGTATTGAATACCACCCCCCAAAGTGACCTGGCCTCAGCTCTTGATCTTTCCACACGCCATCGCGAAACCTCGGCGTCGCACCGCAGGGACTAGGTGAATCATCTCCCGCTGCAAGCGGGGCATCTGGGGCTCAAATCACCTCCAGCGTTGCGCTGTAAAAACAAGTTTGCTGTGCTTGCGAAAGACTTGGCTTTCCCTCAACTCAATCGAGAGGTTTCGGAATGATGGGAATGATGCTTGAGATGATGGCGCACACCGGGGCCTACGAAACTGCCGTTTGACCACCAAGTTGTTGGCGGGTAGAACTCGAAGGTTGGCGTCTTGTCCACCGAGTCCGGCTCTGAAGAGAAGAGCTTCGGGTTCTTCTTCAAATACCTGCTGACACCAGTTGTGTCGATTCATCGATTCGCTGTGGATGAAACCTTTCCTCAACAGAAACCGATGACAGTAACCACCAGTATCCACCAGAAACGTATCGTTTTGCGGCCAAGGGATCCAAGGGATCCCAGGGATTCGGGTGTTTTCGGAGTCAGTCTTCTGAATCACAACGATAGAAGATGATACAATTAGTCTTCAAGTTCCTTATAGCCTCTGGTTATTTAACATAGCCATGGAAAATGGATGAAAATGGCCCATTTATAGATGATTTACCTATTAAAAATGGTGATTTTTCCATGGCTATGTGAAATAACCAGAGGGTAACTTATAACTAGTCTATTCAAGTAGAGGTTCCCATTGAGATGACTGGCGGTTTCACCTGTGCGACAAATTCAAGCAACACTAGCTGCATTGAATGGGAGTTACCATCTACAGGAACCTCCAAACAGATCAGATTCAAACAGAGTGTTTTCTTTCCAGGACGTTCCTCACGAAAATTTTCCCATGTTTCTCAGGCATCCATTCTTTCATTATTTTATTCCATTCTATCAATTTTCTGGTTTACGGGTTTATTTATTATATGCCACCATGGAACTCCAAGATCTTCGCAGCGGTGTCGGCTGGGACAAGTTCTTGCAGGCATGAGAAACGGCACACCTCAAAGGATCTAAGGAGGCAGATGGCGGAGGATGGCAGGGTGGATGGCACCAAGTGTTGGAAATCCAAAGAATCAAAACCGAATCAAGGCAGAACGGGTCATGACTCGGGGGTGTGTCATGACTATCAGCTTATGTATCAATTGATTGAAACTACAATAAATAGTCAATAAATATTGAACATCAATAAAATTTAATAAAACAATATGATAATACCAAACAGGCATGTAAAATAATGGATAAGAACTCTGCAAACATCTGAGAGACTCAGCAAATCTGGGGTCCTTCACCCCATTGCCATCCTTGCGAGTCGTGGCTGCCTTCCGCACTTGTCCTCGCTGCTCTAGGCCACTCCAATCACCCACCTGCTGTGCAGAAAGGATTGGGGCTTAAGGTTCATTAAAATTACCTGTATGGAACATGCCTGTCATTCAAGAGAACTTTGTACTTGGCAATACTAGTAGACCAATACCACGAGGCACTGTAGCTAACAAAGGATGTGTCTGTTGCACTTTTCACAGCTACAGTATGAGGTATGTTATTCTTTATGATTCTTTGCGGGCCACTCTAGTTTCCATTCTCAGTCTATGCTTCCAAACGGAGGCACCATACATCCATATACATCCCATGGGGAATGCGTCAATTCCGACCCCTGATTTGGCTTCCACACCTTGATCTCACTCTTCTCCTTGAACTCAAAGCGTGGCCTCAGCATGTGGGTGGTGCGAGAGGGACGGCCGCAAAAAAATGGAAAGCAACCTATACAATACCTATACATCTAGAGTAATCCTTTTGACCGGTGTTCCCAGGAGACGTCTAGAAAGCCTAGGAGTGTCTCCCGAGGCTCTTCATGGCTTTTCAATATTCTGATATATGATGTCTTTGCGCCGTGATCACTATGAAGCCTTGTGTTTTCAAACAAAGCAGTGCTGCTAAAGACAGCGACAACATGAGACATCATGTGACCACAAAGTCTTAAGAATGGGTTGTACCAGTGGCTTAGGAGCACATTATCAAGCACCATGGATGTTCGCTGTTCACTGTGCCTCCCTATGTGGAATATATCATCGGTATTATACATCCGGCATCAAACAGTTCGCTGCAAGAGGCTTCATCAAATGGGGTCATAGCATAATTCAATCATTCAATTTCAACCAGATCCAGAGGGCGCAACGCAGCACCAACCCAGTATATCCCAGTATTGCATTGTGACAAGCTTCGGTGGAGTGTCCCAGTAGTGACCAGCAGCCTCCAAACGCGTGGACATTGGTGGATCCATTCAATTTCTGCTGGAGACGGCACGCAGCCCTTGGCGTTTCGTACTGCGAGTAGATTTGAGTCCAAGGAGAGCCAGCACTGTTCAGCCCAGCTCTGCCTTCTTCTTCGACTTCCCGGAAGGCCTCCACACAGCATCGGCTCAGCTCATTGCAAAGCTCCCAAGCTGTGACCAGGTGGCAAAAACGCATAAGCTTGCCATGTTGGAACAGAGGAAGTTCTCTCTTCCAAGTCACGAAGTCATTCCCAGTTGACAACAACTTTGGCTAGTCCAAATCTATATAGGATCCATGGTGCTGCTATATATGGTAACATGGATCCCATCAATATACCCCCAATGTTAGCATTATATACCAGCACCATGGATCCTATGGGAAATCTATCATGATCATCATGACACTCGTCCACCAGCATCCATTAGGCTCGCACGAAGTCTTCGCAGCAGCTGCTTCCTGGAGGACCAAGGAGCCCATAAAACGCCCCCGACGAGCTACGATGACAACAGTCAACCACCTCCCAGTTTGACAACAGCAATGCATGGGGGGCCTGTTTAAGACACATTTAAGCTGCAATGTGACTACAGCAACTACAGCAACTACAGCAACGACGATTCTCTGCATCAGCCATGAACTTCTGAACAGTTCAACATGTTTGTGACACATCCAATCACAACACCAAACCCTGCACGATTTGACCAGTGCCAAACTCATCACATCATGCAGTGCGTTGCCTTCTTGGACGCCGCACCTCAGATCCAATGCTGAGCCATGTCGACTGGCATCGAAATTAAGCCACCGATGTTGTACAGAGCGACTGTCCACGGTGTATCCATTGCTCTCATCAACCTTCTTCTTTTTCTGCTTCTTCTCCTTCTTCTGCTTCTGCTTCTTCTGTTTCTTCTTCTTTTTCTACTGCTTCGTCTTGTTTGGTGCAATACCAGCACAAATGCGCAGCAATATCGCGTTGAGCTTCAGTCCATGCCGTTGGTTACATGTGTGTCCGTCCAGTGTGTCCAAATTTCTGTCAGTGCTTAAGTTAAGGCTATAATATAGTATATATAATATATGCATTTAGTTTACTTGCTTGTTAAGGCATGTTAAGGCTATAATATGCTATAATATAATATAATATTACTATTTAGTTTACTGTTCAATCCAAACTTTGTGGCTGGTGGTTTTGCATCGGATGACCTGAATGTCCTGGAAACGTCGGGCCCCAATGCCCACACAGTCTCAATCAGTTGGCCACTACCATAGAATCCGGGTACAGTAGGACCTATAGAAGCAGTTGTATCCAAGAAATCTTATTGAAACATGCTTAAACAATAGGTTATAGATTATAGAAGCATATGTAAGTTCAGCAAAACTCTACAATGAGGATAATGACAGTGACAGCCTTCAACAATGCTACTAGCCGAATGCTAAATAGATCTTCTTGGCTCACCAGCCCAACGACTGTCATCGACTGAGAGATGAACTGGTCTTGCAAAGAAAACCCCGGGCCAGGCCTTGTCTCGACTGAGAATAGAGGGTGGTGTACAATGCCTATATAGCATGGTGATGTGGTAATGATGTTAGTGTTTCTTTGTTGATGTTAGTTGATGCTAGTTGCAGTATGTTGCAGTTGTGTTTCTTTGTTTCTCTGTTTCTTCGTTTCTTTGTGTGACTGCAAAGTACTCAGTACATCTCAGTACCTCTAACTCACTAAGTCACAAGACCTTGACGCGAAACTTGTCTGACATCTTCCACCTGTACGGTTCCAAGCAGGGCAGGGAAGTGGTAGCGAAGTGCAATCCTGGAATCAAGAAGCGAAAGGCGCATGCAGTCTTTACCATGATTGAAATGCACGTTCTGGAAGGAGAGCCTGCTAGATCTTGAGGGAACCGGATAGAATCCTCAACATGTATCAAAACATTACGAATCGACTGTATCGAATTATTCCAGTCACACAGAAATTGATGAAATGGACGCAATCCTTGAATGAAAGTTTTTTGGGAGCTTGCCCACGACGGCAAGGCCTTGTCAACCTCGGGGACACTGACACTGGGCGCTGCGTTTGCCATGCTTGGCGACGCTGTACCCGTCTCCCATGGCAGCCTCGCCGGGCATGGAGCAAAAATTGATGTGAAGGGATGGCAGCTGGAAAGGGAAGTTGCAATGACCCAGCGATGGCCAAATTGAAGATTGGCAAATATTGGCAACCTCTAAATACTTCCTGCGTTGGTTATCCGATCTTGTCCGATGTTATCCGATTTTATGGGATGTTTTGAGTCGCAGTGTCTGCAACGCACTGCAAATGGATACTGCACTCCAGTCAAGCTGGCCCAAGGTCTCCGAGTGTTGTTCACGTGTCTAGTTGGCTCACAAACCCATCTTGCTTGATCCCTGGATATCCCTGGCAGCGGATGCACACCTCAGGGACGGATTGTCAGGGTGCAAGAAGTCGAAGTGAAACTGATAAGGCCTCAGCGCCGGGGCAGCTGTACACTTTTTCTTTGGCTTCGCACGAGTTGCTTCAAGATGCTTCAAGTTGGCCAACTCCAACTCTCTGATTGTGTACTGATAACCTTGACTCTATACACAGAAGCTAATTCCTCTGAGTACCACCCCGGATGATAAGTGATAACAGTGAAATCTGGCATCTACCCTCTGGTAAACTAACATAACTATGGAAAATCACCATTTTTAATGGGTAAATCCACTAATAATGGTCATTTTCAATAGCTATGTTAAATTACCAGAGGGTATATCATCTATAAAATTTTATATACAACCCAGACTGTTCGAGCTACAGACTGCTTGTATTTCAATCAAACATATGGTTGGCCTGGTTGGCCGAAAGCTGGGGTCCTGCTGAAAAATGAGAATTGTGGGGTTTGTCTATTGGGACATTGTCATCATTTGTCATCCAAGAGAACGCATCATACGGCTGGGGACTCCTACAGGTCACATTCATTACGTTGCCTTGCGCAGCACTGGGTTTCTGGCTTGACCAGTTCTTCCAGCTCATGTATCTCCATGGCGACCCTGCTGAAATGACAGAAGAAAATGAGTAAAGCGGTCACCAAAATGTTGTCAGCAGCAATTGACATTTAAGGTCTCTGCTGAAGCGGAAATGTCGCCAAATTCCGAATTCGTGAATGCTCAAACATCCTGAAATCCAAGAGTGTCAGAAATAACCTGCGGCCATAGGGCAGCAATAAAAAGGTATCGACATTGTCACATGTCAGGATCGTTCTGCCGAGCATGGTTTTTCAAACAAACATGACGTGCAAAAAGGAACGACGCTCCCCAGCAGTTATGAATGCCGATGTTTGACCATGTTTATCCCAAATTAGCTTTATATTTTCTCCTGACGCGGTACACTTTGGGCAAAAAACATTTGAAACAGGTTGCAAACCTACAAAGTCCCCTTCATACTTGGCCGGTCAGTAAACTGATGACTTCCCTGCGGCGACCATTTCTCGCATCAAGGGGGGTCTTGCCACCAATGTCCTTGAGGTCCGAGGCTTCAACTGCCGAAGCCAGGGAACTTTCACACGGTCCAAACATGCTGCCGCTGCCGCCTTTCTGCTCCAGAATCTGCCGGCGGTCCCTTCGAAGCCATGCAGGCACCGAAAAACCTTAGCAGCTCGCCTTGGGCATCAGCGCCCTTCGCAAGGAGAACCGGCCACGGCCTCTTCGCCAGTGTCAAGAGACTCGTGTTTTCCGCGACCCGGTCGATGCAAAAATGTCGCTGCCATCGCAAGACACTTTGCCAACCACATGCAAAAGGGCTGAGTTTGGGGTTCTGCAAGCAAGTAACCCCACGAAGCAGGAATTGCTTCTGATTGAGAACGTGCCCCAGGCACTGAGCTTCAAGTGCCTGAGGCAGTTCTCAATCAAGAGCAACTCCCGCTTTGTTTCAATTGTGCTTCTAAATTGGAGGTCGGTTGTTCTGTGTCGTTTGAATTCTGCCCTTTCTATACTGTTTATTTTTTTTTAGAAACATGTCCAGAAATCAATTCACGCCGCCAACCCTCTTCTCCACTGCTCGGCTGCAATGTCCTTTATGCTTTGAAGTTTAGCTGGCGCAACAAGACTAAAGCTCGCTTCGAAGTTCGATACCTCACAGCTGAGTCAAAGTGTTGTGTTGCATCCGCCACCTCACAAGTCTAGGATAAAATTCCTTGGTCAAACAAATGATGCAGCTTGCAAGGCAAGCATTGTAGCTGTTAAATTTGGGACATATTCTCTCGATGGCACAAAGTTGTTTGTGGTCTCAGAGCTTGATCAGTGGCAGTGTTCAACTGCCACAAACGAGTGCTGTTGTCGACACCCTTGAGATGAGAAGTTTCATTGCCTTCAGAAATTTCAGAACATCTTCCACACTTCTTTGACATTCTTGGATTGTCCCCAAGGGAGAAGAAAAAAGGTGAATAAAGAGATTCCATGAGATTCCTTTCTTTGTCCACCAGTGGGGGCCTCATTGGTGGCTCCATGGCTCGCGCAAACCAAATCCGGGGAGGGGCCAACTCCATGGTCGATGAGGATTTGATGAGGCGAATGTTGCGAGGATCTGATGGCGTTTGAGCAAACGACAAATGCGTGACCAACATGGTTCCATCGTGTCACCTTTCAGTAAGCTGTATCATCATTTTATCATCCGGATTGCATAATCTTAAGGAGTCCAAATACACAAATTCAATCTGGGTATGGGTTTGCAAGCATCGCCGGTTTGGGAGTCCCGTAAATGCCTGGTTTGGTATGACCCCTGTTTTCAGGGGTCAGGAGGGGGTCTCAAGTATGCAAAAATCACTCAGAGCTTCAGTGCTCAGGTATACTCAGCAGGCTTGGTGGTAAAGCAGGCATAATTTGTGAAGTTGAGTGAAGAGGGACGGAACACTCATATCTTTCTTTGGTTCCCAGTCTTTTGGTTCCATTAAAATACACTAAGTGGATTCACGGCCAGACTTCCCGCAGGAATCTGCGGTGGAACTCTCGGCTCCGTCGCAACTTCCTTCGTGTCTGCCAGTGCAAGCGCTCGCAGATGATCTTGGGATCCAAATGGTTCAGGACCTCAAAAGGACATCCAGTGACTACCCTCTGGTTATGTCAAAATAGCTATTGAAAATGACCATAAATAGTGGATTTTCCCATTAAAAATGGTGATTTTCCATAGCTATGTTAAATTACCAGAGGGTAAGACGAATAGAGGATGTATAGATCTAATAGTGGATCCACTAGTGAATAGATTGAAAAGTGGATCAAAGCTCACAATGCTGAAAACATGTATCGAAGTACAACATCAGCGCACAAGCCATGCAGTAGCTCTCATTCACTTTAGACTGTTGTCTGATTGTACGAGCTATGCCCGACTGTATGCAGGAATAGTGAGTAATTAACCATGAGTACGGTGTGCAGTTGCATTCACTCGCACATGAAACACGTCAGAAGTCTGCTCTGCCAACACCCATATAGGACGAAATACTAAAATTGCTGAAGTTTGGAGCTTTTACCAGAATCTTCTTGAACTGGCCCCGATTTCAACCTGCAAGTCCGGCCCGACACCAGCCAAACGGATTTTCAGTCTGGTCCTCACTCCTCCATCACTGCTGTCCGGACACGGTGTAGAGATGCGAAAGGGAGTCAAATGTTTTCACCATGCGCTGCTTTGCATATTCAGTGTGCTGCCACCAGTATGCCACATGGTCCAGCATGCTTCCACCATGGGCATAGTTTGTTGTTTCCTAGGTAGGGAACAAAACCCAGCGGCTGATGTAGAATGATAATGATTATAAATCATCCACTTATCATGTTAACCGTTAACCTATGAACAAGTTCATGCTGGCAACTCGTGAAAAAATGTTCAAAACAAGCGCGCCAAGCTGCGGTCATCTTCAGGCTTTTGTTAGATGCGCCAAGTTCGAAGGCCTCCCAATCTTCCGGCACCAGTTGAAGGAAGCGTCTCTTCCAGGACAGACTCCAAACACTGCGATTGGCCAGACGGGACCAATACACCGTGGTGATCAACGAATGCATGTAGTCCCTGTTGGGCAGAATCAACGGAATCCCAAGAGCCAGAAATTCCATGAATGAAACCTGCGATGCTGAGAGCTAAACTGCAGCTTTTTTCGCCATGGGAATCGTTTGGGGCATTGGGGCAGGATCGCTGGATGATGGAATTGGAAGATAATAACAAGCTGTCATAAGCTGTCAAATTAAATCCATAAGATTTATGAATTATATGAATTGGAATCGGAGGCTGAAACAACTGGCACGGCTCAAATGGAGGTGAGCACAAGACAGGGAAAACGGCTGGATGAATTGCGAAGAAGAGACCAGTGCCCAGTCCCATGGCACCTGCCAGGACCGGCTGACAGAAACATCTAGTTTTAGCATGCTTTAGCAGTAGCATGCAGTAGCATGCTAGAGCCTGCTATGGCATGCTGTATAGCTCTTCTTCCATGGGCGCCTACTCATCATCTTTGTAGTGCTTGTCAATCATCGTCGCTAAGGTTGTTGGCTCATGGCGGCTCTATCTTGTTTTCCATTCCCATACTGTAATACCAGTCTTTATCCACTTTATCGCTGACTTTGGTTTCAATGCCACAGTTGCTTTACTTTTTCTGCATCTTCGATGTAATTCTTGTCCTGCCTCGTTTTGTCTTTTGACCCCACCTTGTTTTCCATCTAATCTGGTTTTTAAACACACATACTTCCGCGCAAAAACCGGTTGCTCATACATTGTCTGCCAGCAAAAGCATTCTTCAACACAATAATGGTCTGCCCGGCACAGATTTACTTGGAAGTCGGACATCTCAGCTTCGGCAAGCAGAGAGTCACAGTTCAACCTTCAAGCCTTCAAGCCACCTCAGAAACGACAGTCACGCAGTCTCTTGGCTGGCTGATGCCCTGCAATTTATCATCACCTCAACATACGCTGATGTGTATGAACAACTGTGTGGCCCTTAGTCGCTCCCTGTGCCTCCGTGTATAATTACCGTCCCAACTCAAATGAGACAAGATAGCCAAGATAGATCAAGATAGGACGAAGTGAACAAAATCTCCCTGAACTTGAGAATTCCTTCTGAAAATATTAGCGCTAGCTGAAGGTGTTTCAACCAGGAAGTTACTCCAAACGAAAAGCCTTCCGTGGCAAGGAAATCAATCTCAAGGTGATCTCAGGGGAATGTAGGAACATGCAATTAGGAACCCTTCTCAATGCTGTCTTTTTGGTCTTCCATGAGCCCCCTGAGTGAATTGAGTGACCTGAATCCTGCTCCGCACCTGCAAAATGGCTGACGCGTCCTGCAAATCCTTGTAGGTGAACTCAATCGTGTCCTGTCGACGACCCAACTCGCCCCAGGGCCTTCACCACATATCTTTAGTGCCCTTCCGACCTTCCTCCAGTTTCTTGACTGAGAAATCTAAGTCATCATGCTCATCAATATTGATCAATATTGGTATTCTTACATATTCTTACTACTGGTCTTCCGTTTTTGATCTAACCACTGGCAGTCACAGAGTTGACTCGACCCGTTGAAATTTTCGGGAGGTTCACCCTTCAATGTATGTGTGGAAAAAGGGCATGATCAATCATCATTCATTATAATTATGTGTTCAAATTCATTATGAACGAAACAATATGAACTAATTCAAGTTTTGTGCTTTGACCTTGAAGTGTCATCCTGTCGTGATCTTGAGAAACCATAAGCACTTTGATGTCACCTTCTAGACGTGTAAAGTTGTCGGAAAAAAAATCACTAGAATGTCACTAGAATAGACCTCGCACAATGATGCCCAATAGATTTTGATAGGAGATGAACCGGTACTAATTCTCAGTAATGCTTACCAATGCTGATAGTGCTTACTTACTAAGACTACCGTTCCTTCGACCACAGTGCAGTTAAGTGGCTTGCATAAGTTCCACTTTCCAAGGCGGAGGTGGCGCATTTTGGAAACCGCTCAGGATGGTGTTCATGGCCATGGCATCGAGGCCGGGAAAGATGGAGAAAAGACGCCACACCAGCAGAGTCCTTGGGACAAAATGAGGTTCATCTGGCTTTCCTGCTGGAGGTGACGATGATGACGAGATTATGACGAGATGATGATAATAATAATGATGATGATGAGGATGAGGATGATGAGGAGGAGGAGAACGATGATGAGGAGGAGGATGATGATGAGGATGAGGATGATGAGGAGGAGGAGAACGATGATGAGGAGGAGGATGATGATGAGGAGGAGGATTATGAGGAGGAGGAGGAGGAGGAGGAGGAGGATTATGAGGAGGAGGAGGAGGAGGATTATGATGATGATGGTGATGATGATGATGATGATGAGGAGGAGGAGGATGAGGATGATGATGATGATGATGACGATGACGATGGCGATGATGATGACGATGATGACGATGATGACAATGATGACAATGATGACAATGATGACAATGATGACGATGATGACGATGATGATGATGATGACGACGATGATGACGATGACGACGATGATGACGATGACGATGACGATGACGATGATGATGAGGAGAAGGATGAGGATGAGGATTATGAGGATTATGAGGATCATGAGGATTATGAGGATTATGAGGATTATGAGGATTATGAGGATTATGAGGATTATGAGGATTATGAGGATTATGAGGATTATGAGGATTAGATGATGGTGATGATGATGGTGATGATGGTGATGATGATGGTGATGATGATGATGATGAGGAGGAGGAGGAGGAGGATGAGAGGAGGACAGCAATGTCAATAAGAAAGACGAAAAGGAGGATAGGGACTTCGGGGGGATGTTTGATACTGGATGCACAGGCCCACTCTAGGGCGGATGAATTTAGTCCGTCAAAATGTATTGATTTTGTTCACTTCTGCACCGCCAGCGGACTAAACTATGTATGACCTGGCCTCCCAGGTTCGCGAAGGGAATGTCGCTCCTAGTGTGCGGAAACAAACAAAGCCAAGAGCACGTTTATACCTGGGCTCCTCTAATTTTGTTGAAACCCGATCAGGTTGCGAAGGTATAAACGTCGCAGGAGGTGCAAGTCCCGTAAAAAATGCCTGGAAGAAAAAACATCGAAGACCACAAAGGGGCTCCAACATGTTTCTAGAAATTCAGTACTTCGGAAGACATAGCCGTAGCATGCCGTAGCACATTCATGCCAACTCTGCAAACACTGTGTCTATGCAGTCTGTCTATCGTCCCTATCATTGCTCAGATCAGATGATGCGAACCTCCCCCAGAATCTTCGGGTTGGGTTCCTGGTGGTTTCTGCACCCTGGACTTGGCAGGTTCAACATGGCACATGAAACACCAAGTGTCTTGGTCTTGGCCCTAAGGTCACATTGGACCCCACCAGCCAGGTGCAAGACATAGCGAGCCCCGAAGTCAACCAATTGTGGAGACACGTGGTCCCCGAAGGTTGCTTGCACGATGGCAGGATCGATAGCATCAGCGCAAACCACTTTCCGTGGGGTACCAACGCCCGAGTCTGTTGCAGTCATCCAACCTCTGTGGCAGGCAAATTGGCAAAGCCCGGGTTTGTGGAATTTCCACCAATTACATGTGGTTACCTTTTTCAATGCCTAACTCCCGCGTTGATGATATGAGTGTTCTCAATGGATCCAAATGGTTGAAATACATTGATTGGAAACATAAATTCAATAATGATGCAATCCATACAGGAAAAGTGTGTAGTGTATACTGTATAAGTAATTAATAATTGTAGTCTATACATAACATGATATCGCTAGGACAACAAGCAACAGTGTATAGAGGCTCCATTTGTATCATGCTGGTGCCATCAACCAATCAGTTTGGAGTGGGTGTCCTTCCGCGGTGTTGATACATATAAAATACATATAATATATATATATATATATATATTGTATTATATATAAATTTAATATTATATATATATATATTATAATATATATATATATTATACACACACACCATTGTTTTGAGCTTGTCTGGAGTCTTGCGTTTCCTAGCTGCAGGTGAATGAGTGATCCAAAAGCTATTGCGACAATAGCAGCAAGACTTTTTTATGACATACTATTACCATACGTATATTACCTAATCGGCCTCATCATGTCTTGTGGTTGGCAGGTTTTCGCAGTTCAGCCTACAGGGGATCTGCCTTGTGATCGTGGTGCCGAGGTGCGCTTGTAGATGCCCAGGATCCAGGGAACCAGGGATGCGTGAGCATACTCCGCCATGGAGCCCGCACCTTTCACCACTGTCAGCATGGCAGTGTCCTTGAAGCCTGGCTAAACTGATGCCGGCATCCGCTGGGCCATGCTGGGCCGACTTCACTACCATGCTAGCGCGCAAGATTCAAAGGAATGTGAATGGTCCGGCACATCATAGATCGGAATTGATTGGAAATACCAAGGATGTATAAAGATTGAAAATGATTGAAAATGGAGTTTGCATCAGCAAATCAAATCATCTAGAGGCTGTCCCAGATTCTGGATGCACTTGGCTGTATCTCATGTCACATCTGTCTTGAAATCGTGCTTCATCTTGTTTCCCTGTTTACCAGTAGTTCCGCACAAGGCGGTGGCGGAAGTTTCAAAAATGGAAAACCTATAGGAGAGGTGAGTTGGTGTGACGCAAAAATGGCAGAGTGAACCCACTGATGGATTGAAAGGTGGTTGAGTGTTTCTCCCTTTCTGTCTCTCTTTCTCTCTGTGTCTCTCTTTCGCCATCTATCTACAGAGCTACCTTTCTAGCCATCTACCTATCTACCTG
>Ga0126342_10012142_pt1 | contig 15373 bp, 17 predicted proteins | sample Cyp1metagenome_FD_92528 | JGI IMG/M metagenome (GOLD analysis project Ga0126342, IMG submission 92528) | Coral microbial communities from Lord Howe Island, Old Settlement Bay, Australia - Cyphastrea 1 metagenome | ecosystem: Host-associated > Invertebrates > Cnidaria > Coral ...
AATAGCTGTGCCGAAGGGGAAAAGGATCGACCCACCAGCTTGTTGATGAAGCCGAGGTGATTGTGTGACTGTGTGTTTGTGCATGGAGGTGTGAACCGCACAAAAATCATAAAACCTAACAAAAAAATCAGAGAGAATCAAATCGAACACAAATTCTTAAACCGAACCTCGAGCAAAAAAATATACTACCATTGAGGGTAGAGGTATATATATGATATATGATATGTCATGGAATTGGATACAAAATCTTTCAGTTAATCTTCGAGGGTGGCAATTCCGCCCATCCAGACTAAGGAATAAAGAACAGAACCATGAAATCTCAGGGAGTTGGGTCGTGCTCAATTGGGTACTAGAAGAATAAGACACCCTCAATTTTTAGATTGCATTTTATACCCTCCCGAACTGCATCAAATAGGTTCCTCGGCTATTGATTGGTCCTACCAGTTACCAGTAGTTGAGTTGTGATGGACGTATACATATACTAAATAATTGAATTATATATATATATATATTGTATACTGCATATATAATTATACAAAAAGAACAATATGTGTATAGTTCGATTCCGAAAACAATAACACTTAACTAACCTGAAATACGTGTTATTGCAATTTCCCAGCATTCAACCGCCATAAGGGCAACCCCTGCCTTCTTCGTGGGTTCCAAGCTGCCGGCAATGCGCCGAGCCAATTTCTTCCCGGCGAACTTGCCGATGATGCCCCTGACATGTCGGCTTCGGACCCTGAAACTTCACCAAATCGAGGCTTCCTAAGTCATGGGGGTACCCCCAAATCATCCAATGTTTAGATCATTTTAATATTGAAACCTATGGCTTTGGGGTACCCCCATCTCAGGAAACCTCCAAATTTGGGGAGTATTGTCAGACCCACATGATCCATCTATCCGACACCTGTGTGAGGATCAAAAACTATACTGTATAGAAAATTCCCTTGAGAAACAAATCCTTGAAGGTCAATATTCGATTTGTTGGCATGGAAATTCAACACTACTTGAAACCACCAACCAACTGTTCAACACGGTTTTCTTGTTTGATATCCCGACTTCGGTCGCAGTCACATCTCCATTTAAGGAAACCCAACAAAAGGTGGTAGGACTTGTTGCTTCATGAGTGGCCCAGTTGATGGGGGATAGTTGATACAAACGGTTGACGTTTCATGGGTTACCTCGTATCTATAATTATATTTCATACATACCCATGAATTGATGGTTTTAATCCCAGGGACAAATATCTATTTAGATCTCATTGCCCATCTCAATCCCATATGGGTGGTAGTTAAGATGATGGGTGGATGGGATTGGCAATCGCAATCAGCAACTAAATCCCAATCAATATCCATTAAGGGCCAATCAAATCAGGTATAAAAGTGCTCACACACACATGGAATCTGGGGTATGGTCATCCCACGCTCATTATGGATCCCTTAGAGTTGTTATATGGCCATCCTCAATGGCATGGTTAAACAAGTATACGGTTTATATTGGTTTATGGTCATCCATCCTCCCAATACATAATCAAACATGGCTAGCTGGCGGCTAGCTAGGAAACCGTCGAACTAAATGGAGGTTATAGCTGGACAAATCATCGAAGAATTCATGGGTGAATTTAGCAGCAAGCCATGGAGCTGGGATGGAAGGTAGATAGTATATTTATACCATCAACCAGTGGGGACTTCATGAGATATTAAAGGGAATATGAAATCCCCATTCGTTCACATTCAAGTTTAATGGATCAACATTACTGGCACATAATGGGAAATGAATGGTAATATTCAATTATCGAAGGAAGTTTAGATGTCAAACTTCCGACAATATGGACAGATATGGACAGATGGAAAAACAGAGGTGGGAAGAGTCAGAGAGGAGAAAGAGTCAGAAGAGAAAGAGTCAGTAGAAAGAAGATGAAAGTGCACGAAAAGGTAGAAAAGTCGCGAAACACTGTTTTTGCTATGTTTTGAGGCTCCGGAGGCTCGAAAAGTAGCCTCGCTAAAGCGGCAGGTGCGGAGCCATCTGGCCAGATGAGAAATGAAAACTGCACACTGTTGTGGCACGAAGCGCATTTCCAAATCAAAATGCTGAAAGCACAACAACTACACTACACTACAACTACAACTACAACTACAACTACACTACATTACACTAGGCTACATCACACTACATTCAGCAGTTGTGATTGAGGTGACCACTTCAACCACTCCAAAAAGCACAACTCCAACCACCTTTTGGTCCATCATGGATTCGCTCTGCCATCCATGCATCACAACACCTCACCTCTCCTCTAGTTTCCTATCTTTGAAACTTCCGCCACCGCCTTGTGCCGTACTACCGTTAGTACTAGTATTATAAGTATTTCATGGTCTCGTACAACAATTATTGGTATTAACAATAATTGTTAATAATATCACTAGTATCAAAAACTAAAACATGTTAATATTATTGGTATTAATATTATTGGTATTAAGAATGGTTAAACACCAGACTTCACCATTATCAAAACGTCCATCACTTCGGGATCTGGCCTTTCCAAGAACCAAGCACCTCCGGACTCCTGCCGAATCATTTGGAAATCACCAGATTTAGTGGAAATGTTGGTGCCGAAATGGCCTTGACTGAAAATCGTGAACCCCTATATCCAGTAAAACTTCCAATTGTCATCATGTTCCCTATATAAAAAACAACATTTATATAGATCCTTTAACAGGTACTGTTTTTGGACACAAATGGGGTTATAATCAAGATGGATCAAAATCAGCTTGGAGCAATAGAATTACCATGGCAAAGTATGGCAAGCCGCGCTGCCTTAACTTCGTCTGACTACAACTACCTTCATCCTGACCAGCTTGGGTACCAATATTTTCGAAATGATGACCCGCATCAACCCTTTCAGCCATGGTTTTATGCCGAATTTTGCATTTAGAACTACTCCGAGCATAGTCCATTCCAAAAAAAGAACCTTTAACTTTGATCCCTGTCACCATTGAAAGAAGAAAAGGCCTGGCTGGTGCGGAGCCACAAGAGGTTCTTTTCATCTTCATCTTCCTCTGCGTGGACAACTCGAAACTCCTGTCCTGCACGATACCATGAAAAGTTGGAACATGTCATTTTGGCATGAAATTTGATACGAAAACACACACTGACACACACAGTCACAAGAAAGAAAAATAACAACACATGTGGCCAATTGTGGCCATATTGAATCGAAACATCATGTGATGTCACTATGGGATACCACACGTTGAGCCTTCGAACAGCTGGAAACTAACTTGGCATGACATATGTCCCTCTAAGACAAGAAACACGCCCATCAAATTCATCCCATGTTCCCAAATATGTGTAGATCCCAAAGAAAAAAACATGTGTTTATCATTTTAAATTTATCTATCTACCATTATCTACCTATCTATCTATTTATTGATATGATATTTGACACTGTTTAATTTCATGTTACTTCCCATTTGGTCAACGCCTACAGCAGCCTTGCGCACCTTGCTGGATCTCGAAGGTGGGCGTGACCAAATCTGCAAACCTCATCATCGCCAGTTTTGAAAATGGTTGATACCCATGGGATTTATAGTGATTTAAGAGGATTTTATAGTGATTTAATGGGACTTTATAGTGATTCAATGGGATATTAATGGGATATACCCTCTGGTAATGACTAACATAGCTATTGAAAATGGCCATAGAAATAGTTGATTTACCCACTAAAGCTGGTGATTTTCCATTTTTTGATGCTCCATGCATGGTATATTTACCTACATTTGGGTGATTTTTAGGGCAGATGTTGGTAAATATTCCAAACATGGAGCATATGGGAATAAATACGGATTGAAATCACCAGTCATATTGGCTGGGAACCAGTCATAAATGGTCACACATACCAACATGGACGAAGTGAACGGGGATTCAATCATAAAACACGGGGACCAATGAATATCGGCTTCACATGGGATAGTCTGAGAACGGCAAATGATGCAATTAAGGCCAACTTTATTTCAAATATGATTAAGTTTGTGATGCTGATGGGAATTGACTGTATTGTGAGGATACTGTATGGATGTTACACAACACTTAATCGTTAGTCAACTATTTAGTTTGTTAGCAAATTATTTAGTTACCTTAGTTGAGTGGTTGATTAGTTAGTTAGTTAGTTTGTTTGTTTGTTTGTTAGTTAGTTAGGTAGTTAGTTTGTTTGTTTGTTGGTTTGTTTGGTTTGTTTGTTTGTGAGTTTGTTTGTTAGGTTGTCATTTAGTTTGCTAGTTAGTTATTAATTAGTTCGTTATTTTTTGTTAGTCAATTAGTTAGTTTGTTTAATCATTAGTTTGTTAGCTAGCTAGTTAGCTATATAGCTAGTTAGTTGGTTTGGTTTGTTGGTCAGTTAGTCAGTTCGTTATTTGCTTATTTAGTTCCTTAGTTCGTTCGTTCGTTAGTTAGGTAGCAAGAGTTAGCTGGTTGGTTAGTTGGCTAGTTGCTGTGTAGATTAGAACATATTTATTCAGTCAGTTAGTTCAAGAGTTCGGGTTTGGTTGTTTGTTTTCTGTTTTTACTTGTTTTTCATTGTTTTTTTCATCGACCGGTAGATAGATAGATAGATAGAAAGATAGATAAATAGATAGATAGATAGATAGACAAGCAGATAGATAGATAGATCATTATGTGGATGGATGGATGGATGGATAGATTAGATTAGACTGGATTGGATTAGATTGGATTAGATAGGTCGGCTGTATTGAGAAGTGTCACAAGTGTCACTGCAATTCTCTTTCAACGGGTCTTCATGGGACTGTGTTTATAACACATGAAAGCACCAAAACTTGCCACAATATGATCAATTTCATCAACACAGAGTTGCCAATCCGGAACTGCAATACCTGTCTGGGTGTGTTGGGAAATGTCACGGAATATCTACGTACTAAATATATCTACCCTCTGGTTATTTAACATAGCCATGGAAAATCCCCTAAAAATGGAGGTATTAATGGGAAAATCATCTATAAATGGACCATTTTCCATGGCTATGTTAAATAACCAGAGGGTAAATATATGTTGCTGTCTGTGATGGCTGTTCAGCCTATCTTACAGTCACTGTGCCTTATATCTGCATTGGTGTGGCACCTGCACCCAACCTTCACCAACCACATGTTGATGAACTATTATTGAAAGACCATACGCATGTATATGTGTATCCAAGAAAACATGTATATATGAATATATGCAATTGTATCTTTGTAGAATTGTATAAGACACTGCTATGGAAAATACCGGGCCATCTACAAACACTGGTAACAAAAAAAGTAAACACCTATACTGCTTGCATCCCATTTGTCCAGGTTTAGCCAGATATTCGCCCAGTTTTGCTTCGCTCAACACCGACTTCTGGTTGCTCCAAGGCTGGAGATCACGGAGATTCTGCCCAGAGGCCCCAGGGGCCCCCAACTTGTGCGGCGCCACTCGCAAGCGGATCCGAGTGAGAGCCTGTTGACGTGAACAGAAACTTGTGGCTGTCGTGAACCTCACAACTTCAGAGCCCTCTCTTGGGGTTACATACTGATATCGGAGTATATAGGTATGTCACGACAGTTATAATGTATATATATATTATAATTATTCTTATTATGACTGATACGGATACGCATATCTGGCAGCTTGCAGTGAGGTACACGGCCCTTTTTGCCACCAGCATAAATTGGCCATTTGTGCTCACCTATGATACACATAACCTACTAACTAAGCGTCCAAACGGAATCATGAAAAAACCTCAAGATCCATGTTTCATTGACAATCTTAGATAAAATTTGTTTCACAGAAACAGAGCACAGATTGTATATTCCAAATTTATCTGCCTTCCGAACAAAACATAAAAACAAAACCTGGGTTTGTCAGATCGAATTCCTTAAAAACTATGGCAAAAAAAAACGTTGTATATAATGTTGCAAATCCTTGATGGTTAAAAAACACATCCACACACTCCAAAATGGGTGGGTATCAAAGGGTATTACCCATTAATAACTGTTGGTGTATTATTGGACTTACCATATTAAACATCTGAGTTTTTACGACAACGCAGTCCATGTGCCCTCTGGTAGTTTAATACAGCCATGGACATTAACCAATTTCAAGATGATTTGCCTAATAAACAAAACCATTTTCCATGGTTGCATTACCAAAGGGTACATTACCCAAGTTTTGCCACATTGATCTGCTATGAATATCCCATTCGTATCCCCATTATACTTCCATTTTTACGGCATCTCCTATCATTTTCCTATGTTTCCCATGGGATTTTCCCTACGATCCGATCTCCAACCGTGGATTCCCAGCATGGCCTTGTACCTGGCCGGCGCAGCGGGAGGCCGCAAAGGGCCCGGCAGGTCGAAGATCGGCTTCTCATAGTCCTTCGCGCGGTTTCAGTCGATCTGGGGATGACTGTCAGCGTTTTTTCCGCAGCGTTGACCTGGGGGGACTTGGGGATTTCCCAAGACAAAAAGGGGATGACTGATGTCATGGAAATATGATAGGAAACAAAAATCTGAAATGGATGAGATGCCTGGATCATGGGTATACAATGGGTAAATATTTGTAAAGGAACAACTAATGGTATATATATATATATATGTGCATATAAAGCAATCATTCACTAGCCTGAAACAAGGTCATTTTTGGATATTTACCTAGTTACCCCAACTCGTCATCGCGTAATTTATGCTAACGTCGCGGTGGTTATAGGGTATCCATACATGCATATGTATACACATGTGCGCACATGTATGAACCCTCATATGGAATATACATTGTGTATAATTGTGCCAAGCAACATGTAAATATATTATTGGTTGAAATTCGTACACCCAATACTTTGGTGGTCATTGCAAGGTGGTACCTTGTGGTGGTTGTGGTTTCTCTTACGATGATATTAAATGTGGTAATCCCGATACTGCAGTGAATAGCATTGTTTTGACAATGTGGGGGTTATGACGCGTTACTATAAAACATACCCAATCGATGTTTATGAACAAATTTAAGGCATTAAACAAATTCAACATCCACTTGAATTTAACATTAATATCAAACAATATGTCATAGTAACCAAATGCCATGTTCCTTCGGCATCAACGATCCAAATAGTTGGAATGGCATTGAAGAACAACACATCTACTTGAAACCGTCAAACGCTCTTCCAATCCCTACGGTACCCAAAGGAAGTCTACCATTGTTTGTTTACATCAGAAACCAAGACAGGAAGGTTTTCACATGCAAACAAACCATGACCCAACAATGCTGGAAGCAAGCTACAAAACCTTCCGATGATTTCAAGGGGATACCTGGTATATCTTCTGGAACCCCGCCTTTTGCGCATCTGCTTGCACCTCGGGCAACTGAAATCCCAAACCAAATCAGGCAAAAATCATCGCGTGCTGCAACCAAAAAAAATAAGATCTATGATAAAAAAAAACATATGTCTGGCCCATAAGTATCCAGTTACTCAGTTTCATTGCCAATTTTGGAAGCCCTTCATTGTTTAGATGGCTAATATGTATGTATGTATATATATATATGTATGTATATATGTCTATGTATATATGCAATATACCGATGTACACAAATATATTTATATATATATATTATACCAGTAGTGCCGCACAAGGCGGTGGTAGAAGTTTCAACAATAGGAAACCTATAGGGGAGGTTGGTTGTTATGAATCACGGATGGCAGAGCGAATCCACTGATGGACTGAAAGGTGGTTGGAGCTGTGTTTTTTGGAATGGTTGCAATGGTTGCAATGGTTCCAATGGTCACCTGGTCGGTCAGCTGGATGTAGTGTGGTGTAGCGCAGCTGTAGTTGTAGTTGTAGTGTAGTAGAGTTGTAGTTTTGGTGTAGTGTAATTGGTGTAGTGTAGTTGCAGTTGCATTTGTGGTGGGGTATGAACGTAATGTAATGTAATGTAAGGTAGTGTAGTGTAGTTGTAGTTGTAGTTGCAGTTTGTGTAGTGTAGTGTAGCGTAGTGTAGTGGAGTGTAGCGTAATGTAATGTAATTAGCGCCGTGTAGTGTAATGTGGTTGTGGTTGTAGTTGTAGTGGAATGTGGTGTAGCAGTGGTTGTAGTTGGAACTGCGACAAAATCCACGAAATCCTCACGTTTTGCTCACTTTGTGCACAATCCCTTGCGCCTGCCATGCGAAACGACATCTGAACGTCCAAAAGTGGCCCGAGACCGTCAGTTTTTAACACTTTTGACTTCGAAATGTGCTTCGCGTCACAACGGCGTGCACTTTGTCAACATCGCAACTTCCAAAAGTGCTCCAAACATGGTTTGATTTGTACATTTTGACTTCCACATGTGCTTCGCGCCACAATGGCGTGCGCTTTTTCCGATATCTCAACTTCGAAAAGTGCTCCGAGAATGGTGTGTTTGTACATTTTGACTTCGAAATGTACTTCGCGCCACAACGGCGTGCAATTTTTCATCTCTCATCTGGCCACATGGCTCCGCACCCGCCGCTTTAGCGAGCCTACTTTTCGACCCTCCGGAGCCACAAATCATTGGAAAAACACTGTGTTTCGTGACTTTGCCACCTTTTCGCGCACCTGCATCTTCTTTCTTCTCACTCTTTCTCTCTTCTGCTCTTCTCCTCTCTGACTCTTCCCACCTCTGCTTTTCCATCTGTCCATATTGTCGGAAGTTTGACTTCTAAACTTCCTTCGATCATATATCATTGTCATTATAATATTTATATATATCATAGGTCCACATTCACGGCAAAGCATCAAGTACTAAATACCTATCCAAGCTTGCCCTAGCTTTCGACTTCTTTTGGCGAGGTGTTGTGCCGCGGGAATCCGTCCCATCGCGAACAAAACATATGTACCAAGTCAGCACCGTTGACAGTGCTCCTTGGTGTTTAGCTCGATGCAGGAAATGTATGGAAATGTCATCTGCACCTAAGCTCTACGTGCATTCCGGCCTGTCGATTGTGGAACGACAAATTTTTGCACGCGAAACTTGGTTGAAACAATTCAGCGCAAGGGAAACCTCAAATGATTTAGGGATGAGGAGCTGTTAGAGATTCTTCTGCTGTAGAAATGTTAAAACCGTCCAACGCCAACAAAAATGATGCGCTGACAACAATCAAAACTGAAGCGAAGCGAACTTTGAGCACTGCAGCGTCGGTACACCGGACATGCCAGGAGATTTTTGTGGGTTGCTCTCATCTTATTTCATTAGCACCTCGGGTCATTGTCTCAGAAGAAATTTTGAAATAATCCATCAACAATAGGCGTACGGATGTATGGGACTTGGGATAATTCCATTTTTTGTGGATCAAATTCGAACTGTTGATCCTCTACCAGGAGTGAACAAATATATCGCATGATGTCAATATATGTCAATCCATACATCAACCCCAAAAAATGAAACCCTCATGAGATAGTCAACTCACCAGCCGTCAGAAAATTGTATACAATGGATGTATCATGATGTATCCATGTCAGAAACAAACAATGGAAATCAATGAAATTAAAACAATCAAACTCATTGAGTCTTCAGCATTCCACTGCAAAGCTCCACGGCATTCTGAAGGTCCAGCCACCGTTCCTGCAAGCTCCGACATCGCTCAGAGCCTTAAAGTTTCGAGAATGGGCCTGCCGTCCGGGTGAGAGATGCAGTTCACCAGCATGCGCATATATCATATAGCAGCAATGTTCAGCAATGGTCATGAAATCGATTATAGTAAATCATGTCAGACTATGGTCAGTCATAGATACAAGATCCCTAACAACCATAATTTATGAGATTGTTAGCTACTATAATAAGCAACTCGGGTCGCCCCCATTTAATTTTGGAATGGAAAGTAGCAAGGTACCTCCGTGTTTGAGGCTTTGGATCATACACATATGTATATATATAGTATATAGAGATTCCATCAAAACATAATCTACAAATCCTTGGTTTTCCACAGCTATTTTCTCTTCACGGACAACATGGTGCCAATCATCAACAACACCTTGCATGGTCAAAACATGTTTTTTTTTTGTGCTGTGATCACCCATCAATGGGAGTCCCTATGAAAAATGGATTGATGACCGTCCTCTCAGAACGAAAGTTGACCGTGGCACATATCATAATTGCTTCGTTCTGTCCCATTGAATTATATCATATATTCCATGAAAAACATATTGATGAGTTTTATCAGTTCTATCCCATGCTTAAACGATCCTAAATCTTTCCAAAACCTGCTGCTTTCCTGCTTAAATCCCCATGTTTGTTGCTAGTTCAATCCCACATATAGTAAATGCCAGCCATTCCTATATATCTTAAATATCATTATATCAATCCCGTGAAATCCTATTAAATACCATTAAATCCATTATTGTAAATCTACATTAAATCCATTATTGTAACCCTATTAAACCCTATGAACCACCAAAAGTTCTGCTGGCTCTTGCTCCGCCCAAAAGAGGACCCTGGATGACGGTCCCGAAACAACAGAACCCTGGCCTGGGCCCGGGCTGCTCTTGCGGAAGTCCTCTCCAGTGAGAATAGCTTGGAATATCTTGCAGGACCACCAGTTGTTGCGTTGTAAATGGCTGTGATCGGTGATCGGTGATTCATAATGGTGATTGTAATGGTTGATAATGGCAAACAATCGTTAAGATTGATAAGTAAGGCATATTGGTGGTGACTAATGGTGAGTAATGGTGATTAAGAATGGGGGCTATGCGGCTATGTTATACATCTTTATATAATATTATATGTATATGTATGTATCTTAATACGTATCTTCATATGTATCTTAATACCCGGTATGTGTCATGTATCTTAATATGAATCTTCGTGTGTACCTTGCCTTAATATGTATCTTCAGATGTTTATTTGTATGTGTAATCACAGATAAATATATATGTAATTGTGTATATATATATATATTAAATAGATATATGCATCTTTTTCAGAGGAATATTATATATATATATATATATCATCATTGACTGATGATGTTGTTCGTTACTTTTGTATTTTCATGTTCATCAGTCTCACCACATGGTATCACCTTTTCTTGGACCCACATAGTACCCTACTGAAACCAGCGTTGAATAAGTATTGCGGCTGGCTTTATTCAACCCTTCCTTTTCGCGGTTATATCACCATCATTGCAGGAAATCGGCTTGGCTAAATATTGAATGCCCTCAACACCAACAATGTCGGCAATGTTTGACTAAAATCGTCCCATTCCTAGGGTATCGTCCCATTCCTAAGCTACACTGATATGTTTTGCTGAAAAAACGATGGAGAAATAATGTGAAGTTAAGTTCTTTGATCGATACATTGAGTTCCACAAATGGAACACATTGGATTTGTTAGTTGGTTGTAAAACTATTCCCAGTCCCATTGCTTGCATGTATGGGAACGTCCAAATCTACAACATCCTCAAACACCATCCTCGGGTTGTTTTTCGAAATCGCGTATCCTCAAACCATTCGTTTTAACAACTTTTGGTTAATACCACTAGAATACCAATTGTTGATTGACCAATTTTGGATGGTTTTTCGGTCCCTCAGCACCTGAGCACCCTGCTTTGGAAGATCCAAAATAGAGCCGTCTGAGAGTGGACCAGTGCACCAGATTTTTTGACCGCCTAATTGCGCCCATATTAGTATATATATATATATACGTGTATAATTAAAATATTATGTATATATATATATATGGTGGTTAAATCAATATAGTTCACACTAACCTAAAATAAAGCCATCTAGGGATAGTTGCTCCAACCAACCAACATTCCAGTGAGGTCGCGGTGAGGTCGTTATAATTTACCGAGTATATCATATATGCGCAACATTTTGCAGCTATAGATCCGTTGGTGGGAAAGCTCTATTGATGGAATATATTGAAATAAGATGGAATGATTGATATTGCTAACAGGAAACGAGAAAACAAGGTACCAAGTCATCAATATATTCCTGACCTGTGCCCGCATTGCGGTATGGTCGGTTGTAATGCTGCCGAGGGAAAACCACTGTCGGGAATCACTGCACGATCCAACCATTCCCATTGATCCCAGGCCTGTACCACTACCAATCTCATATAGATCCCAATGTTCACCTAGATCCATCAAATTCCACTTCAATATGATATTTACCTAGCTAGATATATTTACACACCACTAATCACACATATCAAACATGGCAAGCTGAGAAATCTGCGAACTCAATGGACATAACCATGAGTAAATCATGTACAAATGGGGAATTTCCCTGTTCCATCGTTTATTTCATTCCCGGAATCACATCTGTGTTCCCATTTATAAGTATCTATATGTGCCATTCCACCTCATGGCACGGGCAAACACCATACGTGCCATGGTCAAAACACACAATATGATGGGGTATGGTATGGTCATATTTTCCCATTTACATATCCTATATGTACATATAGCATCATATGGCCATATATATATATACACCTATATATATATACACCTCTCTCTATATATATATATAGATATTTCCTCTCTCTATAATATATATATACATATATATATATATATGTATATATATATATATATATATATATATATGTATATATATATGTATATATATATACATATATATATATACATACATCTATATATATATAAATCCCCTACATATCCTATATGAGGAATCCTCACCTCACATTTCCCCAAAACGCCCGGCAGTCCTTGAGGACCACATCGATCAAGGTCTGTCCTGGGAAGACCTTGGTGCCCTGCTTGGCGGCGCAGGCTTGCAACAACTTGGAGGGCTCGAAGTAGTCGATGGGCAAATAGGCCCTCAGGCGGTGTGGTGCGCTTGGTATTTCTAGGTACCCATAGCGTCATAGCTGGGTCATGCTGGGTCGTTTTATTTCCCCCCAAAGATGGTAATTTCATAGGTTTTGACACCATATGAAAATATGGCCACAATATGCCACAATAATCTGTGATTCATAGTGTTCAAACATGCGATGGTGTTGCTGCTTGGAATTTTTGGGGTTGTTCTTAGGCAAAGCTATCTTCGGGAAAACAAAAACACAAGGGATACACTGGGCCACCGCTCAAAGAAGCCACAGTTCAAGCACTCTGTTGAAGTCACAATTGACAATTGCTGGTCTATTTCAGCAAGCGACCTGCCATATGTTTCAGTACATGATCTGATTACCTAGTGGTTTCCAATCAGATTAAACCTATCATTGGGGACAATCATCCTAGATGTCCTAGGTAGAAGTAGGGATGGATGTGTTACATGTTGAAACATGATGAAACAAATTGATTCAAAACATCATCAAGTATATACAACTATATAAAGTATATAAAACAAATGGATTCAAATCATAATCATTATATGAATTATATGTGTATAGAAAACATCTGATTATGATATAGTATGATTATGTTTATAGAAAACCTCATTCTATTTTTTTATAATCATAATCCATTAAAATGGTCATTTATAGTTCAAAATGGCCATTGAAATCGTTAATTTATCCATTAATAGCATGCTGATTTTCCAGTTCGTTATGTAAACGTTTACCAGAGGGTAAATCCCATTAGATCACCATTAAACCATCATAAAATCCCATAAAATCCCATTAAACCATCATAAAATCCCATTAAATCACCATTAAAACACCATTAAAACACCATTAAACCTCTGTTCAACATCCTGCACAAAGGCGGCGACCTCCGACCTGTACAGTAGACCTGGTTTTTTTAAATGTGATCCCATGATCCAATAAAAATTGGGTATCACATACTAATTATCTTGGGTATGTTTGATAATTAATATGTGATACCCAATCTGATAATTAATTTCCAATGATCAAAATATTGATTATCAGAATTGGGTATCACATATTAATCTAACCATGGTGTTGTTGGACTTAATTATTAGATTAGATCACCAATTAAATCCAAAACAAAAAACAAAATCACCAATTATAAATCCAACAAAAAATAAAAAGACTTATTAGATATCAGCTATATATCAAAGATATGTTTAATGAAAAATCTCATGATTTTCACCATGGAGTTTCCCATGATTTTCGCTGGTCCAAGACGCTTATTCTTGGTGAATCGCTCTTTGGCCTGTTGCGGAAGGGGATGGATCCCAGGAACGGGGCCTCCAATAATCCTAGCGGCTAGGCGATGGGAAATGGATGAACATTGGTCTATTTATAGATGATTTACATATTAAACGTTATATTGATTTAATGTATATATATATATGTACTGTAATGTTCGTTGATATTCCTCAGTTCCGTTTGATTGCAAGAGGGTAAACCATAACCTGACACGAGCATTCAGTAAGCCTGGTTGTTGTCTCCAACGCAGATATGGAAATCTGGCCACAATGCCCATCACCAACTAGCAGAACCAATGGTGTCAGTTCATTGATAACTACCAATGATTAGACATATAGTTGCTTAAGTAAGAGTGCATCATCACAAGTTTTACATATGTGTTGTTTTATTACGCCATCGACTGTCTTGATTTCACTGTTTAAAACAATGCTGCCCCAGCAATCCAGACTGTCCACTGCGTCAATCAACCTTAGGATGGTCCACAAGTCCGATCTCTTGGTGTCGCTATGACCATTATGACCATTCACTGCAACTTCATCACCGACACTCAGTCAACACCAAGTCAATATGTAGGTTTGTTTGCATGTATGTGCATGTCCATGTCCATGCACATACATACATATTTGTATATATATATATATATACATACATACATACATACATACACATATACATACATACATTAAATTACATTACATTACATTACATTACATACAATACATACATACATACATACATACATACATACATAGATAGACATACATACATACATACATTACATTAATACATACATACATTACATTACATTACATTACATTACATTACATTACATTACATTACATTACATTACATACAATACAATACAATACAATACATACATACATACATACATACATCCATCCATACATACATACACACAGACAGACAGACATACATACATATATTATGTAAATATTCGTGTATATATATATATATGAATATATACATATTATACATAGATTCAAATACGTAATATATCCATATGTATATGTATATATATACACGTATATATATATATATACAAACATAAATATTACGTACTGTATATGTATAGTATATCTGTATATGTATAGTATATATATATATATATATATATGTATGGTATATGTATAAATGTATGTGTATATATATATATATGTACATATATACATATATATATATATATATATATATATATATATACATATATATATATATATACACATATATATATA
>Ga0126342_10012143_pt1 | contig 15373 bp, 12 predicted proteins | sample Cyp1metagenome_FD_92528 | JGI IMG/M metagenome (GOLD analysis project Ga0126342, IMG submission 92528) | Coral microbial communities from Lord Howe Island, Old Settlement Bay, Australia - Cyphastrea 1 metagenome | ecosystem: Host-associated > Invertebrates > Cnidaria > Coral ...
ACCCCAACCTTGTTTGGAAAACCATGCAATCCTGGCAGGCAAATCACCAAAACATATAAAATCCTGTGGTACAACCTTATGTTACTAATCCTGCTTTCCTGGCTCCAACATTTGTTTTCCTGAGCCCCAACCTTGCAACATCCATTTTGGGATGATTTTTACCTGACTTGGCATTTTTAATTTTCGAACTGGAGTCACAGGAAAAAAAATTACCGGTACAACGGGGGATACACATCGTTGGGGACCCTGACTCGGAACTGTGCGGTTCTGATGGGTCCCTGATCTTCTCATGCTGCGGATCTGGTCGAAACCATCTCAGGAATCAACAGGATTAACAGGATGAAAGATCTATGAAGACCCGTTCTGATGCTCATTTGCCTATCTAAAAAATCTAAAAAACATTAAAAAACTATATGCTGTATATGTATAGAGCATTTGTTTGACTCACAGCTATGTCAGCGTGGCATAGCCTGGCTCAGTGTCATCCATCTTGTCCAGAGCCCCCGTTGATCTGCAAGGCTTTCTGCTGAAAGTGCGTGCGGAATAGCTGCCAGGAAATGCGATCTCTCTCCAGTTCCTCCATCCGCGTTGGTACAGCCAAGTGAGTGCAATGCTCAAATCCCTAATTATTTGCTTGGCTAAATCTCATTCTCTGACCTCGTAATCGTGCTGTTCACATCCAAATGAACCAACTCATCTTGGGATGTCAACAGCTACCCACAGAGTGGTGCCCTCCACTTATAACATCAACTCATCAAACTATGTGTCCACCTTAAACCTGCGTTACTTTCAGTACAGGCTAGTTCAGCAAACATTAGCACACTGTGAGGACCTATAGTAGACATATGATATATATATATATAATACATATATGTAATATTATGTAATGGGTTTTGATCCCCACATCCTTCCAGACCATCCCAAGACTGCCTGGTGCACCAACGAAGCCTCCAAGTTGCCAGGGACCTTCGCTGGTGAACTGACGGTAACTCGGTAACTAACCCTCTAAGGTGCCAGCACCTAGCACTCTTTACTTCCTGGTGGCTCCTAAGCTATGATGACCAGAACTGGGGCCCTGGTTGATCTACAATGTTGGACCTGTTCAACATGGAAACGTTCTCAAGTTTGGGATTGACACATCATGCAACATGACAGTCATTGCAAATGGTCAAGTACTTGGGCTACTGCAGCAAACAAAGCCATCTTTGGAAGGTCAACTAGCAAAAATCCTGACACCTTGCTTCAACAATTTTCATGAACTGATCCATACTAGAAACTTTGACAGAATTTGACATGAAATTTCAGCAAAGTGGACCAGACAGGTCCCACTCCGACTTGGCCAATGGTGCGATTTGTGGTGCCAACTACAAGATTGCAGGAACCATGTCATGATTCAGATTACACTAAATTAGTGTTAGATAGAATCCTGAAAATGAATAGAGTGAATACAAAGGGTGTTTTCTCGAACTCAGAGATGTTTGATCCTTATGAATGACCCAGATGAACCTGGAGTATATATATATATGGGCCAACGTTCATGAGGAATGTGCCTGGATAAATATAAATGGAACCACAAGTTTGAGACAGTTTGAGTGCTTTTAGCATCCGTTAGTACCAGACGCCAAACTTTTGGAGGGTTCTTCAAGATGTTTATGCTGTATTGTATATATTGATTGAACACACAAAACGGTTGCAGTGCAAATTCCGCAATGTCATGGCTGGTTGAAAGCACATGGTTGAAAACAATGGGCTATCCCAAAAACAGGTATTACAATGGCGAAAAGGAACAACATCTGACCAAGATCTCAAACCATCCATCCATTCAGGATGATGTTGGTACAAAGTCCCTGGGCAGCCACACCCTTGGCAATGTCAGATCCAACACACCACTAGCCGCCTGGAAACATTCGAAGAGGCCGGGAGATATTGGGAGGATTGACTTTAGCAATTCTTTGAAATGTCTTTAATTGCTACAGCTGCTACAGGAATTCGTGCAGATCATGTGGACTCCATTGGCTTTTTGACATCTTTTGAGTGCGGATTTTGCAAATTGATGGGAACATAGGAACATGATGGATCATGTATCATGGAAGTGTCACCCTGTGCCTCCTGCTTCGGAACACCGATGACGCAAGATTTTGTCTAAACCGTCTAAACCGTCTAAACCCAAAACGCAACAGATGTGCGTAGATGATTCATGGTCGGCCTTCGTACAATTAAGATGTGACCTACAAACATCAAGAAGAAAGGGGTGTGCTATGTCCTTCTCTCTCACTTGTGTGATCATCCCACATGTCAAGCAACCACGTTGAAGTGCAGCAAAAAATGCTCATAAATACTCCTTCACAATCTACCTGTACACCAACAGTTGTGACTTCAACTGATTGTTGAATCCTCTTCTTCGGGTTCAAACCTCTATCTTCATTTATGGTATCCAATTTGTTGACTAAAACAAATCCAAAAAATCAACGTTTTGGATCCCAATCAATATGAATGAAACTGATTGTGGATCACCGGAATTATTGATTACTGAAAGCCAGCCGCCCGGCATTCACCAAGGTCCAGATATACCGAACTCTGTCCTCCAGAAACGTTGTGGCGCTGGGCGAATGCAGTGCAGGAGCCACGAAAGCTCGTCCCACGGCAACCTGCAACTGAAAGGAAAATCTTTACCCGAAAAATCAATCTTTCTTTTTTTTTTTTTTTCTCTCTCTCTCTCTCTGTATGTATACACATGCACATATTGACAGACACATTAGATTGGATTGGACTGGACTGGATTGGATCATATATAAATTAGATTAGATTATACAAAAAATATATATTATACGTAATTATATATATTAATTATATATATATGGGGGGTAGATCATTGAAATATCTTCAAATGGGAATCATCACTGAGAGCGAGATCGTCCAACTGGATAAAAACCAGATATCCCGATGGGATGCTTTGCCGGGATACAATGGGGGATATGGAGGATCCATGAGTATACCCTGATTATACCATATTATACCCAAATTTAAGGCAACAAAGGGAACCGTAATGATAAAGCATGGGTCGGGGTTATTTGAGACAAACACAGATACAACTCGAAGTGGGATCCATGGTAAGCAACTCGGGCATATCCACTTGCATTCTGTCTGCAAGGGTTTCCAACCTTGCAGTTTACTAGCTCCATTTGAATCAAGCCCAGTAGGCTCCAGATATCAACGCTTCAACACCAAGAAAAACCTGCATCAAAATGGCAATATCCCCTGTTAATTATAGCCAATGCAAAGCGAGATTCATATCTATGTCTCTATCATTCTCTATATATCTGTATATCTATATTAACTATATACACAGTTAAATCAACTTTGATCAAAGTGGAGTCAAAGTGGGAGAATAAACAATCGTGTGAATCGAGGCAGCAATGTAGAGAAAAGGCAAATTACAGGATTATTACTCCGTGTAGATCCCTTCAGAGATCATTTGCGTAAACTGACATCTACACGGACAGACAAAAACGAATGCCTGGTTCTTAGAGTTGCTCACCAAGGTCTGATGGTTCCTAAACCCAGTATGTTGCATTGTAGTCGCACACGAGTTGGAGACTCCAGGGCATGCCAGACCGTCAGAACCCATTGACGTTCTCCAAAATAAACACGGGCGGTTTATGGTCTCGAGTCTCGATGGTCTTGAGATGTCTTGAGAACACATGCGCCTTTTCCTCGGGCAGATGCACCGTCTGGCCGAACGGCTTGCATGGGAAGCCGCACATGTAGAAGTCCACAAAAGCCGGCGGATGCAAGGCTTTGCTTGGCATGTCATGGATAAGACCGTCCTTTTGGGAAGGTATTGGCAAACACAACTTCTTTTGCAGCAGAAGTAATTTCGAGGCGTACGGCTGAGTAGGGGAATCCCACCATATTACCCAATGGATTTAATATCATCTTGTTAGTCCATTCGCTACGCTCTTGAGAATAGAAAGTAGGTTGGGAACCCAATCCTACCCAATCACCTCCTCTACAGGCATATATAGTTATACCATGTTATACCGTTCGTTCTCCTTCTCTCAACCATTGGCAGTTCTTTCTTCACGACTTGCAATCTCCCTACTCTTGAACATCCCCATGCAACCCAAAAATAGATATATACAGTAAATCATAATGAATTCAGTGCTGAACCAGGGTTTCTAAGCAGTATTTAAGCTTTGGGGGAAGGACTTATTCGTTGGGTATGCACCATTAAACAAAAAGACACATGGAACTCAAAACTCGACATGACATAGTGCCCCGTTGCAGAAATCATCTTTTAGATTCTAGAGGCCAATCGTTTGGGTTTTTCCAACTGTTCGCGATTCTAACTATGACGGGACACGAAGGCTTATCTGGACGCATTTATGCTTAACCATCTTGTCAGCACTTATGCGCCCAGCCAATAGAGACACAGCGCGAACATAAACCATCATGTACCCACCAGGAACTTTCAATTTGCAGGTTCCAAAATCTCAAACATCAAAAGAACATCGCTTCAGGGTTGTACCACCATATCCCTTCGCCTTGTTGGAACATCAACTGCGGTGAGGTCAGCTGACCAGTGGCCAAACATTCTGCCACCGCGGGAATCCCACAATAAATGATCCAAATTCCGATAAAGCCAGCTAGTACAACCCTAAATATAACAATCAACCAACGATCATTTAGGGGTTCTATTGTCACTTTTCAAATTCTGGTTTCAAGCTCCCATGTTTGAGATTTATAACCACACTATAGCCATCCGATCATCATTTTTGCGGCATAGAGGAATATATCATGTATATCAAACATTATCAAAACATCAGCCAATGATCAGCCATTGTTTCTGTGTTGAAGATCTCACTCCCGTGTTTTGCTGAGTTTGATCATATTTTATCATGTTTTATCTACCTATTTCTCGGCCTGGGCTAGCGTTCCAGGATGTTCCAGGCCTTCGCCTCTCCACATGGCCACCCCACCGGCGCGCCGCGCAACTCATCCGCCAGGTGCCGGTGCGTGACCTGGTACAACCCCCATTTTTCGAAGAAATAGTTGTTGCAATCGAACTAAGATTTTATATGTAGCTGACTATAGTAAGCCCCAGCTATATAGAAACCATATGAAGCAAGTTCAACTTGCCACTGCTGTTCATATAACAACTAATATCACTCTTTACCCATCAGTACAATATATATATATATATATGTGTGTGGTATATAGCTATACATCATAGCCATCGATATCCCCATTTACCCGTATAAAATTGTGGATATATGTAGTATATATATATGTATTTGTATACCATGGATATCCGCAACCATTGATATGTCCATTATGTTGTGAAATATTCTGATCCATCCTCACTTGGCTTCAAAGACCAAGCTGCTAAGAAACCGCCCAAGGCCAGCAATGCAGACAGAGACCGTGGTGCCTGGAAAAGGTGGGCGAGCGAAGTTTCATGACCAAAAACGGATGCTTGGTTCTGAATCCATATACATATATATATATATATATGTACACATATATTAATGATATGTGTTACATATGATATACATATCATATGTATAGTTTTACGCATCAGATATAGCTTTGAGACTTTCAAGTAGTTCCTTGGATACTTTGGCCATCGAATCCTGAAGTTAGAACTCGTGAGCCCCCCCCACTAATTGAATCGATATCTTTCTCGCTGAATATCTACATAGATCTACAAAGAACTTCAGGAAACTGCAACAGTTTATGTTTGAATGCCACCCTGGACTTGCAAACAGGTACACAATTGAGGGCAAATCGCCGCCCTTTGGAGGTGTAGCATTCGAAACCTGTTGGTCAAATAACCACTATTATGGGCAAAGGTCCTCAGACTATCATGTTCTTCATTTGAAGTGGGATGCACAAAGCTGATTCACAACAATGGAGCGATATCTCATTACCCTGGCTTGACATATCTGAACACTAGCCATTCAGCAGGATTGTTTCGATTGTTTATCTGCTTTGCTGGCTACACCTTCATTTTCTGTTCGTAAAATCTGCTGGTTGCTAGTAAAGCTCGTCAAGCTGAATTGCATCATATGTTACTCTTACCACTCGCTCAGTGAAGGAGCTGATGCTGTACACTGGTGCGCTGCCCAATTTTCGATGCCGTGAATATGTTGATTTGTTGTGGTCAGATCCGTAAAATCCCATCCCTTGCAGTAACAGTAATATGTCATTTTCCTCTCGTTCTATCCCCATGCTGAGGGCCTCATATCGATTTTTTTTCATCACGTTCATCCCACTTTGAGCAATTACAAACCATCTTCACCCTGGCTGCAGTGCACTGATGATTCATGACGATTCCAATCTGAACATACATAGATATGGATCTAAATTGTAGACATCAGCCACAAAAATGTCAGTACTTTTCAGCATCCAACCACCAAATCTTTTGGAGTACCCAACTTTGTGCAAGCAAAATTGATGGTTTCACCCACCGCTTCGTTCCGAGACACGAACCAACCACACATGTCTACATTAACTATTGATGAACCATATATACAATATATTACAATATTTTTTTCAAGATTATACAACTATATACCCACTGTTCTGAGCCATACTGCCATAGGCAAGATCTATGATATACCCCATTACTCTCGCTTGCAGAATACGCCAGTATTATTCGTCAAACAGCAATTGTGGCTCGTTCAATCCGGATGTTTGTTGCCGGCATGACATTTGTTGGCTTGCTAACCCCAATTTGTTTGTTGGGTAAAACGGCGGCTGAATCAATGGCAATATCCTATTTTTGTGCCTACTATAGTCCCGTGTCTGTCCATTAAATTATGCCATGTAAATGATTTTTTTTTGGTTAAAAACTGTGCAAAATGATTCAAATGATCAACATTTCTTGCTGAGATTTTGTCATGGCCTCAGAGGCTGCAATGACTCGAGGCACTTGGCCTTCGCCTCAGGACAGCCACGGATTTTGACCCTGTCCGGAAAAACGTCTCCCACCGTTTTATGCCTACCTTTTAAGGCATATTTTGATACATTTTGGTAGTGTATAAGTTCTGTATAAGCTTGAATTTGAGAAACAAAACTGTATAGGTTTCCGTAGGCCCATCAAGCATCAATGTTCTCCTGTGGACCGTAACTGCTCGCCACCCATGAGGATCCAACTCCCAAATAGGGGGGCCAAAATGTCCTTCACCACCTTGGTTGCAAAAAGAACCAGTCACCAAAGCGTTGGGTGGAAAACCAAGCTTTTTGTCCATGGTGTATCATGAACGTTCTCTTCAAACAGCCATAAAATTGGGTACGCTTATACCCCATTTTGAAGAAATAATCGACATGAAAAGAATGGTAAACAAATGGAGGCGTGACTAGGGTGACCAAAAATGGGGCACCAATAAGCCCACAAAATACAGTGATTTCGAGTGGCGAAACAACTTTTGGGGGTGAAGAGTTTCAAGCCACAGTCCGTCAAGCGCGAAGTAACAAAATGGGACCTGGGATAGATTTGGTAAGCTTAGCTGATCTACATAGAAGGGCCACCATCGAAAGTGATTATGGGTATGCAAAAAACAATGGGTATCTTGGGCAGTCAGAAGAAAAGAAAACCAATCAGGGTCCAAGCATCCAGCTAAGTATGTGTGTCTACCAGTTACCACCCTGTCGGAAACAGAGTATTCACTGAGCGGGAGTTCTGAATCAGCTACAAACTGGCACAGTGGTCGTGCCAGGTTTTGGCCGGAACAAAATCTTCAGTAAGGGCTCCTTACCAGCAAGTGGATTGTGGGGTTACCTGCCATTTCCTTCATCTATTTACCATTATTTTCCCTGGTAATCAATGTAATCAAAGATAGCCATGGAGATCATCCATCTGTTTACCTATTGGACATATAAATTGATGTTCCGTCGCCAGGGCTGTGGACTCCCAGCCATCCGGGGCGTCAGGGCGGCCACGTTCAAGCGCCGCAGCAACTTCCTGAAATGGTGGAGATTTGGGGCCTCGAAACCTGCCATGGCTGCCATGGTGTGAATTGCTGTGCTATGTCATGGGAGTCACGGGATGTTTTCTGGCTGGGTGATTTCAAGGGATTTGCACTTTCACCAACAATTATGACCACAAAAAAAGCTGACACACCAAGAATAAGGGCCTATTAAGGGCTTATTCAACATCTATCGTTGAGTGGTCGCCTTTAAGTGGGTTGGTTGAATTTCAATGTACCAGTGACCTATAGCATCCTATAGAACCCCAAAAAGATAGATAGAAAAGCATAGAAAACTAACAAATCCACTAGTGCTAAAGGTCACACCCCATGGATGCTTCGTCTCCAAAGTAACCTGGTGAGGCCGCCAATCTCATCGAAACTGGGTAACACATTTCTCGAGGGACGTGCAATGAACTGTGCAACATGTATCAAACTTGGATAACTATATACCTGATTATACCTGCAACTACCCTTCATTGCTTTTTTCTGATTTTGCTGACTTGCTTAATATGTCTATATACGTATATCCGTGTAATCTTGTGGCTATAGATATATCTTTCTCTCCAGATAGAGCCGAGCAGTCCTCACACGTGCCACTGCCAGCGCACCTGCACCTGAGGGGCCAGAACTTCCCAACAGACCATCACAATCCCAAAGCTGACGTGCTTTGGAGTTTGCACAGTATTTCGTGTACTGAAACTCGACTAGCCGTTTTTAGTTGTTTCCAAATATTGTCAATTGTGATAGCAAAATGCTGTTGCTTCTACAGACTTGTGGGTCCGTGGAATGTTTCAATGTGGCGGATTACGGCGATTATGGTGGATTACATTCTTTTCTTGTAGGCCCATTATAATGGCTGATCTACGAACAAGAAATATGAGCTTGTCTTCAACAGAAAGTACGAGTTGTTTGATTTGTTCTTCTGGGTGCTTATAGTGTTCTAGGGCAATGATGAAAAGCTAAGAGCAATAATTATCTGAATGACGAGACACTCAGGTGCCATACTCTTTTCTGGATCATTACATACCTCTACTCAGGATCATTATATACATATGTTACATAATTACATAATTGTCTTATGTCCTCTTATCACAAATATGTGCACATTCACAGGAGTGAGGTTCACCCGATATCAACAGGCTACAAAGCTTGGGACTCAATCACCAAGAGACTAGGAACTGTGGACATTGATATACATGGAGGTGCTCCATCCAGAAAAAAAAAGTGAATCGGGAGCAACCCTAGGTAGGATGGAACATAAACAATCAGATAAATCCAGAGAGATTCTGTGAGTTTGCATTTTTCATTTTGTTCTACCCCAATTGATTTGAATGCAAACACTCCAAGGGTCCAAGGGCTGGCCACTGCTGGTGCACCTGACCACTTGGTGGCTGATCCTGCTTAGTAAGTCTAGGTTATTCCCATATGGAAATGGACAAATCCATAATAAATCTAATCTAAATCTTATATACCCCACTTATAAGTAGCTGTACACCCTACCTACTAAGCATAGTAACCTCCACCACATATTTTAGCAATTTGCCATAATTTGCTATTTTAGTAGGAATTTGTCCAGTTCGATCTTTTGGTGATGCCTTTTGGAAGAAGCAAACAGCCTACGGACTTCTCCCGCTGCCTTCTTCCAGCTCCGAATCTCCGTGGTCTTTGTCTGGCGATGAGGGCGGCCCCTTTTTTTTGTCCCAGAACTGCGATTGTTTACGGAAAAAAGGCCAACATATTCAAACATATTCAATATAGTTCAAAATCAACTTGAACCTATGGTCCCCTGCGGCTTCATTTCGACCCATACTTTAACCAAAAGTGGTTTGTCAGTCAGTGGACAATTTGGAACATTGGTAAAACACACAGGTATCGTTCAGGTGATAGAGGTCGATTCTGGCAAATGATTGCCTCCTTGCCACTAAACAATGGGTCAATATGGTTCAATCAAGTCAAATAGTCAGTTGATAGAAAGTTCCTCGCGCCACTCAGGATGCATGGGGGACTCTATCCAAGGACTGATAATGCTTACACTCGAAAAGAAATGGAGTTGGCCACACAGGACATTCTTCGAAAGGGAAGGACATGGAAAGACCAATCCCAATGTTTCTAGTCTCAGTGGCCGTCGTCAGAAATTTCCGTACACCGATTGCGCTCCTATTCATGCCAGCTTGGTGAAACTAGATAGTTCTTCGCAGTTCGACATTTGTCCCAAAGTACATTGGTATGACGGTATGACTCAACACATTTACAATACCATTTGAACTTTGATGGTTTAGCAGCTTAGCACCTTCGAACATAGTGAATTTTTCGATGCATGTTGCAGATCTATCAGCATCCCACCTTGCACCATAGCCATACATTCATCCGGAAGATTGGATGACCAACAGCCCAGCCGAGGCAACACTACCCCCGCCTTCGGACAAGAGCCTGTGCAACGTGCGCCCCAAAACTGGGATCCCATCACCGAAAAGTGTATATCCCCAAGAAACAATGGGCGGCTAATCATCAAAAACCGTGATAGAATTAGCGCTCCTGGGTCTAGAGTTTCTGATAACTATAACATACTATAACAATGACGTTTGGCGGGAAGTAAAATAAATACCCTTCCATCGAAATTGCAAAGTTGTGAATCATTGACAAACCAAATCAGGAATGGACAAGACTCTGTGAAATAGTATCAAGGCTGGTTGGGAGTTGAGACATCCATCTCAGCATTGTTCATCCGGGGTTGTCTTTTCAATGAGGATAAGGGAACAAACAGGTACAAAAAATCCATGTGCCTAACCTATGCACGGTCTATGCAAGGCCCATGTAAGGGAATTGGACTGAAGGTGGCCTTGTGGCGTACAGTACCTTGCAATGGTCATGGAAAGCAACAACACATATCCGTATCCGAGGGTTGCCTCACATTGATCGAAGGTGTCTGACAAAACACATGGTTATCTTGAATGTTTGATAACCTCCTGCCAAAAAAAAGTAAAACTCGTAGGTCGTGAACCATCTATACAATCCCAAAAGGAGCTAAAAGACTCAGTGTGTGACTACAATCTACTCTCTCAACACCTGGGATCTCTTTCCACATCAATCCTTTCAAACATTTCAATTTCACCAGTAAGGTTCATAGTCTTGATCTCCCATCAGCTTCACCCCGAATTGCATTTTTTACAGTCACCTCCTGTTTCAAATCAAAAAAGAAACCAAAGACCTTCCCTACTCACCATCCGAACATATCTGAACAATCTGAACCACCATCTGTAAACTTCGCTCATTTTCTACAGCTCCGTGAACGTCTGCAGGAAATGTACCGTGTCCGTGTGCAGCGCATGGTAAGGCAGCACCGCTTTGTGGCGATGATGTGCCTTGTGCAATGCGTTCTTCGACCTGGGACTTTGTCAGGAACCAAACTGGTGAATCTGGCGGGAAAATGTGTGGGGAACCTCCAGTTTCAATGGCGAAAACAAGGGTTTCGTCTAATTTGATCCCTTTAAACTCTAGGCATCTAAACGAATTTTGTTCCGATGATGCAAGATTGGCAGCCATACTGCAATTTATCTTAGAATTTGGGATCCGATCGAAGAATCTTGGGATAAAACATTTGGATAGGCCGTCATGCGAAACAATATCTGAATCCCACAGCAGTAGGTACCAATCAAGTTCAATACATATCACATGGGGTCCAGGGTACGGGTTTGCTTCCACAGGCGACAGTCGACGTGTTTCATCTTTAGATATATGGATGTGTCTGAATATACAGGATTTACCACCAATATATGGACATTTTAATGACAAAATGTTGACTACCCAGTGGATGGAATGGGGTACCCAATTTTCAGACAAACCGATGTGGTTTTCCAAAACCAAGAATTATCCACTGATATGTTCTATAACCCCAGGGTAACTTGCGGAATGGAAGTTCGGACAGCCCCCCTAAAAAAGCTCCACCTCCCATCAAATTCAAATCCAGAAACGGTTTGGACGCCTTTGATGCTGGAGGATAGACAGGCTTCAACTTGAACATTCGAGAGGCTCCATCAGGAGGAAGAGTGACTTTGATGAAATTCCTGAGCCCGGATATGGGCATGGAATGGTATGGGTCAAAAGATCATCAGCATTTCCTCCTGGATGTGCAAGCATCCAAAAGAGTCAAATGTATACAGCATAAATATATAATTATCATGTGACAATAATGTGGTACCAATTGGAATCCAATTGGAGCATCTGAGATAGTGTCATCGCAGCATCACCCGCCGGCCCCTGAATACATAATCGTGGCTGAAGAATTGGAAGGCACCACAATTTCTGCAAACTTTATCAAGGATCTTCTCAAATGCGAATGGAAAAATCTGGCGGCTGTTCGGCATTGTCATTTGGTACAACATTGATAATCTATTGATTCAAATGATTTCAAATGGTTGGTCAAGGATACCCTTCCATCAACCAGCGCGCTCTAACTTCTGTTTTGGACTTCCCCGCATTTCGATCAGCTATTGTAATCCATGGTAACAAGGGCCCATCGGCCCGTCTCCAAGTTTCTGGACTCCCAGGTCCTTCTTCGCCCACAGATCTCGCAGTGTCGCGCTTTCAAAGAACTTCGCACAACCCCCCCCACTCCAGCACACATCGGAGATGCGGAAGTTGATCTCTGCAGAAATTTTGTTCAAATTCAGAAGAACCTGGACGAAGTGAAACAGCACGGGCAAAGTGATATCCAGAACTTCAATGATTGGTTTGACAAATTTGATGGCTTGATTTTGCACTTTTCCTTTGAACTGTGGTTCTTAAATCTTATTGTTCTTCTTGCTGTTCCCGTATGAATGCTGGCTAGATCTTTTGGTCTTGGTAAGTTAACGCCCATAAAATTACCAGAAAACTATATACTTCTATGTGCTGCTTTTATGCTCTCCCAAAAAACAGGAGAAACTGCTCTCACTTTCTTCTGGGATAATCATCAGCATCACATATCATAACCTGAAAGCTGCACTAAAAACTGAATTAAACCAACCTTGGGTACTTTAGGGCGCGTTCCCCGCCAGGTAAACCCAACAATAACTCATCCCCAAGTTGAGTTTCTGAAATTGGGCCTGCTAATTGGGATCGTCAATGGCCTTGGGTTTCCCACATCACTTTTGATGTGGGAAATCCGCATGCTTCCTAGTTTAGTCTGCTTTAACCCCCATGTTAAAAACCGCCAATACCATATTACCAACATATTGGCCCATTTAAAAATCTCAGGGCAGGTATCTCAGGTTGTTTCTACCACAAATCCCTTTCCCTGAATATCCCTTTGAAGCCATGGTTTCCCGTATGGAGGTATTTCATATTATATATTGGCTTACTATATGAGTGGCGGGCAAAATTACTTACTACTCGTAATGGACTGGGTGGTCCCCATCGGTTGTGAAGGTCTGTACTTCCATGGTAATGTATAAAAATAGGGTATTGGTAAGTGGGTGGTCCCCTATCGGTTGTGAAGGTTTTTACACAAATTTGAACATCCCATGTCCACTCCTTACTACTTTAGTCTTCTGCTAATTTTGTCGGTTACTCATATATATATATATATATCTATATATCCCCATCTCATGAGGGTATAACCAGTTGTATAAATCCTAATTTGTGATAGTGAACCCGGTTGAATTGTTAAAACTAATTCATCATGTTATATCTCTATTGTTGAGTATTATCCAACTGCAACTATATTGACTAGATCGATACAGGATTCAAATATGATATGCGAATATCCATCCATTTTGGTCAGCTAAATCCATCATCTTCAATCTCTACCATGTGATTAATTAGCTCCTTTGCTTTCCATTTAATAGGGTATATATACAGGGAATATGGATACCCATAGCTACTTTGCTCCTTCCTAACCACTAAATAGCTATTGTTGTTAGGGGCCTAGGATTCCTCATCATTGTGCCAAGTCACAACCGCAAATTTGCCGCCGCTCAAGGGGCGGGCCCAGACCTGCTGGCAGCTAGGGATCTCCTCGTAGAACTGCTTCTGCTTGATGTTGGCGCGTTTCCGCAAGGGACCTGCTGCGCCACCATGCTGCGGCCAGATGAAGATCAATTGGGATTGGGATCATCACAGTTTTTGATGAGTGATCAGGAAAAAAAGAAGAGTTCGAGCCGCCATCCCAAATAAGCTTGGTGGAACATCGTTTGGAAAAAACGTGCTTCGAACTACCAGCCAGGGACAGTTCTCCCAAACAATCTGGCCCTGAATTCCCAAGGCGTCTTGATCCACGGCAATCACTTCTTTGTTGCTGTAAGTTTCCACATCGTGTGGACTCATGGATAACCTTAGTGATGGAGGCAGTTCCGAAAGATCGCCAACTTTTTAAAGAAAATCAGTCCAATCACAGAGATACAAAACCACAGTTATTCTTGATCCACCAAACTCACTAGGGCATCTGTACAGCCTTTGATAGGGTCATTTGCCACACCCTTACTAAAATACATGTATCTGGGTAAGTTGTAAAAAATCACTATATAAAATTAGATTGGGGTAATTCTGCTTCCTAACCATCATTCCAGTGAGGTCGCAGTGAGGTCGTTATAATTCACCCAGATCTATACATTCGAGCGGTTCCAAAGTGTAGCATGGATTCCCATTTAAGGTCAGTGTCCACCCCATTCACAGAAAAGACTACAACTGGTTGGTGGTTTCAACCCTCCCGAAAAAAACAAAGAAAAACAGTTGGGATCATCATTCCAAATATGCTTGGAAATTAAACTTACATCCAGCAACATGCTAGATCCAATCAACAGCGGTGCCGCCATGACCGACCATAGGGAGAACTGCGTGCGCGACTGCTGGGGAGTCATGCGCACTTTCGCCTGCTCCGAGGAACCAACCAACATATCCTCAGCACACAACGGGATCTCCACAGCCACAGCCATGGATATCCATGGGTTGGATGTTATCAAACCAGCAAAGGGCTTCCGAAGACACCACGCAAATAGAATCAATTTGCTTCACCCCACCAAATATAAAAATGTGTGTTGGTCATTTCAGAGTAGTGTCCAATTTCTAATGATGAAACACCCTAATTGCGAGAGTAAGATCCCCATTGTCTTTAGTTGGCTATTGTGCCAGTAGGAGCGTGCTGCCGATTCCAGTGTTTAATATTGTTTAATTCAGTCAAACTCAAAATGCGTTGAATACCACGAACCACTTATTGGTGTTCCAAGAGTGTGTCACTATTTTTCAGGTTATACCATGTTATACCCTCATGTTGTTGATGTACAGTAATCTTTACATATTTTTTGATCCCCCTTGATTGATGGGTAGGAACCCGTGCCCCACCATTCCATAAAAACCTGGTTTATGTAATGGTTGGGTACAGGTATATTTGTATAGAATGGATCCTTTTTTGGGCTTATATATTA
>Ga0126342_10012144_pt1 | contig 15372 bp, 17 predicted proteins | sample Cyp1metagenome_FD_92528 | JGI IMG/M metagenome (GOLD analysis project Ga0126342, IMG submission 92528) | Coral microbial communities from Lord Howe Island, Old Settlement Bay, Australia - Cyphastrea 1 metagenome | ecosystem: Host-associated > Invertebrates > Cnidaria > Coral ...
CAAAAACGCACAAATTTCCCTACAGGCGAGGATTTAGGGTCAGGCGGGATTTCCAGGGTCAGGCAGAAAAATAGGTCAAAACCCGCTCGGGCTCAAATTTTAGCCTGCGGTGGCTATAGGTATATAGTAACATCAGCAACACAAGCAGACTTCGCCTACATCAGGAGGCAAATCAGCAGAGTTCTTCATGAAGAAACTTCTGTGCCTAAGCTACACATGGCAACACCAGAATCAGAAACTCTGGCCAATTCCACGCTTCTGAGGTGTTGCAACTGTCTTGTAATGAAAAGCTGCAAGCAGGGCACACTCGGAATTCGAGAAGCACCTCACCGCCATCTACGGAGATCTTCTGAAATTGTCGACCGGCAGCACTTCCTGCGGATGCGAAATGAAACGATCTGGGTTTTTCGAACCAGAAATGGGGGATACATGGCAATGATGATCAACCATGGGATTCTGGTTTACCCATGTACCCCATGTTCTGGGAAAACATTTCAGTGCACAGCTCTACCTATGCCCAAAGGGGAACGTGCCTCCCATATCCACAGCAATTGCTCCAAGTTTCACGTCGGACTTTCCAGGAGCCTGTCTGAGCTGCTTCACAGAGCTGTCAAAAAAACCACACCTTAGGTGTCGCCTCGTGTCTCTCTGAAAAGGAGGTTCCTAAAATGGACGGAACTCCAAATCATTCAAAATTAGACCATTTTAGTATTGGAACCCATGGTTTGGGGATCCACCAATTTAAGAAACCCTCAAATATCATAGTACAGGGCCTCTTACAACTCTGAAGCTGTCCATTGTCCCAGTTCCGCTTGGCCTTCTTCCACAATTCAAGCGTCACCCGCTTGGTCGAAGCGCAGGGTGCTTTGGATAAACTGAGCAGAGCGAAATCTAAGCTTTGAAGCCATATCACTTTTGGAGGATCCTGACAAAACGGAAAGTTTGAAGATGACATCCACGGCCCACTTGTGAGCAAATGCCATGCTGGTATCACATTTTTAAGTCTTATAGCCTTGAATATCCGTTGCAGCTTTTCCAGCTTAGTTCATTGGACATATGAGATCAATATGGCAGTGTGTCAAAACCTTGTACCCCTGGTGAACATCAAAATAGCTGGTAAATGGATGTTCATCCCCCTAAAAATGGTATTAATAGGTATTGATCCATACCCATATGGTTTGAAAAGTCCAAAGGCGAAAAGGGAGCCAGGGAGCCTCCAGAATCTTGGCCATATCTTCCTTGGTCATTTTGTACTTCTCCAAGATTGCCATCTTTTCAGCCTTCATTCGGCTCCAGTTTTCGTCCTTCTTGGCTGCCCTTTTTTGACCTGTCCTGCCGAAAAAAGGCAGTCACTTTGCGACTGTGCAATGGGGGAGAAAAGCCCATGCTTTACACAGAAAAGGAAATGTAAAAAAAACAACAACATGCTTCTACAAATTCTACAAATGTGTGTAAAACAAGAGAACTTGGAACAGAAAGAGAGAGAGAGAGAGGGGAGTGCAAACAGACTGACTTATATATATATATATATGTACTGATGTACTTATACTTATGTGCTGATCCGGAACTTTGGGAAGCTCATCTGCAAAGAAACAAACACCTTGAGCTTGCTATCAAAAATGCATGGCTTTGCATTTGGCACGCCCTTGTCCTTCGCGCTGGTAGGATATCGTCTTCAAGTCTTGCCACCACCCAAAACAAGCTCCCAGGGCAGGCTTCAAGAACTTGTGCCGAGCAAATACCCACCTGCTCCAATCAAGTGCCGAAACATCCGATCATGATGTTTTCGCATCTTTGGTATTCTTTGGCAATTGATTTTCTGGGGGAAGAAACACAAATCATTCACAAAAATAATACTGTTCGCTAGCCAAGGTCACTGAAATCAATTCTGGAGCTTCCTGCCGGCCCCAACTCAATTGTTGTGAGTGCGGACAGAATGAAATCAAAGGGCCACAGGTGGCATAGGATTTGTCCACTAAACATCAGAACAAGTAGCTAGGTACCAGCTAGGCCACTTGTCAACGAACTGGCATGCTCTGGCTGAACCTTATCCCTCTTGATCTAGACTCTATCTAGACTATTGCACGGTTGAAGACTGCAACTTGTTGGTAGCTCTTGCCCTTGCCCAGTCCTTTCCCGACTCACTTGGCTGGCGGCCATCACTGCAGAGTGGCCACCACTGCGTTGTGAGGGTCAAAGCATCTGCAGTACTCTCCAAGCCCTCCGGACCATCCGATTGAAATGCTGGCGACCAAGCTCCTTGGTTTCTCAACTTGTTTGAAGCGCTTTTGAGTCTGATTAGCCTGATTAGCCACATGTCAATGTCCTAAATTGCAGTCAAGTATAGCCAAGTGACCTTCTCTGGTTCGATAAATCAAATCTGCTACTCGAACGCGAAAAAAGGATGCCTTCTCGGGCCCATTTGCCTTGGTGCCAGTGAGCATAAAACCAAATTGTCGTCAAAGTCGGAGCAGAAGAACTATTGGTTTGCCACCTCATGCAGCCAAGCCGCTGCTTTCTTTCTCAGTTTGACCAGAATCTGCTGATGCAAAGACGAACGCACCACAAAACACCGAGTTGGAAGCTGGAAGTCATCAGCCCCAGCTTTTGGCTTGCAGTCTGACGAGTATACATCAGATCCAAAGACTGTTTCGACAGAAAATGCTCCTGACAGTTGCAGCAACAAACAGCGCCAGGAAGAGCGTTGCAGCAGTCACCTAATAGGATCTATCTACTAGCATCATCTAGCATCTATACATCTATCCCGTGCTTTTTCCCAAGGCAACACGTTGAGTCCAAATCAGCTGCACATGTTCCGTGCTGCATGCAGTAACTGGCGGCAATCTCCTGGTGTGTTGAGCCTTATCTGGATGTTCAGGCTCAGCAAGCCCTCTGCAGGTGGATGGCGCACATCCAAGAGGTCCACAGAGGAGAATGAGATCCCTTGACAGTTCGGAAAGACCAACTTCTCTGAAAGTTTCTGTGACATGACTCGAAGCAGCATTCTGTGTAGCGTTGCAAGATTTGCTGCTAGCGCAAGCTGACTGCGCTCAATATCAAACTGGATGTCCTGGGAGCAAGACTCGCAAATCAAATGAAGGGATGATATGTCATTATGTGACATACGTGACTCTAAAATGAAAAAGAAAGCAGCAAGAAGCTGAAAACTTGAGCAGCAAATGATAATTCAGCACTGAGCATCTGGTGGATATGGAAAGAATGCTCGAACAGCAGATACAAACTCTGCAGCAGATTTTCCAGGAACCAACAGAAGCTCAATCGTAAAGTCTCCCATGATGAAAAAGTTGATGATTGCCAAGCTGGCTCCTGTGAAGCTCAAAGAAATCGAACTGTTGCTATCCCATTCAAGTCTTCCGCTGATGGTGAAACTGCTTGTGCTCGACCAAGCGGCGGCCGGAGCTAAAATTCGGACGGGTTTTGTTCCCAGATGTGAATTGTCTTTGACAGAACACTTGTTGAGGGGCGATGGCAGCTTGCTCAGGGCTAACCGAATCGAGGGCTCCAGTTCTCCAGCTAAGGACTTTGCGACAGATTGAGAGATGTGCGGCCAAAGATGTTCCAGGATACCATTGAGTAGCACTGTGTCTTCTGTGAATGGCTTTGATCGCACAGAAGTTACGAGCTGGCTGCGCAGCCTTAGGACTTGGCGAAGAAACTCAGAGTGCCAATGGATTCTTGCAATGGAACAAGATTCCAAAGGACAGGGTCCTATGTAAAGTCTAGTGCTGATGACTGATACGGAAAAAAAAGTCACAAACGTTTTTAGAGTTTCTGGCCTTCACAAAGGTTTAACACCGTACAGTATCAAGCTGCAGTTGCCGTTAATTATACTAGATACTGCAACATGGATGCCTTCTGACTAGTCCAATATGATCCAATTAAAACTTGGCTCGGGTCCAAGGATTGATGTTGATGTCTCTATGAATGCCAAAAACCTACAGCTCAAGGCTGTACAGCTGCTTCACGAATAGAAGCAAGAACACAAAGTAAGGAAAAATAGCAAACCCCCAACACGAAAAAATACTCAATCTTGGTTCACCTAGCAAGCTGAAAACATGTATGTACTTGGCATCATTTGAAATCTCTCTAAATTCCCTTAAGACCAATTGCAGTCGTTTGTAGTCTAGACTTAGAACAGCCAAGAACCCTCCCTCTCATTCTCTAAAGCCACTAGAAACAAAACTATACGCCTGCACTAAGTTATTCTTCTTACAGGACGTTGACAACGATCAATCCATCAAGGTGAGTCACGAGTCACATTCTCCCTGAAGTTGTGAGAGTTCAGACGTGCGTGACTTGCAGCAGCCCATGGCACCTCTGTCATTGTCTCTGATCTACACACCTAGCCTCAGATGGTGGGTCCTAAGCAAACATGCTGAACATGCATATGATTCACATATCATATGTACAGTATACAATATAATATAAATATAATATATATATATACATAATATTTTTTATGAAAACACATATGTATATATATATAATATGCACATGATGCTTTATCCAAATCCGCGATTTGCTGCGATGTTTTCCCTGTCCGTGCCGGTGCTAGGTGTCCGTTGTGCTCCGTTTGGTCGTCTGAGCAAACGAGCAAACACTCGAGCCAATATGCAACTACGGGATAAGCCGTGATTTGGAACCTAGACACATGATGACACATGTAAACAATCCTTCAGGCTCAATGTTGAAGCAACACTTGCAGCACACTACTTCCTTTAGAAAGGAGATGTGCCTCGCACGGATCGAAGTGCTTATGCAGCAAATACCTGGGCAGAAGCTTCAAGTACATGGAATCCTGTCTAGAAGCCCCTGAATTTTCTGTCATGCACAACTTGAACTTGAGGCATCCACAACTTGGCGGTGTGGGTTGCTACCTCAAGCTTCCACTTTATCCCTCAGACTAACCTCAACTTGCTGCTATGCAAAACGCCAAAGAAAATCACAGCTCTTTTCAGATTCCGACCAAGGATGACGAACACGCTGTGTCAAGCGTCATGCTGGCACCCTTTCAGAATTCATCTCTGGGAAAATGAAACAGAATCTGCCCATCTTTTGCTTTGGTGCAAGCTGTCACCCACTCTGCGAGCCTTCAAATTCATGCAATAGTTGAATCGATTGGATGTGATTGCGTTGGCTCCGCTTGAAGCTGCAAAGCCCCCTTGTATGTCCTTCGCGCACTGCAAGTGCACCCACCGCTGGGTCTACAAGTTTCCAAGATGGTTGATGCGACTGGGTAACTTGGGGCCAAGACTGGCGTTTCATCATTCCTTCTTTTCAGCAGAAAGCTCCAGAAATTTCAGAGATGATCCTAACACTTGGACTCAATTTACTCCATTCCAGCCATGAAGCCATGAGCCCAGCCTTGGGCAAGCTATTCCACTCGTTCTTGTCCAAGCCGACAAAAACGCCGATGTTGGCTGGCTTGGCCTGGGCCACTGGGGGTGGCTTCAGCACTTCAGCACCACTTCAGTGGACTAGAGGACTTCAATGAGCTTTCATGCCATCGCCAGCCGCTCTCCTGCAACATCTTCTTTGTCCAGCCAGCGCCCTGCAACGAAATGTAGGAAACCTGCAAGATAGAGTCACAAATCTATGGAGCTTCAAACTCTCACCGCATGTTACTTTTAGAATCGCAACACACAAGGCAGGGTTTCACGTAGTAGTGGAAATGCTCTTTTCTTGTAGGATGATTTGAGCCAGCACAGTTTGCAAAACCTGTGCACTACACCTTGAAAGATCCTGTCAATTTCAAATATGAAACTAAGCAGGTTGACCATGGCGGAATCGAAAAACAAAAGCACCTTGATGGCACGGATAGTACAGGTATATACTTCTTTTGATTTTATGGCGTGAGATTGCTGTTGGTCCAATGCGGCTGATCAAAAGTTGTACTGTTCATCCAGTCTGTTGGCCCTGTCTGATTCTGCGGCGGATTTTTTTTGACCTTGGGTTCTTTCTTTTATATATACTTGGCTCGTTTGCAGATTTACCACAATCTGATCAGCATGTCTCCATGCGAAACTCATCTGCAGTTAAATCGGACAAATTGGCATGCGCCGAAATTCAAGGGGCATCTCAGCACAACTTCAATCAATGCAAGAAGTTCAATGAGGAGTTGAAAGCTGAATGATCCCGCGCCTCCAGCACTTGCCGCTGTGTTGGATCCATACCTGCAACATGCTCGACATGCTCGACCCATTCCGAAGGATGGAAGAAAAGCCCATGCCCCGAACCTCGTGCTTCAGCTGGAGAAATGTCAAAAAACTTGCAGTCGAAGAGCTCAATACCTTCGAAACTGCAAAGGTGTGCGGCAAAACCCGCCGCACCCAGAATTGATTCTGATAATCCCCAATATTGGTAGTAGAATTGGTAGTAGAATTGGTAAAATCCCATACAATCCTCAACCAACAGTCGTTTTGAACAGTGCTCAAATTTCAAAGGCTGGGGCACCATCTGAAAAACCGCCGTGACAAGTGTAGGACAAGCCAGATGTTTGGTCTGCATCAGGCTCATAGTACATGTCGCAGTCCCATCGTTGCTGAGGATGCCTGGACAGGTCACATTGTTGGCCCATTGACCAGTGGGGGTGGGAGCCAAGGTCTGCCTCGTGATCGTATCCCATCCAGCTTTTGCATATGCAACCCAGGCTTTCCATGGCTCGTCCACACCGAAGGCATATCGCTCTCCCATGGAAACAACCTGCCGGCGACTGTCAAATTCATGGGGCTGTGTCTGAAAATGATGACTGTAAATGGATCCAAATGGCCTATTTCAATGGTAAAAATATGGAAAATCGATGATACATCATCAAATTGTTTGGTGCCCTAGTTTCAGACAATCCCATGGAGTAGAGAGAGAGAGAGAGAGCGAGAGCACCACGCTCTGGGTAGACTAAAGAGGAGCTGTGAAAAGTGTGGCGATCACAAGGACAAGGGACCGCTTCAGTCCGGGTACACACATCCCCATTGCTCCAGGTCTACTTCGTTACGATGCACGAGTAGAGATTCCGTTATATAGAGATTATGTATATTATATGTACATAATATTACACAATAATATATATATATATACTGTATATGTATATATATATATATGTGTATATATTTATGTTGTTCATTATTCTTATATATTTTTTTGAGTTAAGTGCTGACGAATCTGCTGACACGACTGGGATGCCGGCTGGGACGGAGTCTGTCTTTGGCTGAGCGGGTCCAGAGACGGTCTCAGCAACACCCGGAACACCACGGAGTCTCGCAGAAAATTCGTTTCTAAGGACGACTAAGGACCAAGCCCCCGTCAGAAAAGTCAGGTCACCTGTGATGTTGTCTATGACCTTGGTGGAATATTGAGGTTATACTCTAGATGGAAACCAAGAAAGTTAATGTGGGAACTTGGCGCATTTTCACAAATACGTCGACACTAGTGGCCGAAACTAAAGGCCCGCACATATTCGCGAGGTGCGTCCAGAAAAAATGCCGACAATGAGAGAGCCTTGCCCTCGGATTGGTGAGCGAATTTGTACCTGCATTGCAACGACACTACACGAGCTCTATCCCACACTGATTTTCGAAAGATGTGAACATTCCTTTGACACTATTGCTACGTGGCACCAGGCAACATGATGTTTCCAAGATCACACAGAAGCACAACGGGACATACGTTTCACCTTTTAGTACGACATCATACAACATCAAGGCGTCGTTGCAGATTTGTGGATGGCTATTGCGGAGGGTTGGTTTTTCATGATTTTGGACAGTGCAGCTTGTGCGTTTCACCATGTTTCACCTGCAATTTTACCAATCCTTGTCTTTGCCGAGTCGGACATACAAATGATTGAGAGCCGGTGTTCTTCCAGTAGGAAATACCGACAGGTGGTTCAATCTCATATTTGAGCACCGTCCAACCAGTAGAAAATCACTAATGACAATCGTCTCAGGGTGATGTTTCAAATCTCCAAACGGGACGCTTGCCACCCCTGCATCCAGGTCATGAGAGGTGAAAGTAAAGTGGAAAGGCACAGTCTGTTCTTGGCATTCCCCGTCCTATCAGATGTGGGTCACTGCATAAGGAAATGCAACATAATGCAACAATATCAATATCCACTCTATGCCTTTTTATTAGTTGCATCTCTATTTTCTGAGGTAGAATCCTTGATTCAGCACTTTTTAGCAATGCTGAGATGGCGTATGTGTCGTGCGATTTTCGACGGTGTGTTGGTCCTCACTATGTTTGCATTCATCTGGGTAAATTATAATATTTCACTAACCTGAATTAAGGCTATCTTGGGGATGATTTCCCTTATTAACCATGATTTCCAGTGAGGTCGCAGTGAGGTCGTTATAATTTACCCAGATTCATAGTATTCATGATCCCACATCATGTCGGTGCAGTGCAAACAGGAATGCCCCAATCATTGAAGTGGGTTCATCATTGCAACTGGCTGAGGGTCTTTTTCTCTCCTGTGGCTAGACAATACTCGACAATACGAAGCATGTCTCGCTCACGCTGGTTCTAATTCATTTTTGCCGTTTGGTGTGTCAATCGTGGTTTCATGGCTGTGAAAGATTTTGGTGCTTGTGATTTCTTGTGGCTGTGTCTTGGTTGTTCCACCACTTTCTGCGGCGTTAGTTGGAAATTGGGGCATATGGGGGTCAGTTTGCCACCAGGGATTGATTCAGTATCATTGTCTCAGATCATGCTGTGTGCAGTGCCATCGTGATGGCGGCTTTGGTTGAGATCAGGCTTGAAATTTACCTTTTGCTTGAGACATCATGACAATTCGAAGAATAGTTTCAAGAGGCATCTAAGCGACAGAGACAAAGGCTCGACAACCAAAGGAAAACATCAAATTCAAGACCTTCTGTGCGTGCTCCCGTCATATCCTGTCTGTGTGTTCATCTATCTGGCCTGTCCATGCAAAAAACGCACAGCATGCCCGGGAGAATGGTCAGCTGAGGCCTCATAGATCACTTGCGCCACGACCAAGAAAAACAAATTGACTGTTGCAATGCTCAACTTCACAACTTCACACTTAGGAACGTACTTCACAGGATCCTGATCGGTAATCGCTTTTGGAGTCAGGGTCAAAGTGGTAACCCCAGGCCTTAGAAGCTGCCCATCACGCAACACTTGTATGGTTTCGATATGTTTCGATCAGTTCCAGAGCCAATCTCAGCTGCCAACCCAGCATTGACCAGGATCATCAGCTTGGAACGCCACCTGTTGCCGGGGCCCAGTCCCGAGTCCGCACCCGGTTGGGGTAGGTTAAATCAAATATGGCTTGGCTGAGTTGCCCGATCTGGGAGAAATTGAGCCACTGGCATCATGGAAAGGAAGTTCGCGGCTTCTTCGTTGTCAATGTCTGGGGGAGAAAACATGTCCTGACCGGGTGTGGAGATCCTTTGGACAGGGCTTGGACGCGCTAACAACAAACGTTCCAAGAAAGAAAGGGAACGAAAGGAAAGGAAAGGAAAGGAAAGGAAAGGAAAGGAAAAGGAAGCAAGAAAGAAAAAAGAAAGAAAAAAACCGAAACTCGCCTGCCCTTTGGCCATAATTCTAGAATATTCATTCATATTCAACATATTCCAATAGGAAGAGTCAAGGGCTATTGTTTCTTTACACATGCATTGAGCCAGTTGCATACCATCCGTCCGAAATGTCTCGCCTTTGACCTGGACCATTCCTCTAAGGCCATCTTTGAAATGGATAGCTCTGCAAGGCCGGCTTGAACAATTCCAACAACAGATTGCAACATATTGAATGCAGCTTTGTTTTCTTGGGGGGTTCTACATAGGAAGAGCAAAACTCCTCATCACCATCATCGAAAGGAAGCGACATCATGGTACCTGCATGCGCAACTATCACATTTCTCAAGTCAAATGCGTTTTGCAGCTGCACCGGAAGGCGCACTTGTTCTGCTGTAGATGTCGAACCCCAATTCGGGTTCGACGAAAGGCCGAACCAGGGTGCCCACCTGGTGACCGGAACGTCAACAGCTTTCAGGGACACGACAGCAGAAGCTATGCTGTTCACACCCTGTTGAGATGTAGTCTGATCAAGGCCGCGGCTGTCTCAATTGCATCTTCAAAAATCTTCAATGGTGACCTCATAGAACACCCATTGTGAGCCAAGAGTCATGGTGTTTCAGTGGCAGTGGGGACATGAACCTATCTGTGCTCCTTACTCTCGAAGGAAGTCTGCTATGTCGCTGCTGTCCAAATCCACCGACAGTGTCTTTCCTTTGCCGTCCTGCAGATTTTCAGAGGCTCCATCTGAATAAAATGTTTGCAAAGTTATCCAGGGACCCAAAGACACTCCAAAGACAGAGACACGCAGTCCAGTCCTGACCCAAATATCCACTTTCTAATTCGGCAGCAAGTCTTGCAAATGCACCTTCTCGGGTGCACCTGGAAGAGTGCTCACAAATCCGGCAGGTCGCTGCGCCATTCGAAAGCCACAGCCAAGTGAAAGATGTGAAAGAAGGTCAAGTCGCGCCTGTCCGCTGTCCGTACCATCTCCTCCAAATCATCTGGAGCGACAAAAAGCCTGCACACAGCATACCTGCCAGAGTCAAATTTGCATCTGAATGCACTCAACAAGCATCACAAGCATCACATGATATCTTTAATTTCAATCCTCCATTAACGGCGCGCCCTTGGTCGGACAGTCTCTCAGTAAGCTCTGCTCCCATCACGCCAGTGTCAGACCTGCCAACAGGGGAGACACATCTCATCCCGTTATACCGGTTGGTTCACGCTTGTGTCCCTAGTTCAGCTATGATAATCCCGATTAAACCAGGTAGTATATAGAGTATAACTTATAACGTTTAACCCACTGTATTCTTTTAAGACGCAGGTTCGCAAAAACATCCGGCCAATGATTGTTGGTTGGTTGCGTTAAAAGCCTGGGATGCCAAGGCTCCCACGCTGGTCCAAGTGTGATGTCATAGTCTTGCAAGTCGTCAGCGGTTAACGGCCTTGTATTCCAGGCTGCACAGAGGAGTTTTCCCCTTCACATTCCAAAACACCATTTGAAACTAATCATACGAGATCTAAATCCAAACGAGACGTCAGCCTGATGCAGGACTCCTGAGCAGCGACCTTGCGCGATTGAAACATGTTGTAGGAAGACTGGATAAATCCACAAGATTGGAAGTCTCTTCTCAAATGCCAAAGTGTCAAAAAGTCATTGATCTTGGAAGTGCACGATATCAGCACTGAAAGTTGCAATGGTCCATTCGCTTTTCTCTTCGTCAAACTCGATCAGCTGGCCCTGCGAAGTTTCACCGGTTTTGCTCAAGTCGCTGAGATTCATATGGTTCAAGAATATGCTGCCAATGCTCCTGCTTTTTAGCCGCATCCAAGTCTTGGGGTCCAAATCTAGTCAGTTTTTTGTGGCTATTTTTTGTGGCCATGGCATCATGGCCGCCTGCAGTCCATTGACATCCTGAGGCCCGTCAGTCACGGCTCCATCTTTGCGCCATCTGTCAGGTGCCACGGTCACTCCGGTGATCTCCACCAGCTGACCTCGCCTGGCGACCACATGGCGACCACATGGGGGACCAAGCCATTAAAGAAATGAACCTTTTGAGTGGTAAACTCAGCAGTTTTATATGGTTTTATGGTAGATAATCCTGAGGCAGCCAGCAAATTCCATCAAATTCCCCAAACATCTGTCTTCCTGTGTTTCAGCAATCTCTGCCAGCTGCACGATAGGGTAGGAGAAGGCATGCTGAAAGACAATCTGGGACTCTTTCTGCTCTGACAGTTCTCTCGAGAAGTTGGTTTGCTACTGCTATGATAGTCGTATGGCAGCTTTTGCATACCTTTTTCTTGAACAATGAGTGAAGATAGCGAAGACACTTTGACATGTGAGAATGTTTGTCTTCTGTGTTAAGTAGTAGCCCTCATTTTGCATCATGTGGCTCCATATTTGGCCAATGAACGTGGTTGGCCCATGAACACCAAACTCCATCTTGAAAGGTAAATAGGCAGCGAATGAACCACGTTGGCTTGAAAATAAATGGCAGGAATGACTGGCCCCAATTACTGTAGTCACAGCATATGTGCTAACATTCCACACAACAAATCCCCTCAAGAGAGGTCTTCCAGGACAACATCTCCACATTCTTCTATTTGTTCTTTTGATCAAAATGCAGCTAACATGCCCTTGTTATTTCTATGTGCAAATTATGATATAATAAACATATCATACATTGTATTGTATTTACATGTCGATGTATTGACATGTGCCAGCAACATAGATGCCCTCAATTCCGCAGCAACTGTTGCAGCTTGTGCTGTTTGACACGGTCTTGCATGGGGGCACCCCAGGACATACGAATTGGAAAACTGCAGTCATGCAATGGCTAGTCCCACTTGGCTTCGCTCTGACTTGGCGTGGTTCATAATTCTGTTGTCAGGAACTGAGCCATAAGACTTTAACGGGTAACGAATCCTGGTGAGAGGCCACGTTGACTGGAAAAGGTGCCCTTGCCTTCAAGGGCAAACAAAAACTTGAGCATGTCAGCGAACAAGGAAAACAACGCTTCCAAGGGATTCATTGACAAGGGAAGCAGCGTCGTGCTTGCTTCAGCGAGATTCTGTGTACAAAGCGTTTTGCTCTTGGACAAGTGTAGGAGATTGTAGGGGCATGAACGACATCAAATGTCCAGTTCCTTCATGAGCTCCTGCGGCACGAGAAAACTCTCCATGGAGCGCATGGAAAAACTGGGAAACGCTGAGGTCCTCAAGGTTCCGCGCTTTGAATGGGGAGTCGAAGGCAACGCTGAGTCTTCCAAGAGCAGAATTCTCCATCTGCAAAACAACAAAACAGGTGGTCAAGTTGCATGGAAATGGCATGGAAATATGGTGGCCAAGTTGAATGCCGATGGGCAGGTTCACTCCCAACACCCTATCATTGCTGATCATTGCTGGTTAAAGCCTCTCTGCGTTGCTTTTCTTCTTGCACCTCCATCTGCTTCAACCTGCGCTTCATGATTGAGAAGCAACTAGTCACATAATGTACAGGATCATTTCAAAGCAACGTCTGCAAAGCATAGCCCGCCCAAAAACTCCAGCACAAGAAGGATACAAAACATGTAGCAAAATCCAAGAGGCATTGGCAAGTCAACTATGACATACGTCAGAACAAGTCAATTTGCGCTCGTTGCCTACTCAGGTTGTTGAGGACTCGATCAATGGTGGCCAGCGAGGCACGGATGATCAGTTTTTCACCATACCTTGCCAGCTCTGTAGTGGTAATATGGTCTCGTCTAGGGTATAGTACTGATGCACGTGTAGATTCCTACTGGAGTTTGCAACTCTTGACCATGTGACCAGAGTGATGCAATAGCATTTGTTGCAATCTTATCTTGTGCATTGTGCATCTTATGTCCACACTCTTCATGGTGGCGTTGGACAAGTCGCCTCACTCGCAGGGCATTTCTCTGATTGCGGGGCAGCAGCTCAAACCTCAGAAAACGCCAACGTTCTTAAAATAAAAGCCACATGGGTGAAGCGTATGGCTTGGTTGATAGCATTTGAACAGGAGGGAATTTCCTCGTGATCCTGGATACTCAGAACCACATTTCAAATCTGAGGCAATGACATCTGCCTATCACGGATTAAGGCCTGGAGTCAAGTGTGAAACGGTGAAACGTCTGTATATCACCGTATATCTGTAATATCTGTATATCTCTGTATATATATATATATATCTTTTGCATCGTGGCTTCGTCACTTTGCAGAATCTTCGTCTGATCTCAACCCTAAAGCGATTCTTGGGGCCCTCAATCACTTCAGGACTTGTAGTCTGACCTGACCTTCAACCTAATAAGTCACAGTAGAGCAGCTTGTGAAGCGTCAATTTGTTGGCTGTCAGATGAATTGCAAACAATTGTGAGGAAATCATATGAAACTCCAATATTTCAGAACGAACACCATGTTTGCGGTACCACAATTCCTAACTTAAATTAATTAAATACGTCTAAAAGATGCTTGCCTCATCTTCCTGCAAGGTGGTTGGATAAGCATCCTGCAGGTCCTTCAAAGCGTGCAGAAAAAACGTTGCACAACGTAGCGACTCAACGGTACCCAAACGGCAGCCAGAAGTGTCCTGCACAACGCCACGAAGGCAGATGAGAGCACGCCTCTCGCTGACCCTCAGAACAGAACATGTGACAGTTTTGCACCTGTTGTTGTTCCTATTTTCCATTTTCATGTCGGTAAGAGTGACACTGACACTGGAAAAACGGTGCATAAAAACGTGAGGCAAGAACTCTCCAGTTGCCCTCTTGATATCGAGCTGCTTCAAAGCCTTGTAGACCTAAGCATATGACATTCTGCAACCATGTGTTTGCAGGTTGGCTGGATCTTCCTGTCCTTTCTTCGTTTGTCTACTCTAATTCTCCACCTCTTTCTCATCAGCATCCTCGTCCATGTCAATGTCTTCAGGCTGTACAACAGCCAACCTCAATCCGCTGGAAGCACGCCATCTCACAGCCTGGATCTGCTGAATGTTACCCCTGCCGACCCTTGAAAGGCCCTGCCTCAGAAACATCATCATTTCGCCGGTAAAGCGATCGCGGTAGAGAGGGAACACACCCTCGAGTGGACGGAGTTAAAATCCGAATTGACAATCTGGACAAATTTGGATAGATATTTGTAGACGTGTATAGAGCCTCTCTGGGAACTTCAAGCTCATCCAAAATTCTCTTTTTCACCTGACACGAGCTGATTTGATTTCAAATAATCCACATAGTTTCACAAACTAGTAATTGACACGGATGTTTCCAGGAGCTAAAATGAATGTTGCACCTCTGAAAATGGAGAGTTCTCAAGCAACTGGCCGGTGGAGAATGTGACAAAGTCCTTGCGTAGCAATTTGGCAGTCGTGTAGTCTTGCAGTTGCAAAACACAAACATAATAACTATATCATATACAGTATCGTCATTGTGCAAGCAAGTCATTACATGAGAAGTCCTGTGTGTTCCTTTCCATACTGAAGCCATAAAGCATCAGCAGCTGCGCATTCGACTTGCGACCTCAGAATTTGAGACAGACATAGAAGTCAATTTCGCTCCTGAGTAACAAACCTTTCTCTAAGCTTCCGACCATATGAGATGTAGATTTGTTCATACTTGTTGAAGTATCTGGCACGTCGAAAACATCATAAAATACTTCTCAGAAACAGTTGATGTCAAAACAATTTCTGGTTGGTGGTTTCTGCGAATTGCATATTCCCTATTTAGCATTCATGTCATGACTTTGCAATTGTCATTTCGATCAATGGGCATTTCACCATAGCCCTTTTTCCAAGCTCAAAGATCGGTCGGAAGACCGGTGAATC
>Ga0126342_10012145_pt1 | contig 15372 bp, 12 predicted proteins | sample Cyp1metagenome_FD_92528 | JGI IMG/M metagenome (GOLD analysis project Ga0126342, IMG submission 92528) | Coral microbial communities from Lord Howe Island, Old Settlement Bay, Australia - Cyphastrea 1 metagenome | ecosystem: Host-associated > Invertebrates > Cnidaria > Coral ...
AAGATTTAGTGTTGGGTTGGGGTGGGTTGTCGGGGGGTTTGGGGTGGGTGTGGGTGGCGCCTTTCACGTGAAAAATCACGTGATGTCCTTGCGCAGCCCCCCCAATACTTGCTAAAGCAAGAAGACTCCAGCTAGCTGACGCTAGCTTTCGTGAATAACCGAACCACAAGAATTTTCAACCATCCCCAAATGTCCCATTGTGCCTAGTGTGCTTGGTATCAACCATTAAAATATGGGTGGTTGACCTGGCACTGGCATCCCGACCGTGCGCTGGAACAGGGCCCCATTGGTCACCTCCGGTAGCTGCTTGGGCCTCAGGTGAGTCATGAGTCGAAGGGTTTGGTTCTGTGGCAGCCGAGGCACGCATTTTTGTGACAGTGAATTGTTTTTTCCAAAAGTGTTTCGAAAAAAGTGGTTGCAATGATGTGCCTTTTTAGGTGACTCTGGCTATGAAATCTATGAAGTTTGGGGCCCATTTCATCGTCAATTTTTGCAGGACGACTGAGTTGTCGCACATGCTGCGCAGGTCATCCACAAATTCCCGCAAGGAGCTCACAGCCTCTAGGGGTACCCCGTACCACATCATCCATCAGGTAATTCATTTGGGTATTTGTTTCAATATGTTTCAATTGGATTATGGGGAAACCCAGGTGTTTAGTTTAGGGTACCCATCTTTCGAATTGTCTTCTCCATGAGTTCATTGAATCATAATGACATAATGACCTCGATGTGACGTCACTGGAATGGTGATTAGCAAAGGGAACCATCCCCAAATTCAAAATGCCTTAGTTCAGCTATGTTCAGGTTACTGACTTATTGCTTATTATGATATTTCATTCGTCCATGGATATATATATATACATACACACACACATATTCTTAGCGTGTATATATATATACACACACACATTCTTAGCGTGTATATATATATATTAATTCTATATGTATATGACATTATATGTAATCATATATATATATGCGGTTTATATTTAATTGCATATTATATGCACACGTTTACACGTCTACCTTATTCTACCTTTGTTTTGTTGGGTTCATCTCGGGAAGGCCTGGGTCACGGCATTCAGGTAACAGGTGTTGCCTCAGCCGTTGCCGCGGTATCGGGCGCGTAAGGTTGTGAGGGAAAATACATAACTGGAGTAATGTGGTTAAAACAATGCCATAAGCCACCCATTTGGGAATGGTTTTTACCACCTATAAAAATGGTGACATTGGGAATGGTTTGTTATTGTTTTACCAACATTATACTAACCTATTTTAGCACGGTACCTCCCAAAAAATGCGGAAAACCTATTTTTGATAGTGAACGTGGGCGCCTAGAAAAATAAACGGTACTGAATACTAAAGATTTGATGTACTGTGGGGTTGCCACCATGCTGATCTTGATCCTGATGGTGGGCATGAGTCTTCAGCAAAATCATCTTAGTTTTCGTCCGAATCAAGAGATGCTTTTGTTGAATGAGAAATGGCCAAGATCAAAAGAATCAAAAGCAAAGAAATCCCCGACGATGAAAACTTTGCGTTTTTGAACACTGGTGAAATCCTGAGAATCAATCTGTTAAACCTGGGTCTGCGACCAAGGTTTTGCAATCCAAAGGCCAAAGATGGTCGGTAGCCACCATAGATGGAGGAGTCCTCCCCGTGGCCGCCATGACACTGTCGGGGACCCTGATTCTGGTTCTACAATTTACGGATGCCTTGCGATTTTATATGGTGACGAGGATAATGAAAACTGTAGTCTTTCTCCTTCATTGACCCCCAAAACCACCTCTACTTGCCTCCTGGCCCAGGCTATGCACCTAACCCTCTGCCCTTCCTGTGGAGGGTTCGAAGGCCGTCGCTGCAAGACAGAGGAGGGTGGCTGTGGCCTTGTCAGACATGTCTGTTGCTCTGGCTTCCTGGCTGTACAGTCAAAATTGACATGAAGTATCCCACCAAAAGCATTGCAGCACCTCAGGGCAACAACTTAAATGCCAAGAAGGTTGCAATTTCGGCTTTTGCTGCTCCAAAAAATACGGCGCTTTGGCCCAGATCCTCGCCCCCAACCGCCAAAAATAGGTCCCTGGGACCCAGACTCTCGTCGCATGATGCGGCCGGCCTCTCTCCTGGCGAAGCTGAAACCAAGTCTTGGCCCTGCGGTGACTATGGGTTTAACAAAAAATTGTGCGAATGATTTTTAGGATTTAGCAACTATCTTCGAGCTTATATAGAAAATCAAAGTTTGCCCACTGCAAATCCTATCGGCAAAAAAATGGTAGAATCAAACAAACGAAAAAGAATAAAAGCCGTTAGCAGTTTCCATCGAAGCACCAGATTCTCTTAGAGTCATGACCCATCCAGCTTCCATGTCTAAGGGCAACATGGGCTTGTCCAAAAATGCTATGCCCCGAAATCTCCATTAGTTTCAAAATCCTCATTTTTCAGGATTCAAATGCTCTCCAATACCCCAAAAGCTGGGGGTTGTAATTTCTGCACCAACCTCCCATGACCGGCGGAATCAGACGAGCTTGGCCCAAGCGAGTTTCGCTCCGGAACACTGGTGGTCCTGCGCAGTTTCGCGGTCAGGGATGGTCACGTATGTATATGATATACATGCATGTTTTTTCCTATATATATTATATGAGTTATATGTGTATGATACGTGTGTTTGTGTGCAATTGTGTGCATATGTAGCTGTAACTGTATGCAATTGCGTGTAACTGTATGTAACTGTATGTATGCGTGTGTCTGTGTCTGTGTCTGTGTCTGTGTCTGTGTCTGTGTCTGTGTCTGTGTCTGTAGTGCCTACTTTCTGGTCTATTTTCCACAAGCGTATTTAAGTGAAACTGGGGACCCAAAACCATCCGAAATTCCCTACTTTCTTCCAGAAATAGATAGTTCTGGTGTCTCCAATTCTGACAAGTACAGAGGCAATGATACACACCTTGAAGCTGGAAACTCTCACATTTTTCATTTTGGCATCAGCCGAAGGATCATGTCATTTCACATGGAATATGGTAAACTAACTGTTTGCGATTGAAAATGGCCATAGAAATCGTTGATCTACCCACTAAAAATGGTGGTTTTCCATATAAATCACCATTTTTCCATGGTTTTCCCATTTTTTGCTGGGGCCTCCGGAGGGTTTGCCCGATGGAAACGACAAAAGGAAAACCATGGTTTTCCTATTAAAAATTGTGTTTTTCCATCGTTTTTTGTATGTTTACCGGAGGGTATTGGATCCACCCATTGGGCCTCCCTGGAACCCCTCGGATCCCCTCAAGGGCCCCTCACATCGAGTCGATGTCACGTCGCTTGGCCGACTCGGCGCAGAAAGGTAGAGCTGCGGGGGTCTACTTGGAGGGTCTGAGGCTTGTTTATTATTAGCATATAGATGTATAAGAGGGCTATAAATATATATATATAGAAATATAAATAAATATATGCATATATGCATATATGCATATACAATATATATATATTATGTAATTGTTATTGTTACAGTACCGAATATTTCTTTTGAGTGTCCCAGTTGCTGCTTTTCTTGTGGCAGACCAACGGCCAACGGCTGGTTTCATCCCCCTTCCAATGGTTCATTGGTTTAGTGGAAACCCACATGTTTGAGGGTAAAAACAGGAGAAAAAAAAAACACATCATGTTTCCGGGAGAGAGTTCTCCTTAAAATTGAGCGAATCAATCAGTCATCATCAATCCATACAATCCATTTCTTCTAGCACAAACGTCGTTAAACGCAGAATATGAACTGCTCAGTTCATTCGTCCCTGCACCGCCCAAATCTTCGGGCCGCACCGGGGCTGAAAATTTGGTGAGTTCCTCTCGCCCTTGGCTGGACATATGCCTCGCAGGGCCGTGGGGAGCGAAAATGGGTGAAATCTGTTGAATGTTAGTTTAAATGTTAGTTGAATGTAATTATATATGTATATAGGAAATGGGGATGATTCCATTTATTGCCTCATATATACATAGAATATATGACATAATTTGATATAATTTGGCTAGTAAATCCATCGTTTGAAACCACCGGAAAGCTCCTTCCCAGCTGGGCTGCCCCACTCGAAGACATCGTCCACATGCCGTTTCCTCTTCCTCTGCATCTTCGGGTGCATATTGGGTGCACCAGAAGCCAATAGGCATGGTACATATGGTACAATCCAAGCAGGTCTGGGATATCCCCAGCTCTGCATGGATTCTGATATGTTACGATTCGCAAGTAGATCCAAAACCAGTTGCTGGTTCTTCGTCACGTCAAGACATGAACCACTTCGGGAGCAGTTTTGCAAAGGTCATCCTGTTTCATGGTCCATGGTTCCAAGACTGCTGGGTCAGAAAAATGTCCCATGTCTATCCACCATCTTTCTCATTTCAAACATTCAAACATCACCAAAATGGTGATTTCTGTCGTGAAGACCCTCTTCTGATTGACGTTCAAATGGGATGACCTCTTGATTAATATCCATTTCAGGAACCTAAATTGGAGGTACCTACCATAACCTATGTAAAGGCTATGTCACTATTACACTCTGTAAGGGAATATCCCCACAACATGTGGCCTTATATGGTACAGTACCTCCATTTTAGGGTCTTGAAATTCTCATTGATTTGAAGCTTCCGCACTCTGCTCCTGTTCTGCTCAGCTTCCTCTGTCGATTTTTGCGGAGAGATCGTAGGCGCTGGGCTGGCTGCTTGAGTGTTCTTCCTGCGGTGTCTGCAACTCCCGGGCATCACCATGGCAGCTACATGGAGGGGGTACGGCTTTGATATCAGGACGGCCAAATTTTGAAGAATCTTGACCAGCAAAGTTGCATCTTGAGAGCCTAGCATGTCTCGAAGCTCAACAAATGCAAGGAAAATACAACCATGTTGTCAAAGACAAAAAAAATATCCCACCAGTACACCCCATTGAAACAAATCCTGACTACAAATTTTGATCAGGAAATAAGGTTTTGAACAATTTTTTCCAGCCGGCCACAGTAGACTGAAGTCCCCGACTCGTATCTCTCCACAACCTGCTGGTACAGTTTTGCGGCATCCTCAGTTTCCAAAAATGTACAGCCCAACGATACACCTCCAAGATTGACCATTTCGACAGAAACAACAAAAAAACAAAAGACACACGAGCAGCTTTAAAAACTCGAGTAAGTTGATGATGATAGGTGTCATCATCATCCGTTATTCTCCCAAAATAGTGCATACTATATATATATGTGTGTGTATGAGGTAAACACCCATGATTTCACCGGAGATGGCACAAAACCGTCAAGAAATGAATGATTATTGTTATTGTTATTGTTGTTGTTCTTGTTCTTGCAATTTTTGTGTGCTCTTGTTCTTGTTCTTGCCATTCTACTTGTAAATCTTGTTGGTGTTGATATCATTGTAATAAATATATTGTTACTATTGCCACTATTGCCGTTATTTGCATTGCTGATTCCATTGGGTTTACCAAATTTGTGGGACTTCTCCTGGTGGAAAAAAAGGGGAGTCCCCAAGCGACGCGGTTTTCTACTTGGCTCCACACCTCTGAGGGCTGGCAGGTGATCCGCAATTCCAAGCCATTGAATGGGTAGATCCGCACCAATCCATCCTGTCTGTCCATGTGCACATGTAGAAAAATGTTGAAAAATGTATGTATCGAAATAATTATCTGTGACATGAGGACGTTTATATACTGTATGTGTAAATGTATATATATATATTTATATATATATACAGTATACATGTATATGTATATGTATATGTCTGCACGTCTCTGTGGATACAAGTATATACAATTATCCATGATTATACATATACGGAATCTATACATCTAGTGAGGAACCACCTCAAGTTCCATCGCCCGACCTCCAGCTGTGGTTCAGCGATCTGCTTGGAAAGACTGATCGTTCCATTGGTCCTCCGCCATTTGCTTCGTTTCGGTCGGATGCATTCATGTGCCATAGCCAAGTAAAGAACCCAGAACCAATTTATTGGGTTTCCTATTGGGCATCTGTATGGGATTGTTTTCTATTAGGTAATCTATATTTCATTTCTTCTTAGTTAGGGACTGAAGAAATTGTTCAACTGGCGGGAGGTTGAAACGCTTGAAAATTTCAGCACATCGGTGGACTTATCAGACTAAGGGGGTGAGAAGAAAAATGAATTGTCAGCTAGGCATATCCTTTTCACCTTCGACGACATGACATGACATGACATGACATGACTACCAAATGCGACCCAGTCCACCAAGAATGATGCCTTATTGTAGGATTGTGCGCCATAATCCATCCTGATTCATCCATTCCTATGGGTCCTCCACTCCAAAAAGAACCCTTGGTGAAGTTTGGACAGGTTCATTTTCACTTGCAGTCTACTCATAGTGGGAATGGGAATGCCCCATCATCTCCAAATCCTCCAATGCGCCTGGGATGGAGCATGCGCTTCTGGTTGAGAAACGGGATAAATTTCATCTGGATGGTCAAGCGCCCAGTCACAAGCGAATTGGGAACCTGCGGCCGGGATCAAAAAATTGATGTTTTCCTAAAGGCACAGCATGGATTCCCCAACTGCTGGATTTCCTAAATGGACACAAACCCGTTGAAGAATAGAGCACAGTAGCCTCTGAAGTGACATTGTGTCATCTTGACACAACTTAAATGGTGGGGTGCACAGATTCATTCAAACACTGGCGCTACAAATGTCGATTTCGGCGACGGTGTAGCCGATGCACATGGCCCATTGAAACGCCTCCACGTCATCCAGAAAATACTGCGCAGTGATATTGAAGCTCATGGCTGGCCCCGTTCCCAAACCCTCAAGTTCGCAGCAAGTTCCTGCAGAAGGGGTTGGCGTCATGCGCTTGTTGGAGTGTGTTATGTTACCTTTTGGGATCACCGTCACGGCAATGCGACGCAAACCTTGAACTAATGCTGCGACCATCCACTGGGTGAATTTGATTCATGGCGGCATTCAGTCACAATCAAAATTTCAAGTAATTGGAACAAATATACTTTAGGCAGCTACCCTATCACGTTTTCTTTAGAGCCTTTGAGGGGGTTCGTGTTCTGTAAAACGGGCCTTCGTGTTCTGTAAAAAGGGCCCTCGTGTTCTGTAAAAAAAAACCTCGTGTTCTGTAAAAAAGGGTCTCGTGTTCTGTAAAAAGGAGTCCGCGCGTTCTGTAAAAAAACGTTCCCGTGTTCTGTAAAACGGGGCCTTGAGTTCTGTAAAAAGGGGTCTCGTGTTCTGTAAAAAGGGCCCTCGTGTTCTGTAAAAAAGGGTCTCGCGTTCTGTACAAAATGGCCTCGTGTTCTGTAAAAACGGAGCTCGTGTTCTGTGAAAAGGGTCCTCGTGTTCTGTAAAAAGGACAAGTGTGATTTTTTTACAAAGCAAATGTGATTTTTTTACAGAACAAATGTGTCGCGTTCTTCCCGTGTTGCCTGTCATGATCAGACAAATGGTTTTTGATCGGCAGCGATGCCAGTACTGTGGACCAGCTAAAAATTATGTCTCGGCTCGATACATTTAAATTGAATGTTTCCTGTCACGGTTTGAACACATCTAACCAAGCTTATTTTGTGAAAAATATGCGGTCCTGCAAACAAATCCTACATTTCTTCGAGCGTTTTCGCTGTGAAAGTTGGTATTTTTTTGATGTTATTTATTTGGGCGCTTACGTGGTCCTGTTGGAACGCATAATTATCCAGGCGCCAGCTAAGACCAGAATGCGCCAAATCGGAAGACATTTTGTTTTGTAAAGACTAAGCGCCCGACTGGACCAAAAACAGGATGTTTCAAACCGACGTGAACTGCAACAGGGCGATGGTTTGGGCAAACAGTTCGCCTTCAAATCCCAAACCATTCGATTGCGTGTAGAGGTAGGCATTTTGTCAAAACGCATGGAAACTTCAAGTGCGTATATTTAGGGTGTTGTTCAAACACGTTTTAAGTTTTTGGCGGGTTTCTTTAGACGATTGTGTACTGCTATTTTTGTCATTTGGCATTGACTCGTCTACTGCTATGTTTGCTCTCGTGTTGTATTATTTTGCTCTTGTTCTGTTATTTTTGCTCTCGTGTTCTGTTATTTTCGCTCTCGTGTTCTATTATTTTTGGGTTCGTGTTCTGTTATTTTTGCGCTCCTGTTCTGTTATTTTTGCGCCCATGTTCTACTATTCTTGCTCTCGTGTTCTGTTATTTTTGGGTTTGTGTTCTGTTATTTTGTTCTCGTCTTCTGTTACTTTTGCTCTCGTGTTCTGTTATTTTTGGGTTCGTGTTCTGTTACTTTTGCTCTCGTGTTCTGTTATTTTTGGGTTCGTGTTCTGTTATTTTTGCGCTCGTGTTCTGTTATTTTTGGGTTCGTGTTCTGTTTTTTTTGCTCTCGTGTTCTGTTATTTTTGGGTTCGTGTGCTGTTATTTTTGGGTTCGTGTTCTGTAATTTTTGCGCCGAACAAACGCGAATTTTTTACGGACCACATGTGAATTTTTTAGAGAACAAATGTGATTTTTTTGGAGAATTTTTTTTTCCAGAACAAATGGGATTTTTTTACAGAACAAACGTGATTTTTTACAGAGCAAACGTGATTTTTTACAGAACAAATGCTCTATTTATTTTTTTTGGCAGAACAAATTTAATTTTTACAAACTAAATGGAGCATTGGTTCTTTTTTTTTGGTTTTTACAAACTAAATAGAGCATTTGTTCTGCAAAAAACGGACAGAACAAATGTGACTTTTACAGAACAAATGCCCCATTTAGTTTGTAAAAACCAAATTTGTTCTGTAATTTTTTTGTGGGTTTTGACAAACTAATCAGAGCATTTGTTTTGTAAAAGTCACATTTGTTCTGTACGTTTTTTAAGTAAACAAATGCTCAATTTTGTTTGTAAAAACGAAAAAAGTCAGAACAAATTTACTTCTTAAAAACTAATCAGAACATTTGTTCTGTAAAAATCACATTTGTTCTGTGCGTTTTTCGCGAAACAAATGCTCTATTTAGCTTGTAGAAACCAAACAAGTTTTTTTTTACAGAACCAATTGAGTTTTTACACGCTAAATATAGCATTTGTTCTGTAAAAATCACATTTGTTCTGTACGTTTTTTACAAAACAAATGCTTTATTTAGCTTCTAAAAACTAAAACATCCGCGTTTGTTTTTACAAAACAATTTTAGATTTTACAAGCCAAATGCAACATTTTTTCTGTAAAAAAATACGGAACAAATGTGATTTTTACAATACAAATGCTCCATTTAGTTTAAACAACATTTTTGTTGTTGTTAGAAACTAAATAGAGCATTTGTTGTGTAAAAAAATCACATTTGTTCTGTAAAAAATACATTTGTTCTCTTAACAAATCATGTTTGTTCTGTAAAAAATCGCATGTGTTCTTTAAAAAAAATGTTCTGTAAAAAAATCACGTTTGTTCTGTTAAAAGTGGACATTTGTTCTGTTAAACGTTCACATTTGTTTGTAAAAAAATGGCATCTGTTCTGTAAAAAAAAATGCATTTGTTATATCATTAGCCATCCAATGTATGATATATATGCTAACATTTGGTTCCGTAGGTTTGAGAAGCAACATTGGCCCATATATGGCGTCCGTAGTCAATTTTTGACTACATTCAAAAATTTATGAAATCCGTGAACTTCCGATAACATCCGAGAACATTGTCCGATAAGCCCGACGAATCTAATTCCATTTTTTTCTCATCCGGATGGTTCCCTTGCCTTGAATCCTACAGTGATCGTAGCACATTAGGAAGGTTCATTAAGTTATTTTCCACATTTTTTCCGCTAGGACCTTGAATTTATAGAGTTTTGGCGTGCCGAAAGTTGAAAATTATGAAGCGGAACTCAAGTATGGCAGTCAAATGATGCGAACTCGGGGTGTGCTAGCAGTATTTGCTGTGGCCTCTTATGCCCTCTCAACCTCAAGTTCCTCTGAGGTTTTTTGGGTTCATCATTCAAGTCCATGCAGCAATGACAAAACAAGTAAATATGAAGGTCCTTGTTTTCCTGTTGAAATGACCAAGGGTTACCTTCATCTCCAATTTTGCATCTGCAAAAACGCAGCAAGAGATTACCACAAAATATTCAGCAGCGCTCCACAAAGATATGGTCCCCCCATGTCTCCCCCAACATCTCCGTCAAAAGAAATTTAGAGAATAAATCGAAGAGGCAGCTAGGCCATTACTATAATAAGATCGCCAAAATTCGAGCAACAAAAACATATAAAGAGACCCATGGATCCATTCTCGAAATAAGTTGGGTCCCCAAATAATCTTGCATCACAAAAGCGGGCAGCCAAGACAAAGTGGGACATATCATTTTTGGGAAGCAGCCTTTAGTCAAGATCGAAGGCCTTTTCGTTCGATGATTACTCCATTGTCAACCCTCTTCTTTTCGTATTTGTAACGTAATCTGGCGAAATGTTTTTTCAATCAGTTTTATGGGAACCTTTTTGTCTGTATATATAAATGCAAATTATATTGAGGAAAATTTCGTTTTCAAGCAACGCCTAATCATGACGAAACGCCGACGCTGAGTGCACACATCTCTCTTTCCTGAAACTCTTGGGTTGGGACAAAATTTTCAAATCCCCTTTGAAAACATTTGAAAACAACCACCTTTCTGAAATTTGCCAATCACATTGCCTTACTCATTGTGAAAAACCGCTGACAACATGTTTTTGCCTGCGGACTCGTTACCGTCGCACAAATCCACACATCCGCATCCGATAGTATGGGGTGGGGTGGGGTGGGATGATAACGTCATTAGCATTTCCATATGATCTTGATGCTGCGCTCTATGATCTTCATTGGCATTTCCACATGATCTTGATGCTACGCTCTATGATCTTCATTGGCATTTCCATATGATTTTGATGCTACGCTCTATGATCCTCATTGGCATTTCCAAATGCAATGGCACACATCCGCATCCGATAGTCTGGGGTGGGGTGGGGTGCGGTGGGGTGGGATGATAACGTCATTGACATTTCCACATGATCTTGATGTTACGCTCCATGATCTTCATTGGCATTTCCACATGATCTTGATGCTACGCTCTATGATCTTCATTGGCATTTCCACATGATCTTGATGCTACGCTCTATGATCTTCAAATGCAATGGCACACATCCGCATCCGATAGTCTGGGGTGGGGTGGGGTGGGGTGGGATGATAACGTCATTGACATTTCCACATGATCTTGATGCTACGCTCTATGATCTTCATTGGCATTTCCACATGATTTTGATGCTACGCTCTATGATCTTCATTGGCATTTCCACATGATCTTGATGCTACGCTCTATGATCTTCATTGGCATTTCCACGTGATCTTGATGCTACGCTCTATGATCTTCATTGGCATTTCCACATGATCTCGATGCTACGCTCTATGATCTTCAATTGCAATGGCACACATCCGCATCCGATAGTCTGGTGTGGGGTGGGGTGGGGTGGGATGATAACGTCATTTCCACGCTTGGGTTCTATCGTTCCTATGGTCTTTGTAACAATGCCTTAGCCAAAAAATATGGCCTTCTCTTGCAACAATGCAATCACAGCCAAGGCAACTTTTGTCGCACCAGAACCCCCAAGAACAGGGGGAAAGTCAAGATCCACACGGGTCACGTAGATGGATTCTGGAAGGTCCTCAAGAAACCATCCCTGGAAGTTTACCATCGAAAAAGGGCCAGGCACGCAATCCTCAAATATGGAAATGCATGCGCTCTTTCCAGTGGCGGTGGGGGTGCACAGGTAAAAACCTGATGGAAGCCACCGCTGACACGTTGAAGAAAATCTGAGAAAAAGTTGCGGTTGCCCTTTTTCAGGCTGAAGTCATGGAAGGGTTGTTATTCACAAAGTAGATGGGCCTTTTTTTTGGAGACGTTTTGAATGAAAAAAATCGCTCTTCGCTGTCACGAAATAGTCATTTTCATCATTTTCGTACGCCGGCAACGCTTCCGCCGGGATGTTTTTGTTTAACTATCAGTGTTTTAAATGAAGCATTGACGAAACCCTTATTCCAGACATGTTATGTTAAATAGGCATCGAAGGATTTTTTTTTTAACGCCTGACCTCTATACATGAGACCTTGGCCAAACGGTGGCTTCAAGCATCCTCTTTTACGAGAAATATCTTGACGAACAATGACAAAATTCTGCTTCAAACAGAATTTCCTTTGCTGGAAAACTTGACCAAACATGACAGAAAATTCCTTTGAAACATGTTGTGAATTGGTGTCGGCAAGGATTGTTTACCAAACTATTTCACAACATTCCGAACCCTAAAGTTGCTAGGTTTCTTGGTTTTATTCAAGGATTTCATGGTCAAATTGTGGATGCTAATACTGTCTTGGATGTTTTTTGACGGGCGCTGTCGGCAGACAACATGCCACCCTGAGGTCCAGAGATTGAATCTCATGCTGTTAGTAAAAGCAAATATTGTTCCAACATGCTCTAACATCTATGCGGAATCCTATCGATGAAAACACCCAAGAAATCGCATGAACCCGTGAGATTAGCACAACTTTATAAATCAAAGGGAACCTGCTGTCATACTCTTGCTAATTTCTACATAATACAAACATGACAAGGGCATACAATGGCAATATTCCCAAAACATACGAGGTTCCTGGGTTTGAACATTTCTCGCCGCAGACCTTCAATGAAAAAATCTAGAAATATCCATGCAAAGAAAAAGGAAGGATTCTTGCCACTTGCCAGGGACCCAGGCTTCCAAACTTGGCCCCCTACAATCTCAAAGGGCTTAAGTTAGTCTCTGAAAAAAATTGAAGAAGGGGTAATCCATACCATTTTGCGCGGTTTGGCCGATCCACCAGGCTGACATTCCTATGATTGAGCCGCATTGTTTTAGAGCATGGTCATGCGAAATCATGCGCCTCACGCTTAAGTCACGCGAAGTCATGCGAAGTCACGCGGAGTCACGCGAAGTCACGCGGAGTCACGCGGAGTCACGCCAGGGTCCGTGATCCGTAGTCGCGCAGTCACGCGCAGTCACGTTCAGTCACCCGTTGATGTCAAAACCAACGTATCCCCAACCGGGACACTAATGTTTGATGAGGCCTTAATTGCAATGCTTGGATGCTACTGATTTTGTGGAATCCTGTTGAACAAGGCTGCAAACATCTTGCGAAGCATTTGAACGACGAGACCGGTTTACTCCTGGCCTCAATTTAGCGAAATTTGATTTGTATCAATGCCACTGGGTGCTGACAAAATGAAAAGAAACATATGTCTTATGTTGATGTAATTTTCTTCGCATTCAAGTGAATAGCGCCATCAGCGTTCTGGAATTTGCAATGTTGTGGCTTTATTAGTGCACAATATGGGTTGCACCTCAACAGTGGAAATTCTTGAAAATTGATTCTACCTCCAAATTGGTTCAACGCGGTGGACTAATATACTAATATTGTTTTGAAAGGATCGCTCGAATATATAATTCAGCCTCTTCTTGAGCAACCAAGCAGCAGGCAACATCAACAGCAACAGCCACAAAGACCCCAGAACTTCCTCCCATTTCTGCGTCCGCAAAATTCTATACAGAAAGAACGTGAACGCAAGTTCAAAGAAGTGAACCAGTGCCAGGTTTCAACAAGGCGTCAACAAACATCCACTCAGGTACTAGGGGTTCTTTGCAGAACAGTGTATATTGACGACAAAGCCAACTCAATCGGAACCATTTCTTCCAGGACGGGGTAGCCAACGAGGCGGGAAGTGAGAAGCAATGGACATGTTTCTGAGGAGTTTTCGTCCTGATTCTTCATTTCCAAGAAAAAATTCTAAGAGAACGCAGGTTCAGCTAGGGTTTCCAACAGGATGCGTTGCTGCTCTAGGGGCGCTATACAAGACCAATCCCAACCAATGTTGCCAAGTAGGAAACCTGGAAAACAGGCGGGATTTCAAACGGGAACATGTTTCTCGGGCACTTAACAGAGTAGAGAATGGCCTCCTAGATCTCTCGCGTAAATAAAAAGACAGGGTTCTGAAGGCAATCCAAATTCTACCGCACCCCGCAAAGAGTGTCTAAAAAGATCAATTTCCTGGTTTTGGCCGGTACAAATTTCGAATTACTTTAAAAACTAGTAACCCAGGAGTCAGCTAGCGTAATTATTGAATCAAGTAGTGCATTTTCTGTCGATTCCCCTGCTGATTCCTAAATAAGTTTCAAATTAGATCAAAATGGAAGACGGACTGCAACTGAAAACTCAGAAACAATGATTCCAACACAAGACTTCAATAAACAAAACCGTGATGTAAGAATATTTTAGATTTTTGATGAATTGATGACCATTAGCTAAGGCAGCTAAGGCAATTGCCAGGACTTACCCGAGGAATCAATAAAATATTTGAATCAAACGAAATTTGGAGAGTTTATTGTGACCTTGACTCTTCTACAATGGTTGTTTCACCCCAAAAAAACATGGATTCAGATGGTTCGAATAATTGCCACGTTCCCTGATGACTCCGACACAAAAGAATCAGAACAACGAACATGAACTAAAATACTTACTAAAACTAATCTCATCCCCCACGCTTCCACAAATCAAAAACGAGGTACGTCAACATATGTTTTGAAATGATGCCCAAGACTCATTCCTTCCTGGCAATTTTGTTTCTTAAACAGGGACCCAAAATATCCCAAAATAGCATAAGTGTTTGACGCGGTGTTCCACAAGCCAGCATCTTGTTGGCAATGCTTCACAAGCAAGTTCAAGAATGAATACTCATCTGGGTTGGCAGCAACATATGGTAACTTCCACTGGATTTGCATCATGTCCGGTAAATTTCGTTGTAAATTATAATAAAATTCAACAGATTTCAACGGAATTCCATGGATTCTGGTGGATTTTGAAAGAACCCGTGAGTTTTCAAGAGATTCCGTGACTTTTCGTGAGATTCCGTGACATTTCGTGAGATTTCGAGAACACCACCCCCTCCGTAGTCATTATTTGATGACATGGGCTCCGTAGTCAAATAGGAATGACATTTCTACGTAGGCATATATAGCTGACATGGATTCCCAGGGTTATATGTGGCAGTATACAAACGGGAGTCTGAAAACAAAAAAGTCCCTGCGTATATAACGTTCTGGTACCAAATTCGTCGTCCCTTCAAAGCAGCAACCTGTTGTTGCTGAACTGTGCCTTGGCAGAAGCATTGAAAACACAAGTCGCCCCAAACGCATCCAAACGTAAGTTCTAGTTTCGGGCGGAAAAGTGGGGCATGTCTCGAGCTCCATCATTTGATGGGCTATACTGTCAAAGCCTACAATGTAAGGCAAAAACGGCAAGGAAAAATGGGCGACCAAGCAGGCAAAGTCAGCGATGCCAGCAGGGCAACGCGATTGGAATGCAAAGT
>Ga0126342_10012146_pt1 | contig 15371 bp, 13 predicted proteins | sample Cyp1metagenome_FD_92528 | JGI IMG/M metagenome (GOLD analysis project Ga0126342, IMG submission 92528) | Coral microbial communities from Lord Howe Island, Old Settlement Bay, Australia - Cyphastrea 1 metagenome | ecosystem: Host-associated > Invertebrates > Cnidaria > Coral ...
CTTCATCCTTAGGGGTTAGGATATGATTTTGTAAGGTGGGTTCCTTACAAAATCAAAGGTGAAAAACCCTATGGACTGGGGGTCCGACCCCCATGATATTGTAAGGGAAATTGCAAGGGGGATGATTTATTGGTTCACTGGTTCATTGGTTCATTCAGTCAGTTGTGTATGGATTCTTTTATGTCATTTCATTGGCACCTCAAGCACCATTTGCTCTTTCGTTGATGCACCGCGCAACTTCAACACTTCAGTGCTTCTGCATCCAAAAAACTTTCCTATAGGCCATAGTTGTGTGAAACACGTGATTGACACAAATGCAAGCTTGGAAATGATTATCGCCACTGTTTCAAGAACCTGGGCTCAGGATGAAATTTCTTAGTGCCCTTGCGATCCAGGTTTTTGCCATAGTCCTTCGTGAGACGTCCAAATCCTGTGGTGCTCCCATCGACACGATTGAAGTTCTCTGCAATTGCACTCAGGATCCTCCTCAGCCAGTAGTTGATAGTAGCTTTCTGTTGTTGGCAGTGGGGGTTTCAGGACTGATCAGTGGTAGTCTGTTGACTGGGTTGGCAATTTACTTGAATAGTGCTGGGAAAGTGAGAGATGGACACGACCGCGGCCGACGCCGCGGGGGTGGCGTGCTTGAATTCCCTAGCCCCAGGTAGAAGGATTCTTGGTTGGTATGCAGGTGATAACGTTTGGCATGAGATGATGATAGGACTTGTGGTCAGTTCAGAGTTGACAGTTATTTACACTCCAGATGGTGATCCCTACGTGGAGAACTTGACCTATGACCGGGCCAGTGGACCCATCAAGCTTAGGAGCTTAGGCCCCAGACTGACTCTGCCTCGCAACTTGCGTGCCCCAGCTTATCGCTTCAGAGGGGCCATCACCAACGACTTGATCAAGCCTGTCGCTCTTGATGCTCTGAAGTTAGCCGAAGATGCTCGGCTCAGTCCGCCAGTTCCCACTGAGATCATTGATGAAAGTGGGCAGCCTCAGACACTGGAGGCCTTCTTCGGGGGTGCCCTCGTCCCTCAGTGGCAGCAGTCGATCCCTGGATCCGGCGCTGTCGTTGCGGTCGACGGCGGGACCCCCAAGAATGCCAAGATAGTGAGACGAGCAGTGGGCGACAGTGTTTGGCTGGCAAGCGAACCACTGGGAGGACTCAAGTTGGGCCAGGAAGTATCCTTGAACGAGGAAACGGATGTACAATGTGGTGACAGAGTGGCGCTGGCTTTTAGACAGGGTGAATATGTCAAGGTTGAGATGGTGCGCATTACAGAGGCAGCAGACTATGCTCAGCGTCGCAGAGCCCTTTTTGCTGCAAGCTCAGATGACAAGGAAGCCAGTGGATCTAAGCCTGTGGATTCAGACGATTCAGAGGTGAGAACTCTCTGGGTCGATTTTGATGAGCATGGTGAGAGGTTTAAGCGTTGGCGTGATGTGGTGAAAGAGTCGTTCACACCGACCTTTGAGGAGAAACCGTTGGAGGGACCAGCCACCGCTTTGCATCTCATCAAGCACTCTGAAAGGCTTGTGGCTTCAACTTTGGTGCCGCACCAAACACATCGAGCCAACAGGCAGGGTGCATCATGAACTCAAGGTATTGACAGACTGCCTGCTTTATGCTGGAACATTTGATCAGTTGAACATTCCTGCCCTGGAGCTTTCTTGGCTGGACATGCAAAAAACGGCAATGGAAAAACAGATCTCTCACCGCGACTGGCTTTAGCTGCGGCACCAGGCTGCTCCATCGCTGCCCTCCTTTCTATGGGCTCATGAGAAGAGGACGAGGGCATATCTTCCTCCCTGGCGTCATGGTTCACGACTCGGCCTGCCCTCCACCACCCTTCTTAGCCGCCTTTGCTTTCGCTTTTGGGCCGCGGGGTGGCTTGTTGGGCAGGGCGTCAACTGTATCTCCCTCCTCCACTGCATGTGATCCTTTCAGTTCCCTAACCTTCTGACGAGCCGGCAGCAGCTCAAGTTCATCCTTGTTCTTCTTGGCCGCATAAGTTCTGAAGGTCGGGCTCACAATGTGCTCGGGAGTACCTTGGCCACTGCGGCATTCTCCCATGACGGCTTCGATGGGTGACTATATGCGTCGACAATTGCTTGAATGCGTCGACACACCACTTCCAGGCTGGAGTTTCTCGACCTGTCAAGCAGAGAAGAGATCGAATTTGTAGAGTTGTGGAGAATTGCAATGAGGCCATTGCTGGACTCAACTGGCTTGCTGGGTTTCCCGATGGATGCCCAGATGGTTCTGCATGCGATGATCTACAGCGACAAGTCATGGCACGTGTGGATGGTCTGGTGACAGCACTTAGGTCGCTGCTCAGAGGTGGTACTCCATATGATATGAGTACCCCCAATGAGAACTTAGCGCCCTACCGGTATGAGCTCGTGAGCATTCCTCAGGACATCACAGGCTGTCCTGACCTCCAGGATGTTTTGCTTCCTCACGACCATCATTTTCTGGAGCAGGAAAGAGAGCTGATGTTGAAGCCGGTGATAGAGGTGGAGGAGACCAATTCTCAGGCGTACTGGGATCCAGCCTTGAGGCACAACCCTCGTGCCTACCACAGGCTGGTGAAGCGGTTGCATCAAATAGGCTACTTTGTATACACTACCCAGCCCAAGTGCGAGATTGGAGTTTTCTTTGTTTGGAAGTCGTCCAAGACCAAGTTGAGGATGATAACAGACGCTCGCCCAGCCAACAGACTTTTCAGAGATCCTCCGGGAGTCGGTCTGATGACCGGAGAGGGCCTGGGGAGAATAGAAGTGGCTTGTGATGATACAGTGTTTGCGAATTCAGCTGCGCTTGAGGCATTGAGTGTTTTCATTGGTCTGTCCGACGTGCGTGATTGCTTTCATCGGATGCGGGTACCAATATGGTTGTCAAGGTACTTTGCCTGGCAGCCAGTCCCAGCATACATTGTCGGGCTAGAGGGCACCCTCCTGGAAGGCAAGTTGATGGGTCGTTATGATTGGGTCTGGCCTTGTTCTGGCTCCCTTTGTCAAGGATTCAGCTGGTCCCTCTTCTTTGCACAGAAGGCGAATGAATATGTTGCTGGACGTGTTGACCCTCTGGCTGATGCCAGACTGGCCAATGATAGGGGAGGTCCTATAGTTTTGCATGTTGGTGGCAATTGCGCAAGTGATGCTCATTTTTATGTCTACGTTGACAATTTGGGTGTCATTAGCACTTCAAAGCAGTTGGTGGGTGACGCTATGACGGAGCTTCAGCACAGCTTCAACAGTCGTGGGCTTGAGCTCCACGGCAGTGAGGTGACTGAGAATTATGTCGAAGCACTTGGCTGTGTTCTGCAGGGAAAAAGGATGCTGAGCAGGTGCAATCCAAAACGTCTATGGCGGGTTCACCATGCGATCAAGGCTTTGCTGAACAGAGGGAGATGCAGTGGTAAAGCCCTTGAAGTGGTGATTGGTCATTGCACTTTCCTTGGCTTGATTTGCAGACCTAGCCTGTCCTGTTTTCATGCTGTCTACGGATTCATCAAGCGTTTCTATGATGAAGTGGCAACCATCTGGGAAACAGTGATAAAGGAGCTCAGGACGTTTATGGGCATCTCATTTCTGCTGGTTCAGGATTGGTGGAGACCGTGGAACAGACTTGTAACTTCTTCGGATAGTTCACTGGTTGGCTATGGTGCATGCAAGAGCTGGTGGCCGCAAGCTTTGGTTGCTGAAGTTGGAAGAGTGCAGGAGAGAAGCAGGTTCAAACGAAATGCCAGTCATTCAGCGCGAGAGTCAGCTCTTACGCAAGCAGGGTTTCACATGCAGGGTAGCTCATGGACTTTGATGGATGAAAAGATGTTGGGAGAGCTTGCTGAGTCAGGTTGGTCAGTCAATGCAGATTTTCCTGAAGTCCCATCTGGTTCCTTGAAGCGGCATCTGTGGACACCTGTGTTTTGGGGGAAGTGGAATCACCCTGAAAAGATTGGCATCCTTGAAGCTAGAGCTGTTTTGAAATCTTTGCAACGGCTGTGCTTGACACGATATGGTCATGATATCCGTCATCTGCATCTGTGTGATAACTTGGGCATAGTCCTTAGTGTTGAGAGATGTAGGTCTAAAAGTTTTAAGATTCTCAAAATAATTCGTAATATAGCTGCCTATTGTTTAAGCCGGAATGTTCACTTGAGTGTGAGATGGATACCAAGTGAGTTGAATGCGTCGGATGAGCCTTCTCACATTTGTGACCCTGAAGAGTCAAAGCTGTTGTTGGACTTGGTTCGTGCTGTTGATTTTGATTTTTTTTCTCCTCAAACACGGAACCCCCCACATGGCGCCGAAACCTCGGCAACGCAGATTGACACTGCCACAGCAGACTGCACAGAGCAAGCTGCAGCATGCGCCAGCCAGTCGGAAGAGGCAGCTGTCGCTTGGAGTAGAGGTCAGTCCAAAAGCCAAGGTGAGGCCAGTGCGGGTTCGTGGTCTCAGCACGGATCATATTTCAAAGCTTCTGACAGCCAACAAGGTGCTAGGCTTGCAGCTGCCTCGCACCGACCAGGAGCTGGAGACAATGCACGAGGACAGTCCAAAATGCCAAGAGGAGGAGACCGAGAGTGGAAGCACTTCATCAGAATGGAGGGTAGAAAGAAAAGGAGAGAGCAGACGCACACTGCGAAAGAGACAAAGAAAGCCGCTGCGAGCCAAGGTGGACAAGCTTATGAACCAGACTCCAACAGGTATGACTATGTTGGAGGCAGCTTCAGTTGGCCCCCGGGCTCGCGAGAAGTACAACAAGAGATGGGAGGAGTTACAGACCTTTGCCAGACAGAAGGGTGTGTCCTTCAGCAATGCCAAGTCAGTAGACATCATGTTGGTAGACCTCTTCACGCAGAAGTTTTCAGAAGGAGAAGGCCCTCACTATGGGGACTACATGATGGCGGCGTTGATGGATCGAAGACCAGAGTTCAGTCGCCTCGGAGACCTCAAAGCTCCGAGAGCTTGGAGGGCTTTGAAGGGATGGAGAAAGTTGTGTCCACCTCGCTCGAGGCTTGCCTTCCCCCTTGCAGTATGGTGTGGCCTGAGTTGGCGGATGGTTGTACATGGGCAAGCAGCTATGGCCCTTTTCAACCTACTTCAGGTCTCAACCTATCATCGCCCTGGCAGTCTTTTGAAGCTACGGAGGATGGGGCTGGTAAAGCCCACTGCTGGGATTACCTCAACGAGGCGGAGGACACATCGAAAGTGGGATCCAAGGACGACAGTATCCTGCTGGACTCTCAGTGGCTGCAGTTTGCCCATCCTTTGCTTGCAGGGCTTTCGAAGGGAAAACCGATGGACTATGTCTGGGAGTTCAGCTACCCAGAATACCTGAAGATCTTCAACACATGTGTGCGAAGGAGCTCAAACTCCCTGTGGTGCCGTATCAGGCTCGCCACTCAGGGCCCAGCATCGACCGGGCCAACAAGGTGAGAGATCTGGAAGAAGTGCAGACACGAGGTGGATGGTTGACGAGAAAGAGTGTGATGAGATACGAGAAGGCGGGGCGACTGGCAGCCAGCTGGCACAAGCTGGGCCCATCTGTCCAGTCAACGTGCAAAAGTGCGGAGCGATACATCGACAGCATCATGCTAGGCCACGCCTATCCAGACATTCCACTGCCTCTGTGAGACATCACCGGGGCTATCTGGCAGACTTCTTTGCTGGTACTGGAGGCGTTTCCAGAGCTGCTCGTTCTTTGGGCTTCAGCACTCGTGAGTGGGAACTTTTGCACTGTCCTGATCACGATCTCACAAAACCATTGGTCCAGTTCAAGATTAAACATGACATTGAGAAAGGTATCTTGTTGGCTGCTATGCTTGCTCCACCATGTTCCTCTTTTTCTCAAGCTCGTGACAGGACTATGGTAGTCAGAGACCGTTTACACCCTTGGGGTCTTGATGACCTTCCTTTGCATGAAAGGGAGAAGGTAGAGGTTGGCAATGCTTGTTTTCGAGCCACCTTCAAAATCATCAAATGGTTGGACAAACACCATATTCCTTGGATTTTGGAGAACCCTTCAACCAGTAAAAAGCTTGGTATTTGCCTCCAATGATTGACTTGGAGAGTGCCGACCACACCGTCTCTATCATCACTGACTTCTGCCAGTTCGGCACCAAATGGAGGAAGCGCACTAAACTTTTAGTGGGTAACATGTATGAGGACGACATCGCGAGATGCAGCCGACTATGTGCTGGCCCCTCAGGCTACTGCAGCAGAACAGTCAAAAAACACCAACAACTCACAGGCAGCACTCGCAATGGAGTCCCCTGGACACGGGTAGCACAACCTTACCCCAAACAACTTTGCCATCACCTGGCGTACTCCTTGCTGTGCAGATACATTGTTCCAGCAACTTAACACCGTGTCCTGGGTTACACACAAGCAATGACCCTACCCCTCCCCCCTTCTTTTTCTTTTGTTTCCCTCTTTTTTCGGTGAACAATGTTTTTGACTTGGGTCAAGAAGTGCTTCATCCATTCCTCCAAGTAGCATCATGGCTGGCACCTTTCTAGCGATTTAGCATTGATTTGGGAATTGCACTGCCGATCAAATTGTGATCTTGGTGCAGAGTGTTTCCAAAGCCAACTCACTGGCTCGCTTGCTTTGACGATGCTTTGATCTTACTAGAAGTGTGCCGCCAGAAAAGAGTGATGCATTGCAGTGTCAATGATTTCTTAATTATAGCCAGTCTTAATTTTTTCGAAACTTCCGCCCCGGCACCGGGCACTACCTGGTAACCAGGGATATAACTTCCCACTTAGTAAGTGGGATGGGCCACCAAGTATGGCTGATGAACACCATCCGCAGGTTTGGTGAAATCGCTGGTTTCAGCTTAGCAACTGCCGAGCTTTGCCCAAGGGCGGTGAGCAGAATGACCTGGAAAATCATCTGCATGACCTCGAAACCGTCGATCATCGTCGATCTATCAAGCTTGTTGACGCTTGAAACCACCAAAAAACAAGACGTCCGCCACTAGGGAGGACCAGTTGAGTCCAGTTGAGAGATTCCAGAGCGAAAATTCCTGGTTTCATGCGTGCTCTCTGCAAGCGGCGCTTGCAACCATACCTTTGAGCCGCGAAAAGTTGACTGAGACCCCGGCCACCAAATCACAACGATGTTCGAGCTACACTGATCTTCGATCAGCACACAATTGTTAGATCCAAAATGATCTGAAATGTCACGACAGAGGTAAAGATGTGCACCGGGTTGGAAGGACTCAGTCTTCTTGGAAAACCTGAAAAAGAAAACACCTAGATGATTACTGATTGTGTTCTGGTGACTCGTCTCCTTGCTCGCAAGGAATCTGAATGACGTGGAGTGATGACAGCCATTGGTTACAGCCTGCTTGGCTTGAACTTACTATCTTTGGCATCTAGGCCACATCTTCCTCGCATTGGAATCTCCATCCAACTTGAGTCTGGCTTTGGTGCGGCGGCAAAATTCTTTTCCACACTGCGCAGCTGACATGCCAAGACAAGCAGCCCAAAATCATCAAGACAGGATCCTCTTCGGCAGAGAAAAACAGGGTCAGGCAATATCTCAAGATCAGAATCCGATCTGCCATTCCCTGAGCTGCAGAAGAGACAGCTCCGTGCAAGAGATCGCTAGCTCTGCAGCAATCAGCAGCAACAGCAACGAAATAAGAATTCGACCTACTCACCGATCCCCATTTTCGAGCCGGAAGGCTCTCAAAGGAAGATTGGATGTTTCAAGTGGAGGAAGCAACTCACACATTGTCTGACAAGGAAACTACGTCACGGATGGGATGGAGCCGCGCTAGACTCACATGCGTTTTTTGGGACTCGACCCGAAACTGTCTTTGCAGAAAAGGCTCCTGGAACCGCGATTCAGATTCAAAAACTGTTGTAAAGTGTTGTAAACCATCTGATTGTCAACAAAGCCAATGATTTCACTAGATGTTTTCTATCCTTCTACTATAATCTACTATACGGATAGGGGCCGGCAGAGGCTTCAACCGGGTTCTATTCTATCAAAGTATCCAGACGTCTCTTGTGGATTGCATGCAAACGCCGCAGTGGTGGTGCAGTGTCAATCAAGAAACATGTTCCAACTCGTGATCCGTTCAGAAATGGATTGTGTTTCAACATGATATAATGATAATAATAATAGATAATGTAATAATAATAGATAATAATTAATAATAATAATGGATATGAATATGATATCCAAGTTGTGGTGCTTCCCAACAAAAAATAACACGTCACAGGGCGCAACTCTGCTTCGCAGAGTTCGCTGCATTGTTGTGTCCCATGGCTCGTTATGCCTCGAGCGACTTAGCTTCGCTCCACAACGACCATGGCCGTGAGCAACGCGGCAAGTCCTTGGGAAACTGGCCGCCAAGACCCGGAAGGTGCGGGGATGAGACCTGCTTGATGCATAGAGATGCCACTTTAAAAATGCCAGACTGGTTGAAGGGGAACTGTTGTGTTTTCCGAACGGGAAGCATATGGCATATTGTGAAATGTCAAAGCGCAGAAATTTAGGGCTGCAAAGTTCTGCAAAACTAATAGCGCTGGATACGAGAATGAGAAGCTCCACTATAGCCAGACGAGTTGCCGCGCAGCACCTGGTCACGAAGACCAACCCGACTTGTTAAAACCGAAGGTTGGCCGCAATTACAGCGTTTGAGACTCAGGGGGTCAAAAGTTTGATGAAAGTTTGGTCGGTGTCAGGATTCGTCCATTGGTCCTGCTTTCTATGTCTCCCGGTTTTTCAAAAAACTGAGCGCATCGCCCTTGCGCCCGAGGTCTCCTCCACCTGCCTGCTGCGATCGGGGATGAAACTGGGGATGATTTGTTGGGGCCACAGAAGTTGGGATATATGGGATATGAACAACTGTGTATGTGATATATGGGATATATATGGATAGTACAATAATATATACAATAATATATGGGATATATGTAGTATATGTTGCGGCTGATTTATCGTCAGTGACTCATTTCTGGGCTGGTGGCTAGGCTACCCACTGTAGAAAATATGCGTCACTTGAAGGTCATCCATGTTCGACGGAGTGTGAATTTCACACAGGATAGTAGTAGAGGCTAGACACAACATACCACATCATGAAGCTGTACCAAAGCAGCTTGCCACAATTATCATGATTGATCAGGAAAAATGCGCTGCTTCATTTCGGATTGCCTAGACATGCTCTGAGTATCTCTGAGTCTCAAGATGTGTCAAAGGCGGCCACTTTCACATATCTTCTACGTCTGTCCGCCCCATCCCCTCGCGCGTTTGCGTCGTGCCCGCAGTCGTACTGACCTCAAGTGAGGAGTGTTTCTCCAACCACAAGCCCTGATTAACTGTTCTTTCATGCTTGGACAGGAATCGAACGTGATTCGTATCTTCGTAGTTGATATATTTCCCACTCTTGGGGCGGCATCCAATTAGATCTGTGGAAAATAGACACACATTGAACATGATTTACAAGTTACGAACTCAGATGCGCATCTCAGCACGGAGATACCACCAACATCCTCCAACCCTCTGCACCATGTTCCCCGATGTGCATACTAAACCACTGGCAGCACCGGACATCAATGGACATGTCTCTTCACCCGCGCGCCTGCGCAGATGTTGACGAAGCATCTGTCGTTGAAGCAGCGCTTGATCCCGACGTGGCCGTTGTGGCCGTTGTGGCCGCAGTTGTCGATGGCGCTCGGGTGGTGATTCCAGCCTGGCAAGTGAAGACACAAAAACCTGCACTTAAAAGGCCCCAAGAAACAAAATCTATACATATATATATGTATATATATATATATGTGTGTGTGTGTGTCTATAACGTATCTATGATGTTTTTTACTTCTTGATATGTATAATGTATATATATATATGTGTATATATATATAGGATATTATAAGATTGTATATATATATATGTATAATCTATAATGATATCATTGCTGTGATCACTTGGCAAGACTTCGATAGACCTCAGCTACAAACCAAAGAAGTGCATTTTTCTTGGTACACAAAATACGGTTTCCCAGAAGAAAAACAAAGAAGGCTTAGCTGATCTATCCCCTTCTATCGTATTATATCCCCACTAAATCCCCTCAGATCCCAAGTAAATCCGCATTTAGTCCATCCCGATGTTCGTTGATTATTGCTGGTTGTATCCCCATCAATATCCTCATGTTCCTTGGTGAACCTTTCCATTGAACTTGATTTAGATCTACTCACCCTCCAGTAAATTAACATAGAGCCTGGCAGATGGTTGGAATATGTTCCATTAAAAATTGGTGATTTTCAAGGTCTATCTTGATTTACCAGAGGCTAATTCTCATTGATCACCATGATATCACCATTATATCCCCACCAATCACCATTAAATCACCATCAAATCATCTTGAACAGTGTTCAAAATCCCTCTCTCATTCCATTTAGTCCTGGTTGGTTAAGAACGGTTTTTATCCCCAATATATGAAGGGTAGTATAATCCTCTATAATCATCAACCAACAGGGGGTTTGAACACTACTAACTATATAATCAGCATTAAATCACCATTTCAGGGTCTATCTTAATGTGGTAAAAACAAAAATAAACCACCCATTTGGGAATGATTTGCACCACCTATTTAGGGTGATTTGGGGGATGGTTTATGGCATTGTTTTACCCATCTTATTCCAGGGTCTATCTTTTATGGGGGTTTCCTAAAATAGGGGTACCCCCAAATCATCATCCATTTTAGGTAGGATTTTCCCTTATAAACCATCCAGCTATTGGGGGATCCCCATGGAAACCCCCATATTTCTTTCTTTGGAATCTTTTCACCTGACCTTCTCATTCCTCTGCTCCACAGCCGCTTCGCTTCGACTGTGCAAGGTCGCCGTGGAGATCTCTAGGTTCACACCAGCCTAGCCGTTGCCCCGATCTCCGTTACCCGTTAAGGGAGCCATGGTTTTCTTGGGAAAATCTTAAGCGGAAACCTGCAGGTTTTTACTATCAAATATATAGGGGCTTGCGGTTTCAATTTCCCCATCATCCAATTCTATGTTAAGGTTGATAGATGGTGAAAATCCGTATATTCTTGTTGGTGAAGATCTGGGCGAAATGGTCGTTTTTGGCTGAAAACCAAGAAAACCAGATCGGGAGTTCGCCCAGATCTTCACCAACACTTATATAAATGGGATTCAACCAATCAAACACTGGGAATGTCCTATAGAGAGATCATGGGTGCCATTTCATGGGGATAGTGGATCGGTGGGATATTGTCTTCACTTGATAACCAATTGGGATCTTCAAGATCCGCAATGTCATTGTTCAGAACAGAATTCCCAGTTTATGGAGTATTCAAATCTATGATGATCATATAATCCCCTATATACTATATATCAAGGGTAGATAGGGAGTATCACCCCCGAACTATATCAACCAACAGGAGGCTTTTGAACACCGAACAATCAGATGGGTGTACTTCCCTAAAATGACATCAATATTGAAGCAGGAAATCCGCAATTAGAAGATATTAGAAGATCATGTGTGGATGGTTTGTTGAAATGGCGAACTTGTCCAGTGGCTTGGCATCTTAGGTTGCAGATGGCTTAATCAGTGGTGATGTGTCTTATCAGCTTTGAATGGTACAAAAGCTACAGCACCCAACAACTGCCTACCCCAGAACGGCCACCCTCCAAGACACCTTTGAATCAATCACTCCAGCAAGGCTCACAGCCTAGGGCTGAGAGAAATCCACATCCCACAAGCACGAGTTCATGACAGAAAGCATGATACCACCAGTTGCAAGGTACAGTAGGGGGCGGTTAGTAAGCGGGGTGGCCAAATTTCTATGTTTTGTGTTTGAATCCGCATGATTCTTGGGGGTTAAATCCCCATTGATTGACGCCTAAGCGACAATTTTTGGCATGTAAACCTTCATGTTTGGTATTCCAATGATTCGAATTCCCCCAGAAAAAATGGAACAACTTGAAAAACCAAACGTTTATCACACCAAAATTCCAGACCCCTGCCATGGCACGTTGGTCAGGGCCGGACTGCTGCTCTTCACCATCTTCTTCAATTCCTCGCAGACCTGCCCTGGACTCACCGATGAGGAAATTCCTGCAGGATGGATCGATGGATCGAAAAAAACCCATGGGAATCGCCACGTGAACGCTGGGATTTAAGGATCTCAATGGATGTCTACCCAAGCTGGGAAATCCCCCAGCTTGCAGCATGCTGCCATGGGAAAATCAGCGAAGCAAATACAGAAATCTTCTGGTCATGTTTGATTACCAGGATGTAGCCGATTTGGGGGTGAACCCGCCATCAGGTACCCCGGGAAAGACACAACTGACATCAACTGACTCTATGGCGAGTACCCCGCTGCTGATGTCAAATGACGCGAGGTCCTAGAAAAATGACTCGAGTTTTAGAGATCAACCTGTCAACAGGAAAGAACACGGCCTCGAGAAGATTTCTGTTCTCAAACACGGCAACAAACACGAAGAGTCTACCACTCTAAAAGTTCGTGTCACCAGCTCCAGCGGCCTTGATTGTCAATGTTGAAGATCATGGTGGCTGCGGCTGTACTCAGTTTTCGACTGAGTTTTCGATTCCTCTCCAAGCGGCCTCAAGAAACCATCACAAGTCACAACCTGTTGGCCGATCCTCAAAACGCAGATGCGAATCACAGGGACTTCCGTCACTCTGACGCCATTCTTTCCAGTCAAGATGCGTGATGTCGATGACTTAATGGTGAGAGTGCTCTTGAAACCGCCCGGCATTTGGAGTGCCTGCAATGAATCATACATGATCATGGAATCATGTTGTGCCTTGCCATGCAAAACATCTGGGATAAAATGATCTATCCTTCTCAAAGAGCTTGGGAGCTACAGTCATGTCTGTCATTCGGGAGACACAATGCTTCATATGTGCAACTGAAAAAACCTCCGTGGATCTGTTGGTTTGTAACCCTCATGAACTAGTTCAATATATCTAAAGCCAGTTGATGGAGCTATATCAGTTGGAGTTCTATCAACTTAGCTACTCCCATACCTCCCAAAAAATCCCGTGAAAAATCACCATAACTTTGCGGGTTGAATCCCATGACGGCCCGAGGGTACACTGTTCATCTTCGCTCGGACAGTCTCGGCTTTGGAGACAGCATCTGATCCTCGACTGCCGGGTTCTCCGGTTTTGAAACGGTTTCGAAATGCTGTGGAAAAATGGAACGATGGCAGTAGTTCCATGTAGTTCATGAACATAATACATATATCAGATGTGTATCATGTATCATGTATTTATACATATATAGAAATTGGATAAATCAACACATCAACACATGCAGAAAATGCAACACTTGGCATTTCGCAGCAGAGCCTTTTGTCCGTTTCAACACCGCGCCAAGCCGCGCAAGCTCGACATGGTGATGATGGCGCTGCAGGTCTCCCTCTGAGCAGTCTGAGTTGTGCTCATACGGCGGCTGCTCAAACGACGGCCTCCGGAAGTGGCAGCATACCTAGGCGCTGGTCGGCTCAGATCCAATGGCTGAAGGATTCACCACATTCACCCATCCATCAACCAACAGATTTTGGGCATCACCCAAATCATTGTGGTTGGTTTTTTAATCATAATCATATATCTATCCCATGAATTCCCATGATATCCCCACTAAATCGGATCAAATCCCGATTCTTCATCGTTAAATCAACACCAAAAATCCACAAAAATCCCAGGCGCTTGTTGACGCAAGTGGTATCCACTGCGATCACCGCTCCCGATGGGCAGCGCTTCATTCCCTCGCCCACGCCGCAGGTCGCATTCTCACTGATGCATGTGACCTGGCTTTCTGCTGACACGAGAAGTGGAACTATACAACCAATTGGAAAATCCCCAAGAAAATATGAGGACAATATGGGGATCATATGAGATACAGTGGCGATTTATTGGAATATTTTTCTTCAACAAATGGAAACTGAAAGGAAAATCCCCAAGAAAATTCTGGTTGGGTAGTGGGAATCCCATAAAGAATTAGTCACCTAATTCTGAAAATAGTGATTGGTATAAACCCCTTATGGCCCCATGGTCATGACAGTATGACCCGATTCACGGCAATGCAACAAACCCCCCTTGACCGCAGACATGGTGCAGTCTCAGATTTGAAATTTCCCTTGTCATCCAGGTTGATCTGCACGCAAGTCTGTTGGCCTCACATTTCGCATCTTCTTGCTGTTGTACTGTCGTTGTTTATCAAATATCGAAGCTCGAGTGAAAAGGCAATTTAATGATAGTCACCGACTTTCTTCAGTCCTGGAATTCAAGTTTAGAGTGTGCTTACATGGAATCAAACATTAGAAATGGCGCTAGCTGCAGTGATTTGTATCAAGAACGCATCTTTGCACTTCTTCTGAACCGAGGTCAACAACATCACTGCGTTCAGTGCTTCCGGTTTCCCCCTAAAGTTTTCCCATTGCCAGATTAAATACCATTGGTCCCCCGCCCGGCCGCCCCAACGGCCTGCAACGATGGCATCAACGGTACAAGGCTCGGGGCACTTCTTGTGATTGTGGCTGGGAACACACTCTTTCTTCAGCACCTCGAACCATGGAAAAGCCAGTCATTGGATGCGGGGATGAATGGCATATCAGGGGGTTGACTCTGTATGTTGCTGTATGTTACGATATCACTATGATTCAGCACTGGAATTATCACGTATGTCATATGTTGCTGTATGTTGCTGTATCACCTATATATATCACTGTGATTCAGAACTGGAATGATCACTGGTTTGTTGCTGAACAGTGATATCACTGCTGTTGCTGCAATGAAGAGTGTTCATTACCAAGCCCATCTGCAGTACCCGAACCCCCCTCTTGGTGCAATTCGTGTGCTGCAACCTATTGATTTCACATTTCAATCATCTCACAATTCAGGAAAACACACTTAAGTGACTTAGCTCCTGAAAATCACCAGTTCAGCCCCATCTTCCCTTATGACATCTTATGACCATTCATCATCCTCCGGTGCCAAGTCACATCGTTGGGATCAGGGCAGCTGATGGTGTTCTTTCCACACGGACAGGCGGTGCCATCCTTGACGCATTGCGTGGAGAAGCCCGTCACCACGCCATTCTTGTCATAGTCCGCCACATTGCAAGACGTCTCGGATCCCTCCAAAAGCCATAAAATGGGGTTCATTGAACCTCTATTCATGGCTATATGATGGGGTGTGTATGTGTGTATGTATATATATAATTAATGTATATATACGTGTACACATATATATATATATATATATGTATATATATGTACAAGTATATATATACACATATATATATGTGTATATACATATGTGTATATATATATATATGTATGTATATACATATACACATATAC